>MDTC01237909.1_pt1 | contig 10839 bp, 9 predicted proteins | sample 811181 | NCBI WGS metagenome assembly MDTC01 (sample SAMN05326644, study PRJNA326480) | marine metagenome | isolation source: seawater | place: Pacific Ocean: North | collected 2011 | reverse complement strand
CGTGATGGAGACCGGCGTGGTGGGCGTGATGGAGACCGGCGTGGTGGACGTGATGGAGACCGACGCGGTGGACGTGATGGAGACCGACGCGGTGGGCGTGATGGAGACCGACGCGGTGGGCGTGATGGAGACCGACGCGGTGGGCGTGATGGAGGTGACCGAAGGCGCAACGAGGGTCGCAACCGAAATCCAGAACATGGACCTGTCAGAGAAGATCAGCGTGATCAAAACAGTTCGCCAATGGATGAACAAGAAAAGCCCGACGGGGAGAGGAACAGATCTCGTAGACGGTCGGGCAACCGGAGCAGAAATCGCAACCGCTCGGGTAAAGAAAGCTCAGGTCGCGATGGAAAGCAAGGTTCTGGCAAAAATAGCAAGGATAGCCGAAATTCCAAATCCAACGAAAACACTTCCCCCACTCGCAAGACGACCGATGCGACCACTAATAAAAAGCCTGGCGGTGTTGGTAAATTTTTGGCTAGTTTATTCGGAGGCAAATAGACTCGTAAAGATCAATCCGTAAGAAGACGCGATTACATGGAAGTTTTCCGAGTTCGCGGTGGCTCTGCCCTTAATGGGCGAACAACGGTAAGCGGGGCTAAGAACGCAGCTCTTCCCATATTTGCAGCTACCCTGCTAAGCGAAGAGACCTCCATACTTGAAAACATACCAAATTTGAGCGACATTCGCTTCATGGCCGAAATCCTCAGGCACATTGGATCCGAGGTAGAACAGATTGATGACACGACATGGGAAATCACGCCTGCGGCCATAGAGCACAGAGCCCCATACGAATTGGTTCGCAAGATGAGGGCTTCGATTTGCCTATTGGGACCATTGGTCGGCAGATTACGGAAAGCTAACATACCTCTTCCGGGAGGATGCGTAATCGGGCAGCGCCCTATCGATTTACATTTGAAAGCATTATCGAAGCTAGGGGCGAAGGCAACTATCCGAGGGGGTAATGTTTGTATCGACGCCACGGACCTGCGAGGCGGTTCCATATTCCTTGGCGGTAGACAAGGAAGCACGGTGACGGGCACGGCAAACGCACTTATGGCTGCCGTACTGGCTCCCGGGTTCACACGTATTGAAAGCGCAGCCTGCGAACCGGAAATCCTCGATCTGTGCAGAATGCTCCAAGGTATGGGGGCAAGAATAGACGGCATCGGTTCTCATGTCTTGTCAATCGAGGGTGTGGACAAGCTTTCCGGCTGCCGCCACAAAGTAATTCCCGACCGAATCGAAGCGGGAACCTACTGCATCGCAGCAGCAATTACCGATGGCGAAATATATGTGGAAGGAGCGCGTAGCGAACACTTGGGAGCATTCGCGGACAAAATGGATCAAGCAGGAGTGGAGCTAACTTCAAATGGTCCCAATTGCTTAGTGGCTCGTCGTAAGTCGGACGGTCTTCGATCCCTTGAAATCATCACACTCCCCTACCCCGGCTTTCCGACCGATCTTCAAGCACAGGCATGCGCCCTTTCCTGCATCTCTCCCGGATTAAGTATTTTGACAGAGCGCATATACCCGAATCGCTTCATGCATGTCCCGGAAATGCTTCGAATGGGGGCCAACATTTCAATCGAGGGATCAAGTGCAATAGTTAGAGGAGACACCCGACTCAGTGGAGCGCCTGTAATGGCCTCTGACTTGCGAGCAAGCGCCGCGCTCATCCTTGCAGGACTAGCAGCGCAAGGAGACACTTGGATACAGAGGATTTATCACTTAGACCGCGGGTACGATCGTTTTGACGAAAAGCTTCGTATGTTAGGTGGAGATATCGAACGGCTTTCAGAATCCGAGTTACCGAAATCCGTTCAACAGGAAAACATTTCATAATAATGGATATTCCTCCAACCACGGGCACCAACTTTCTGACCGAATCTCTGGAACGAGAGGATGATGCGGATGCCGCTCTTCGACCACCGTCCTTCGAAGATTTCACTGGCCAAGCAAAAACCATCGAGCGCCTAAAAGTAATTGTCGGAGCGGCTTCCGATCGAGGAGACCCGCTCAAGCATGTACTGCTATGCGGCCCTCCGGGTTTAGGTAAAACCACGCTTGCCTACATAATTGCGAAGGAACTCAACCGTGAGATACGCATCACGTCCGGACCAGTCATAGACAAGCCGGGTGATCTCGCAGGGTTACTGACCAATCTTCAAGAAGGAGACGTTCTCTTCATCGACGAAATCCACCGTTTGCCAAAGACCGTCGAAGAATACCTTTATTCGGCAATGGAGGATTTTCGAATCGACATAATGATCGACCAAGGCCCGAATGCCCGCAGCGTTCGCTTGGAGATTCCTCGCTTTACCCTTATCGGCGCCACTACTAGGGTAGGATTACTGACGGCTCCCATGCGAAGTCGCTTCACTTTGCAGACACGACTTGATTACTATGACCGCGCAGACCTGGCCAAGATCGTCAAACGCAGTTGCTGCCTACTGGAGACTTCTTTCGACAAAGAAGGAGCCGAAGAGATTGCAGGGCGAGCACGCGGCACGCCCAGAATCGCCAACAATCTCATTCATTTCGCTCGGGATTTTGCCGAGCAGCGAGCAGAGGGAAAAATCACTAGCGAGGTAGCGGCTCAGGCACTGGAGCTTCTCGAAATCGACAACAACGGCTTGGACGAAATGGATAAGCGAATCCTCCGCTTAATGGCCGACAACTATCGTGGTGGACCAGTTGGTTTAGGAACTGTGGCAGTGGGCGTCAACGAGGAGGAACATACTTTAGAAGAGGTTCACGAGCCATTTTTGATTCAAGAGGGCTATATTCAACGCACCCCTCAGGGTCGCGTGCTCACTCCAAAAGGATGGCAAGTCATTGGCTTGCCCCCAGGTGGAGAGGCGAATGACGGTCAACTGAATCTAATTTGAGAGGCTTGCTGAGGCGAGCCATCCGAAAAAGATGGAGGAATGAAGCTGAAAACTCGTCGGGGGCGGAGCTGACCCAATCGTCCAACTCATGGAGAGCCAAACTCCGCAACTCAGTTATTTCACTGGGTTCAAAGGCATAAGGACCGTCGTTCCGCAGGAAAAATACTCTGCAAAATTCCCACCCCGTTTCCATGCAAGGACTAACGCTGAGAATTTGGGAGAGGTTCTCGGGGGGTATTTTAAGGCCAACTTCCTCATCCAGTTCGCGGAGAGCGGCGGGAAGGTAACCCTCGCCGGCATCCAAGTGTCCAGAGCAAGAAGAACACCACAGTCCCGGTGCGGAATCCTTAGCCAAAGAACGCTTTTGAACAAGTATCCTGTCAGTAGCATCCAAAATAAGAACATGGACGGCCCTATGAAAAAGTTTACGAGCGTGAACCACGTCGCGACGCTCTTTACCGATAGCAAGGTCAAGTGTATTCACCACATCGAACCATTCGACATTATCCATAACAATACCTTATTATCAGACTTAAATGTCAGAAAAATCTTGGCTTAAGGGCAAGGATGTTCTTTTACTCTTAAGCTGTGGTGGCAAGTTTTAAAGTTCTAGCGTCGAGCAGTTCCGGGAATGCGGGCTTGTTGAGGACAGAAGGCGCGACCATACTTGTGGACGCAGGACTCTCCGCAAAAAAGCTAACGGGACTTTTGGCCGACGAGGGCTTGGAGACCGAAGAACTTGACGCCGTGTTTCTCACTCACGAACACACCGACCATTCCGCTGGAGTCCGCGGCCTTTCTCAAAAGGCAAACCTTCCGGTCTTCGCAAATCAAGACACTGCAAATGCCGTGCAAGCACAGCTTTCTCGACGACCTAATTGGCAAATTTTTGAGACTGGCCACGCTTTCCATTTTCGTGGAATACGAGTCCAACCATTCAGCGTCCCGCATGATGCGTATGACCCCGTGGGCTTTTATTTTGAGTGGGGTGGCGAAGACTTGTTTAACCCATGGCAAAGTCTTGCTTGGGTAACGGACCTCGGATATGCCCCCGAACTAGTTAAAGAGAAAATCGCACAAGCCTCCATTCTCGTGATCGAAGCGAACCACTGCCCACAGATGCTCGAAAGGGATACAAAGCGTCCGTGGAGCCTGAAGCAGCGCATTCTGGGCCGGCACGGTCATCTTTCCAACGGGGCCACTCTTGCACTTTTAAAGTCCATCGAAAATCCTCGATGGCAAGAAATTTTCCTCATGCATCTGAGTAAAGACTGCAACGATGTGAACTTGGTGCGTGATTCTTTTGCCGAGTTGTCAACTGAAACATATGTGGTGGATCCTTCTACTGCCGAAGCCATTCTCGCATGAGAAATCTTGAGAGACAAACCAAGGTCATTGCCACGATTGGCCCTGCATCAGAGGACGAGAGCACATTAGTCGCCCTATTTGAAGAGGGTGTCGATGTGTGCCGGCTTAACATGGCTCATGCCGGGCACGACTGGGTTCGAACCATTACTCGTCGTATCCGTGAAGTAGGAAAACGTGTGGGACGCGAACCTGCGGTCATGATGGATGTAAAAGGTCCCGAGATTCGGACAGGATTCCGAAAAGAGAAAATTCAATTGGAAGACGGCCAACAGGTCGACCTAGTGCATAAGCTCCAAGGCTTTCAAACGACCGACGATTGCCTTCAAATCGAAGTCAACTACAGCAAACTCCATGAGCACTTGGAACCGGGGAGCATCGTATTGCTGGATAACGGCTTGATTCGGCTAGAAGTGCTAAAGATAGAAAAGGGGGAAATCCGATGCGCGGTTACGGAAGCTGGTAAACTGGGAAGCCGTCGTCACATAAATCTACCGGGAATAGAAGTCGACTTACCGTCCCTCACTGAAAAAGACATGGCCGATGCAATTGTCGGCATTGAGGAAAGCCACGATTTTTTCGCCTTATCCTTTACTCGTGATGCCGAGTCAATAGATTTACTTAGACGGTTTCTATCCGAAAACGGTTCGGAAGCCCATATCATCGCCAAGATCGAAGACCAAAGCGCAGTCAGAAATCTCGATGAAATCGTTCGAGCCTCAGACGGATTGATGGTGGCTCGGGGCGACCTCGGCATCGAATGCGCTTACGAAGAATTACCCATCATCCAACGTCGTGCAGTGGGAAAGTGCCTCGCATTGGGAAAACCAGTAATCGTGGCAACTCACTTGCTAGAATCCATGATTGATTCCCCCGTACCCACTCGGGCTGAAATCAGCGATATAGCCAATGCAGTAAATGAAGGCGCAGACAGTCTCATGCTCAGCGGGGAAACCACACAAGGGGAAAGGCCCGTGGAGTGCGTTAGCATTCTCAATCGTATTGCCGGGAGGATAGAACAAGAAATAACCCCTGGATTAACGGAAGAGCTGCGTCTATTTCGACCAAAGGCAAAAATGCTTCGTTCGGCCGCGATGTTGGCGATGAAACTGGAAGGTTCGGCTGTACTCGTATTCACGCGAAGCGGAGACTTGGCGGAAAAGCTTGCAGCTCTTCGGCCAAATGGCGCTCCCGTGTTTGCGTTCACCAATGAAAAAGGCGTACACCTTCGTCTTCGTTTACGCTGGGGCATCGAACCTTTTTTCATGGAATTCTCAGAGGATCCAGAACTAACGATATTAAACGCAATCGAGCATCTGCGATCACTCGATTGGGTAGAAAAGGGAGACCAGCTAGTAACCATCACCAACATACTTGCCCACGGAAAGGTCGTCGAAAGCATACAGTTACGAGAAGTAGAGTGAACTTCGTCGTTCAACGAACTCGCCAAAAAAGCCAAACCGCAGCAATTCCCAAAAGTAGAACAGGGACACCAGACGCCCATTCTATCGGAATAATACCCGCTTCGCCCAAAGAATCTCCCATAGTTCTTGAGACATAATAGCCCAAGACCAACCCCAACGCACGAGACACTCCCGCCGCAGCGGAACGTCCGTCGCCCACAAGTGCAAATGGAATGCCCAGCGCCACGGCAAAAAAACATCCCGGAGAGGCCCAGAACGTATGACCAATGCGAATAGCATAAGGACGAACCGCCGCATTTCCTTTAGCCGCTCCGGATGCAGCCACAACTGTTTTCAGTTCACGTATGGAAAGTTCACTGGGCTTCTTTCTCATAAGCAGAAAAGGCTCAGGGTCTTCCCTTACATCCGGTAAGCGCAAGGTCGAAAATTTCTTGTTGATGATAGGTATGGAACCATTCGAGACGAAAGCTTGCTGAGCAAATTCCACATCCCAAACCAAGCCTTCTCCTGATTCGGATGGAACGGGAAGTCCATGAGAGCCTGCAAAACCAATGAAACGACCATTAAGAAAACGCCAAGAACCATCTTTTTCGCGAAGGACTTCCTCGGCTCGAATGCGAAAGGAATCAAGCCCACCCGAAGTTCGGGAATATAAGTGAACGCCCTCCCCTGAAGAAGTGCTGGGAAAAAACTTCTGGAAAAACCATCGGCGACCTGTATTCGGTGGAGACATCTCGAAATTGGAATTAAAATTCCGATGATTAGACATACCTCTTAGAACCTCAAGAAGCCCTTGAGCCTTCTCCATCGCCAAAGGACTCCATTTGGCGTTTAATCCGTAACTAAGACCGGAAAATAAAAGAGAAACGACAAGGAGAGACCTCGAAAGACGCAACATGTTCACGCCGCAAGCTCGTAATACCGCGATTTCATTGTTTCGTCGAAGAGTCGCCACGACAAACAAAGTGGAAACAAATAAAGCTATAGGTAAAAGCCAAGGGAGGTAACTAGGAATCAGCCACACGTAATAAAATAAAACTTTATTCACCCCCGCAAACCCTTTGCGAAAATCTTCCGCATGGTTGGAGGCATCCTGAAGGACGAGCAAGCCAATCAATACAATTAGGCTGAGTCCAAAAAACTTAAGCCATTCGGCTAGGATATATTTATCCAAGGTAGACACAACAAAAGCCTAAAGCCTAAAATTTCCAAATACTGTTGGGACATCTTCAACCTTGCGTTTGCACCGCAGGTAAGGTGATTGTCAAAGAAAAATTGACCAGCTAGGCAAACTCAGGACTTTTTAATGAATCGATTCCGTTCAAATCCACAGTCATCACTTCTGGTTCTCTGGTGCCTGATTCTATTCATTCCATCCATTGCTATTGCGGAGAGAAACGGCACGAAGGTCGTTTCGGTCGAAACAAATGCCTCGAAAGAAGAAACTATTGCTTCGGAGCAAAAGAAACGGAGTTCATCTCCATTAACTGCCGGAAGTCGAGGAAATGATTTCCGGATTCGTATCACTCACGACAAATCAGACGAAAGCACCTTCAAACTAGAATTGCAGGCGATACACTCTGCGAAAAGCTCCACCACTTCCCTAGATCAACGCATCAATAGTTTTATTGCCCCCATTACCGATACAATTTCTTCCATAGTCTTTTGGGCTCCCGCAGTACCTAATCTTCAGCTCGAGATACTTTCCGAATCCGTCAAAGATCTCAGTTTCTCTCCTGAACAGCAACAGGATAGAATTCTTTTGGAGGTCCTTCCGGGGCTAACTATTGAAAACTTGCAAGAACAGCTGCTCAAAAGATCAAAGCACCTTCGGGTGATAGGGGAATTGCCCAAGATTCGTCCACTGGAGAATCGAGCGGGATCCAAAAACAATTGGAGATCGGCTGCGAATGGAAAGTTTGTCGTGCCGAGCCAGTCCACAGTGCCTGCCGTGGTGCTGTGGCTCGTGTTTGGGGCGATCATTTTCACTCTATACCTTCGTTTTGCTAACTTTAGGTACTTTCGCCTAGCGATTGCTATAGTGCGCGGAAAGTACTCCGACCCTACCGACCAGGGTGAGGTTTCCCACTTTCAAGCCCTATCTGCAGCCCTTTCGGGAACTGTGGGGCTCGGTAATATAGCCGGTGTCGCCGTTGCGATAAGCCTTGGCGGACCAGGCGCGACTTTCTGGATGATCATCGCAGGGTTGCTTGGAATGTCCTCTAAGTTCGTAGAGTGCACCCTTGGAGTGAAATATCGCCGATTCGGCAAAGACGGCCGGACCTATGGAGGCCCCATGTACTATCTTAGAGATGGTTTTGCCAAAAGAGGTTGGAGGCAGACTGGAAAGGTTTTTGCTATTTTCTTTGCGGTGATGTGCGTAGGTGGATCTCTCGGCGGCGGCAACATGTTTCAAATCAATCAAGCATTCGCCCAGTTCGTGAATGTCACGGGTGGTCCACAAGACAGCTGGGCACAAGGCTACGGTTGGCTCTTTGGCCTGATAGTCGCAGGAATAGTGGCACTCGTTACTATCGGTGGAATTCGCAGTATTGCCAAAGTCACATCGAAAATCGTACCTTTGATGTGCGGAATATATGTATTGGCCGCCCTTGTAGTTCTAGTGGTTAAGATCAACGAGCTTCCCGGAGCATTCGCTCTCATCTTGCGCGAGGCGTTCGATCCGCAAGCCGTAACAGGGGGATTCGTTGGCGTTCTAATTCAAGGATTTAAGCGGGCAGCATTCTCTAACGAAGCCGGGATAGGTTCGGCTTCAATCGCACACTCTGCCGTCCGCACAAAATATCCGGCAAGCGAAGGTTTGGTAAGCCTTTTGGAACCCTTCATTGATACAGTTGTGGTCTGTAGCATGACCGCCCTAGTCATAGTAGTAACAGGTCAATGGGAGGTGGGGGCATCCAGTTTCGCGGAAGGAGTCAGTCTCACTTCGGACTCTTTCGAATCAGTCATCAGTTGGTTTCCGCTTTTACTTACGATGGCTGTCCTTCTGTTCGCCTTTTCAACGATGATCACATGGTCTTACTACGGTCTACAGGCTTGGACCTTCGTATTCGGGAGAGGTCGTCATGCAGATCTCGCCTACAAACTCATTTTCTGCACCTGCATTGTTCTCGGATCGGCCATGAGCTTGGACAAAGTGATTGGTTTCTCAGACGCAATGATCTTTGCTATGTGCTTCCCAAACCTGATCGGTCTCTATTTTCTTATGCCTGAAGCCCGGCGTGAATTGGAAATTTACCAAGGCGAAATACACAAAGGACGACAGCCGACATCGGAATGATGGGTTCTATGTTGTTTTTGCCCTAAAATAAGAAGAATCATGTTAATTATGATTTTTTGCTTACCCAGCTACTTTGACCTCGCTTAATGACTTTTCTGTTTGTTTTTATGAATATATGCCTTTATGGTGAAAATTTAATCAATACTCCTCAGAAACAATGGACGACGATACAGTACATATATCAGATTCAGAAGAATCGAAAGCAGCCATATCTAGACTAGTCAAGGTAATCGAAAATTGGGCGACGAAAGAAAGTCAGAAAAGCGATTATGAACTTTCCGCCTTCGGTGCCGCCTTGGCATCCGGCATTGTCGCTTTCCATGAAATAACGGCAAAAGACTGTAGATCCTGCCCTGGTTTAATGTCTGCTGTATCCCGTGCTCAAAAACATTTGACGAGGCAGCATCAGCAATTCGATTCAGAAATCGACAAAATGCACTTGAAGTTTGCTCAGGAAATGGAAGAACTGGACTTAAAGATTATTAGGGACAGGAAAGAGTTTAAAAATTACCTTTCGTCTCTACTTTTCGCGGAAGAATACAACAAACTGCGCAAATCCGTAGGCGCTCTTTTCGAAACACTGGACGCCAAGGCCAACTACCGAGAAGAATCAAGCCAAACATCCTCGGCATCAGATCCTGTAGCCTAATCCCAGTAAGATTATTCTTTCCAAGGTTGATGAATTAGTCAGTCTTGCAGTATCAGAGAATCAAAGATTCTCTGTAAGCATTAATCCACACTGAGAATTCGAAGACCTAAGCTCAACCATGCTGGCATGGTAAACAGGCAACCCGCCAAACTTGCCAGAATAGTACGCAATGCAATTCCCGTGTCACCATCATAGGATTTGACAATGAGGATGGCGAACACTCCTGATGGCATAGCTGCCTGAACCACCAATACCTCCCTAAGCCAAAAGAGATCTTGTGGGAAAGGTGCCAGGGCCACGATTGAGATAAACACCGCAGGCACAAAGATAAGGCGAACAGCGATCGCTCCCACTTCCACTCGCAATCCCGTGTCACCTTTTTTGTCACGCAAGAGGTCCAAAACGCTACCTCCGATCAAAAGCAACCCAACAGGAATGGCACAGGCAGCCAAGGCATCGACTATTTCAAACGCAAACGACGGTACCACAGATCGCCCTCCGACGGAACTTAAAGCAAACGCCAACAAAATGGCTACCGCAGGAGGATTCACTAGTCGTCGCCAGCTAGGAGTTCCCCCTATCAAAATCATCACGCCCAACGTCCAGATTGCAATCTCTACCCCTAAATTAAAAATGATCAATTTCCCTACGAATGCTTCACCGAACAAAGCTTCACCTACAGGAAAAGCAAAAAAACCATAATTAAAAATGCCCGAGGTAAAAGTGAAGCTCTTACCCTCTTTAGGCGAAAGCTTAATAAAACGAACGACCAATATGCTAAATCCGAAACCAACTACAATGGCAAAAAAACCCGCCAACGGGCCCAGTGCGCAAATCGTGAGATCTCTCAACCCCTCATGCCCCACCAAATGCCGTAATATGAAGCATGGGTAAAGCAAGCGAATGGTAAGAGTCGCCAGGGACGCATCAGCCTCAGTTCTAAACCATCCTAACCGTCGGGTAAAGCAACCCAACAGGATGACCCCTATCGGCAATAACAAAGCCGAAACGATATTCCAGAAATCCGACACCCCGAGATATAAAACCGACAAACAAGTCTCAAAACCAAAAGAAGGGCAACAACCCTTTACAAAACCAGTGGAGCATAGCTGGCGCCCCCACGAGGAATCGAACCTCGATCTACGGTTTAGGAAACCAGTGTTTTATCCGTTAAACTATGGGGGCGGAATTAAACAAAAATGACTATTT
>MDTC01204902.1_pt1 | contig 10839 bp, 8 predicted proteins | sample 811181 | NCBI WGS metagenome assembly MDTC01 (sample SAMN05326644, study PRJNA326480) | marine metagenome | isolation source: seawater | place: Pacific Ocean: North | collected 2011 | reverse complement strand
CGACGCCGGTGACGCAGCCGATCGCGCCCCGTCGCCGCCCGCCCCCGCGTCCGAAGCGCCTCCCGAGCCGCGCCCCGAGCCGATCCTGCAGCCCAGGCCCCGCACCCGACCCGCGGATCGTCCGCGGTTCAAGCGAGGCGATCGCGCCCAGCGGCCGAACAAGCGGCCCTCGAGCGGCCCCGACGGCGGACACCCGCAGCGCGCTCCCAGCACCGGTCCCGATCCCTCGGGTCAGTCCGTGCCGGCGGCCTCGGCGCACCTGCGCGCGCCGACCACCACCGAGGAGGCCGCTCCGGAAGACCTCGCCGAGCGGCTGTTCGACCTGACCATGGAGCTCTCGGACGCCACCGACGGCCACGACGCCTGTCGGCGCGCCCTCGACCTGTGCCTGCAGCTCGTGCCCTGCGAGGCCGGCAGCGTGCTCCGCGGCGGCCTCAACGATGCGCACCTCACCTTTGTCGCGGTCGCCGGACCCGCCGCTGGGCAGCTCATCGGCCAGCGCCTGCCGTTTGGCAAGGGCATCGTCGGCGCGAGCTTCGATCTCGGCATCACCATCGGTGTGGACGACGTCGCCGACGACCCGCGCCACGCGTCCGACTTCGACCGCGAGACCGGCTTCCGCACCCGCTCGGTGCTCTGTGTCCCCGTGCAGGGCCGCGAGCAGTACCATGGGGCCATCCAGCTCCTGAACCCGGTCAGTGGGCGCTTCGTCACCTGGCACCGGGACACCGTGGAGCAGCTCGCCGCCAGCCTGGCGAGCGTCCTGGATGCCACCGTCGCCTGATTCACACCGACGGCAAACGGACTGGAGCGAGCATGGACTTCTTCGAGCGCGAGCTGTTTGTGGACGGACCGGCAGCCGCCGTCATCTCCGCCGGGATGCGGGCCGTCGCCAAGGCCGATGGGGACGTGCACCCCCGCGAGATGGCCTTGATCGAGGCCTTCGAGGCCGATCTCCCGGCGACCGAGCACCCCGACCCCCGCGGCGCGCTCGCGTCCCACGACCTGCGCTCGGCCTACGCCCGCACCCTGGTGATGGTCGCACTGGCCGACGGCGTGATCAGCGCGGAGGAGGACCGGGTGATCCGCGAGCTGTGCGGCTCCCTCGGCGTCGCCGACGCGGACGTCGACACGGCGATCGACGAGGTGAAGCACTGGTTCATCGAGCGCTTTGCGGGCGTGACGGTGTTCCGGGACTCGGTCGAGGCGATCGCGAGGGATCTGGGGGTCGACGCTCCGGGGTGAGGCGGTGAGAGCGACGTCGCGTGGGTTCGAGGCGGGGGAGGGGAGGGGCGGTCTCCAGTCTCCAGTCTCCAGTCCCCAGTCCTACGGCAGCGGATCACCCCCGGTCGGTTCGGGTGCAGCCCCAGACCGAAGCCACCGCGTCCAAACCACCCTTGGAATCCCAGAAGTGTTGGGATTGCAGCTGGCTTCCTGCGGCCCGACCGCTCCCCGGCCGGCCGAAGCTGGAGACTGGGGACTGGAGACCGTCCCGCCACTCCCTCGCCCGCAGCAACCCGACTCCCCGCGAGCGGATCGGACGCCGCCCCGCCACTCCCTCGCCCGCAGCAACGCGACTCCCCGCCAGCGGATGCCGCCCCGCCACCCCCTCGCCCGCAGCAACCCGACTCCCCGCGAGCGGATCGGACGCCGCCCCTCAGATCGCCGCGCGGACCTCGTCGTCCGCCAGCTCCAGCAGGCCGTTCGCCACGCACCACCGCAGGCAGCGGTCCGCGTGGGCTGCGCCGCACTGGGTGAGCCGCGCGCCGAGGGAGGTGTCGCTGACCTCCGCCGCCATCATGCCGTCCAGCTGGCGCTCCTGAAGGTCGCGGAGCACCAGGTAGCCGAAGGCGGCCGGGTGGGGGGCGCCGCGGTGGGCGCGCAGGGTGCGGTGCTGGCCCGTGCCGCGGGTCTCCAGCGTGCCGATCCCCTCGAGCGCGCCCAGCAGCACCGTGCGCGTCTTGCGCAGCGACTCGGCACTGTCCGTCTCGAGCTCGCGGCTGACCAGGTCCTCGACGTCGCCGAGGGGGATGTCGGTGTCATCCCGGTCCAGCGCCGGCACCACCAGGTCGTCGATGGCGACCAGGGTGATCGGGTGGGACAGGGCCCACTGCACGGCCACGAGATCGATCTGCCCCGAGGCCGGCGCGCGGTCGTAGACCCGCATGAACAGGCCGTCGGCGATGGCGTCGTCGTCATCCCACTCGAGGAACCCCTCGCGCAGCAGCCGCACCAGCTCGCGCCGCCGTGCGACCGAGAGCTCGGGCAGGGCGTCGTGGCAGGCGTCGGTCCAGGCGCGCTGGTTCGTCCCCCGCTCCGCGAGCGCGAGCAGGGTGTGGGCGTCGTCGAGGTTGAGCGTACGGGTCCAACTCTTCACGGAACGTCCTTCTGAGGGCATGCCAGCCTAGCAGCGTGGCCCCGACCCGCGCCACGCGCCTGCACCGAACGGTCAGAAGCGGGTACAGTGCGCCCCTCATCCAGCAGGAGGCACCGGGTGCGGATCCGACAGGCCGTAGCGGGGACCCACGCGGGCGCGGTGCGGACGTTCAACGAGGACGCCGTGCTGCGCCTGGGACGCGTGCCCCTGTACGCGATCGCCGATGGCATGGGCGGCCCCGACGCGGGGGACGTCGCGGCACAGCTCTCCCTGGACGTGGTCAAGCGCCACGCCATGACCATCCGCGACCACAACATCGCGCTCACCCGCGAGCGCTCCGCAGAGCACCGCCGCGCGCTCCAGCGCAGCCTGGACTCGGTGTTCAACCGGGCCTCCCAGCAGATCCGCGAGGAGGCGGCCCGCCGGGGCAAGTCGGTCATGGGGGCGAGCCTCGTCCTGTGCACGATCGCCGATGAGTACGCCTACATCGCCCACGTCGGCGATGCGCGGGCCTACCTCGTGCGCGGCGGCACCCTGCAGCGCCTGACCGAGGACCACACCCTGGCGGAGCTCAAGCTGAGGCGCGGGCGGATCACCCGGGCGGAGTACGAGAACCATCCGGAGCGCCACGTCCTCTACCAGTCCCTCGGCGCCCCGTTCGAGCTGGACGTGGACCTGGCCGAGGTGCGGCTCGAGGACGGCGACATCCTGCTGCTCTGCTCCGATGGCGTCGTGGGCTCCCTCGACGACGCGCAGATCAGCTCGGGGCTCGATCCCTGGGACCTCAACGGCAGCCTGCGCGGGCTCTTGCGGGCCTGCATCCAGGCGCGCTGTACCGACAACATCTCCGCGGTGATGCTGGGCATGGAAGGCGAGACCAAGACCGAGGTCGTCCCCAAGGTCGATCCCGAGGCGCTGGCGGACGACGATCCGCCCACGACGCCCGATGTCGTGGAGACGCCCTCCTTCGATGTGCGCGGCACCCTGTTCCAGGACCTCGACGAGGCCCAGCGGACGGCGCTGGCGCCCTATCTGGAAGAGCGGACGTTCAACGCCGGGGATCGCCTGTTTGCCGTCGGGGATCCCGCCGACGTCGCCCACGTGGTCGTCGGCGGGCGGGCCTTCCTGACCTGTCACGGCCTTCCCATCGGCGAGGTCGCCGATGGGGTCATCTCGGCGATCGCCTTCGACGGACGCGGACTGTCGGAGCTCGAGGCCGTGGCGAAGGCTCCGACCACGACCCTGTGCCTCACCCGGCGCCGCTTCGAGGACCTGCTGGTCGAGAAGCCGGCTCTCGCCGCCCGGATCGCGATGGGTCTGTCCGATGCCCAGGGTCGGCTCGGCCGCACGCTCGCCTCCCGGCTCGAGGCGGTCGAGGCTGCGCTCAAGGGAAAGGGCTAGGCGGATCCGTGTCGCGCCGCGCCGCCGGCGTGTCGGGGCGTACGCGGCGCGTGTACACCCAGACCTGACAAGTCGCTGACGTGTGGGTACGCTGGCGCGGTCAGATCTGGAGACGCCCCATGCGCCTGTCCCTCCCGTCGATCGTCCTCATCGCCCTCGCCCTGGCCGGCTGCAACGAGCCCCCCGGGGCCCCGGTGGTCGCCATCGAGCCGGCCGAGCCCGTCACCGCGGACGGGCTGTCCGTCGTGATCGTCCAGGACTCGGTCGATCCCAACAAGAACGACACGGTGTCCTACACCTACACCTGGCGGGTCGACGGAGCCGTGGTCGCGGACCTCACCGGTACCGAGGTCCCCGCCGATCGCACCAAGCGGGGCGACATCTGGTCGGTCACGGTCACTCCGGCCGATGACAAGGAGACCGGCCCGGTCGGCACCGCGTCCATCACCATCGGCAACACCGCGCCCACCGTGGCCGTCGAGATCACCCCGGACGCGCCGCTCTCGACCGATGACCTCATCGCCCAGGTCACGACCGATGACGTCGACGGCGACACGGTCAACACGACGGTCTCCTGGAAGGTCGACGGCGAGGACGCCCGGATCTCGACCGAGCGCGTGCCCGCGGATCGGACCCGGCGGGGTCAGGTCTGGGAGGTGACCGTCCTGCCCAAGGATGCGCGCTCTACGGGCGAGGCCGTGACGGCCAGCAAGCAGATCGCCAACCAGCCGCCGGTCGTGGACGCGGTCCGGATCCGGCCAGACAAGGCGTACGAGGCCAGCTTGCTCGAGGTCGTGGTCGACGCTCACGACAACGACGGCGACGACCTGACCTACGCCGCGACCTGGCGGGTCAACGGCGTCGACCTCACCGAGATCACCGACCTCGAGCTCGACGGCAGCTACTTCGACAAGGGCGACGAGGTCGAGGTCAGCATCGTCGCCAACGACGGGCTGCTCGACAGCGCGCCGGTGTCGTCCGAGGTCCGCACCATCCTCAACACTCCGCCCACCCTGACCAGCGTCACGATCACCCCTGCCGAGGCCTTCGAGGGGGACACCCTGACCTGCACCGCCGCGGGCTTCGCCGACGTGGACGGCGATCCCGAGGGCTACATCTACGAGTGGCGGGTCGACGGCACGGTGGTCGGCAGCAGCACCACCCTCGGCAGCGAGGCCTTCGGCCGCGGCGACCGGGTCTCGTGCGCGGTGATCCCCTTCGACGGCGTCGAGAACGGCCTGTCGGTCTCCGCGCGCCCGCTCGTGATCAGCAACACCCCCCCCGAGGTGGCGACCATCACCATCGGTCCCGCCGATCCGATGACCGGCACCACGATCACGTCCAGCGTCACCGGGGCCTTCGACATCGACGACGACGCGGTCCGCCTGGACATCGACTGGTACGTCGAGGGCCGCAAGGTCGCCTCGGGCGCGTCGCTGGCCGGCACGTCCTACGTCAAGTTCCAGGACATCTACGCCGAGGTCCGGCCCTACGACGGCACCGACTACGGCTCGCCGGTGAAGTCGAACACCCTGACCTCCACCAACGCGCCGCCGAAGATCGACACCTGGGTCCTGGCGCCGACCACGCTGTACACGGACGCCACGATCACGCTGACGGTCGCTGCGTCAGACCCCGACTTCGACTCGGTGCGCCTGACCCACGACTGGAAGCTCAACGGCACCACCTACGGCACGACCTCGACCCTGTCGATCCCGTCGACCGACATCACCCGCGGTGACGTCATCACCCTGGTCACCACCCCCAACGATGGCACCATCGACGGCGCGACCCGCTCGGGCAGCCTCACGGTGGTCAACAAGCCGCCCACCATCCCCGAGATCTCGATCGACCCGAGCCCGAACGCCGACCCCGACGAGAGCCTGGTCTGCTCCATCGACACCGCCAGCGTCGACGCGGACGAGGACACGCTGACCACCGTGATGACCTGGTACCGCGACGGCGTGAAGTGGACCGGCAAGACCTCGACCACCACCCGCTCGGGTGACACCATCCCCAGCACCGAGACCGACGACCAGGAGACCTGGGAGTGCGAGGTCACGGTCAACGACGGCTACGTCACCGTCACCGCCACCGAGGAGGTCCGGGTCAGCTCCCGCGACGGGCAGGTCCGCAAGACCGACGGCACCTGGATCGACTTCAAGCTCGCTGCGTGCGGATCGGGGCGCAGCTGCAGCGGCACCGACGCCGAGAAGGCCTGCGAAGACCTGGGCATGAAGGTCGCGAGCCACGCCTCGAACGGCACGACCAAGGTCGCGTCCCTCGGGGCGTCGGCCTCCTGCGGCTACAGCGTGTCCTACTTCGAGATGGACACCGAGATGGGAAGTTCCGACTGCCTTGTGGCGATCTCCAACCTCGAGTGGAGCTCGTGCTGCGGCACCACGTCCTGGCACGGCAACACGCTCTCGTTCGCGTCCCCGGGCACCGTGTTCGGCAACGTCCGCAGCGGGGACTCCGGATTCTCGTCGTCCTACACGAACCGCAGCGGCACGACCTGGGGCTGCTTCACCAAGACCAGCACCGCCAGCTCGTCGACCAGCTGCTCCACCCTGTACGTGGCCTGCGTGGACTGATCGGGATCAGCCGCAGCAGCTGTTGCAGTCGTCGATCATGCCGTTGCAGTCATTGCAGCAGGTGCCGCAGCCGTCCCCGCAGTTCTTGCAGCTGTCGCCGCAGCCGTTGCAGGCGTCTCCGCACCCCTTGCAGGCGTCCCCGCAGCCCTGGCAGCCCTTGGCGCAGTCGTCGCACGGGCACTTCTGGGCTTGCGGCGCGATCCAGTCCATGACCGAGCGGCGCACGGCCTCCACCGCGACCGGCGCGGCCTTGGCCTGGGTGGTGAACAGGGTCGCGATGGCGGTCCAGGCGGTGAGCATGGCGGCCGCGGCGTGCACCCAGGCGGGCTGGGCGATCCAGCGTGCCAGGCGATCCCGGCCGGTGGGGGCGGCCTGCTCCCGAGCCAGCGCGAGGGCGCGGTCGGCGCGGGCGAGCAGGGCGCCGACCGTGTGCTCGACGAGATCGCGGTTGCGCAGCCAGGGCAGGGCGCCCAGGGAGGCCTCGAGGCGCGCGCGGTCGTCCGAAAGGAGATCGGCAGCCGCCGCGACCGAGCGCGGCGTCGGCAGGCCATCGTCAAGAAGCGGGTTGAAGCTCCCGTCTCGGGCATCGTCGCCCAGATCCTCGAGCGCGTCGACCGCGTAGATGACCCGGCCCAGGGCGTGGCCGAGGGTGCGCAGGTGGGGCTCGGCCGCGGCGTCGGGGCCCCCGGGCAGGCGCACGATCTCGCCGAACAGCAGGGCGAGGGCCTGAGCGGTCGGCTCGGCGGCCTGGGCCAGCGAGCCGCCCCCGTGCTCGACCGCGAGCTGGCGGTGCTCGAAGCCGGACAGTCCGGCGGTGTCCAGGCCGAGCCCGTCGAGCAGCGCGCGACCGCGGCCGATGGGCGCACCCAGGACGTCCCGGGCGAAGCGGGCGGCGCGGGATCCCTCGACCGCCTTGTCTGCGACCCACTGATCGGCGAGCAGCATCTGGGCTCCCACGGCAAAGCGCAGGGCGACGCTGGCGGGATCGTGGGTCTGGCGGTGGACCACGGGCAGCATGGGGCAGCGGCAGCGGTCGGGACCCGCGCCCTCGGTGACGAGCCCATCCACGAGCGTCGCCAGGAAGACCGCGTCGTGGCTGTGCACCCCACGCCAGGCCTGACCGACGTGCTCGCCGACGCCCTGGCACAGGCCGCAGTAGTAGCGCCGGTGCCGCCCGCGCTGGACCGGGGAGAGCGCGTCCATGTCGGGACGCATCAGCCCGAACACGGGGCCTCCGGGGCGTGGGACGGGGCGAAGGCCGCCCAGTCGCTGATGTAGGGGGCGAACGCCGCGCGGTCTGCGAAGGGGGTGGCGGCGAGGTAGCGGCCGAGCAGGAAGCCGTGGATCCAGCGGAGCAGCCGCGGCACGTCGCCGAGGCGGGCCAGGCGGCGATCCAGGTGATCGAGAGCGGCCGGGTCGGGGAGCACGGCGAGATCGGCTCCGGTGTGCACCAGTCCGCGCCGCAGGCCGGCGGCGTCCCCGGCAGACCAGCGCACGAGCAGCGTGGGGTCGCGGCGGGTGGCGATGCACAGGGGCAGGGTCGCGGCGAAGCTGTCCGCGAGGTCCTTGTCGAGGTCCGCGAGGGCGTCGGCGGCCTGGATGGCCCGACCCCAGGCAAAGAAGGCGGCCTCCTCGTCGGCCGTGAGGGGGCGTCCGGCGGGGAGTCCGCCTGTGGACGTGATCATCGCGAGCCAGGCCCCCGAGATGGCCGCCGTCGTCTCGACCACCTGGGCCAGGGGAACCGCTCCCGGACGGGCCGACAGGGTGGCGACCGCGTCCACCTGGATGGCCCAGCCCCGGCGGATCAGATCCTGCAGGCGCTGGAGCGTCCCGGAGTCGGCGCTGCAGTCCATCAGCGCCCGTCCCACCAGGGCGGCCAGCTGCGCCCGCGCCGGCGCGCCCGGTGGGGCGACCCCTGCGTGCATGGCGACCAGGGTGGGGGCGAGGAAGGCCTCGGTGCGTGCGCGCAGGACGGCACGGTCGGCGCTGGGGCCTCCGTGGAAGTCAGGCGCGTCGATGAACTCGTCGTCGAGCTTCGTGAGCAGGGCGAGGCCGGCCGCGGCGTGGGTGGCGGCGGACGGATCCGCGACGCCGGTCGCCCGGGCCATCGCATGCGCCAGCTCGGCCAGCCCGCAGCAGAGCAGGCGCGCGGGGCCCGAGACCCGCCCGTCGCGATCCGCCTCGGCGAGTGCGGGAGTCCACAGGGCGAGCTCCCGCTGACCGCGCGCAGCGAGCCTGTCAGCGACGCGATCGTCAGGGATCCGGGAGGCAGCGGGAGGCAAGGTCACAACGGTCCATCGGTGCAGAGATGGGTGACTTTACCGTGGGGGACGGGAGAGGCGGGAGTGGTCACGGGAGGTCGCGTGGGCTCGACCGGGGGAGTGGCGGCTCGGTCTCCAGTCCCCAGTCTCCAGTCTCCAGTCCCACCGCCTTCCAGCAGGAGCCATCATCGCGGTGCGCGCGGCCAGTGGCAGGGGCTGGTCCTCCGGCGCCGGCGGTTGGGACGAACTGCAGAGACGCCCCGAACTGAGACATCGGTGCGGGCAGCTCTGCTCCCTGACCGGCCGAAGCTGGAGACTGGGGACTGGAGACCGCCCCTCCACCGTCCCGTTCGGGGTCACGCGACGCCCCTCTCGTTCGTGGACCCTACGGAGCCCAGTCGACCTCACACCTGCCGATCAGCCCCTCGCTCGCCGCGCGCTCCAGGAAGACCTGCACCCCGCGCCGACCTTCCGGGCCGTACTCCAGCGTGCGCTGATTGGCGTACATCCACAGATATTCGCGGACGCGCTCCGGGGTGTCCAGGGGCCCGTTCCTGGCGAGCAGCCAGTCGACCGCCTCGTCGAGGTGCTCCAGCCCGTGGGCGATGCTCTCGCGCAGCAGGGTGCTGACGTCGGCGATGACCTCGGGCCCGAGGTGGCGGGCGATGCTGTTGCCGCCGAGGGGGAGGGGAAGGCCGCCGGTCTGCGCCGCCCACCACTCGCCCTGGTCGACGACCTTGTGCAGGCCGAGATCCTCGTAGGTGAGCCGGCCCTCGTGGATGATCAGGCCGGCGTCGATGGTGCCGTCGCGCAAGGCGTCGAAGATGAGGCGATACGGCGTGATGGGCGTGACCACCGGCTTCAGGTCGTCGACCATCATGCGCAGGGTCGTGTACGCGGTCGTCGTCAGGCCGGGCACGCCGATCCGGATGCCCTCGAGCTCGGCCAGGGTCATGGGCTCGTTCGCGACCACGACGGGACCGTAGCCCTCGCCCATGGAGCCGCCGTGGGGCAGCAGCTGGTAGCGATCGGCGACCGACGGGTAGTGGGCGATGGACAGGGCGAGCACGTCCGGCCCGGCCCCGCCCGAGCCCAGCTGGTTGAGGGCGTCGGTGGGAGAGGTGGTGATCGCGAAGCGGTAGTCGCCCGTGTCGATGAGCCCCTCGAGGAGGGCGCGCATCATGAACAGGTCGTCCGCGTCGGGGCTGCAGGCCAGCGAGATGGTACGCATGGTCAGCGCGTAACGCCGGAGGTCGTGCATGCCCCTGCCCAGGCTCATCGGAGTGGTCCACCTCGCCGCCCTGCCAGGGGATCCTGGACACGCCGGCGGTGGCTTCGACGCCGTGCTCGACGCGGCCCTGCGCGACGCGGACGCCATCGCCGAGGGCGGCATGCACGGGCTCGTCGTCGAGAACTTCGGGTCGTGGCCCTTCGCCAAGGGAACGCCCGAGGATCCGGCTCCAACCGTGCAGATCGCCTTCATCGCCCGCGCGGTGGCCGCCATCCGCAGCCGCGTCGACCTGCCCGTCGGGGTCAACGTCCTGCGCAACGACGCCCACGCCGCCCTGTCGGTCGCCGCTGCGTGTGGGGGCGCGTTCATCCGAGTCAATGTGCACGCTGGCGCCGCCCTGACCGACCAGGGGATCATCGAGGGTCGCGCCGCCCACACCCTGCGCCTGCGCCAGCAGCTGGGTGCCGAGTCGGTCGCTCTGTTCGCCGACGTGCGGGTCAAGCACGCCGCCCCCCTCGTGCCCCGCGATCTGGTCGACGAGGTCGAGGAGCTGACCCACCGCGCCGGTGCGGACGCGGTCATCGTCACCGGCCGCGGCACCGGCCAGCCGGTCGACCACGCCCTGCTCGCCGAGGTCGCCACCGCCGCCGCCGGCCGCCCGGTCTACATCGGCTCCGGCATGCGCCCGACCCAGGCCGCGCTGATGCAGCACGCCCACGGGGCGATCGTCGGGACCTGGATCAAGCGGGGAGGGGACGTGCGTGCCCCGGTGGATGTGGCGCGGGTCAGGGAGCTGGTGGCGGCGGTGGGGTAGGGGCCAGGGGAGGGGGGCGGCCCGGTCCACTCGCGGGGAGTCGCGTTGCTGCGAGCGAGGGAGTGGCGGGGCCCGATCCGCTCGCGGGGAGTCGCGTTGCTGCGAGCGGGGGCGTGGAGGGTCGGTCTCCAGTCCCCAGTCTCCAGCTTCGGCCGGCCAGG
>MDTC01173566.1_pt1 | contig 10839 bp, 5 predicted proteins | sample 811181 | NCBI WGS metagenome assembly MDTC01 (sample SAMN05326644, study PRJNA326480) | marine metagenome | isolation source: seawater | place: Pacific Ocean: North | collected 2011 | reverse complement strand
TGTAGCTGTTGCCTCAAGTGGTTCAATAAATGCACATTGATTACCATTTAATAATGTACGTTCACCAACGAATGGATTGAAAGAACAGTAGTTATCAAACTTCATTGAATGTTCTATTTCATTTACTCCAAAGCGTTCTTGAAAGTCTTTTGTTGCTTCTTCTTTAGAAGTTAACTCACAATTATATAAATAACCTAAGCTTAATTTATCTTCAATAGGAACTACAAAAGTCCAACCATTAGGAGTTGCTTGTGCTTCTGTCCAAAGCATTTCTTTTTTTGGAAGGCTTGCAAGTAAAACAGAATTAATAGGGTTGACAATAGTATCTAAGTTCTCTTTGTCTCTAGCCTTTCGACCACGACAATCAATAATAAAATCAGCGTCAATCTCTTTTTCTGGATCAGTTATTTCTTGTTCTATAACATTAAACTTTCCACTAGATAAAACAGCATCACTTAATTTTTTCGGAGTGTAGTGAATCGATACTTGATCCATTGAGTAGAAGTCATGAAAAAATTCTTCTTTCTTTGTTCCCCATCTTTTATATAATATTCCTGTTTTTAATGTTGCTCCAATCTTGTTGTTGTACCAATTACAACCTAAAGAATTAGATAATAATTTAGCTACAGGAATAGTTGTTCCCTGACCTACTCGTTCAATTGGGTGGTGCTCTGAATCGTGATATAAATCAATCTCTAACTCTGGTAAATACTGCCTAAAATGTAATGCACTTAGACAACCAGCATTTCCTGCACCAATAACAGCTAATTTATAAGCCTTTTGCTGCTGGATCATGTTGTTTTATATATTTTTCGTAGAAATCACTAATCTCTTTAGCAGTAGGATTGTATAGATCCAGTCTATGTTTTTTACTATCTGAATCTGTATATTCAACTTGTGGCATTTTTTTTTTAGTTAATTAAGATACGGGTAATGCATTGCTTGGGAATGTTCTGGTATTCCCTGGCCATATTATTCTAATTGCTCCTCCAGTACTATCTACATTTTGACCAGAACATTGAGCCGGAACAGCTACTGATCCGAATCCTCCACCGTAGGCATTGTCAGCATTTGTGTAAAAATCATGATTATTATTAGGATCCATTTGACTTCTATTATTTGGTTCACCGTATTGCCCAGCATCTCCATCTCTACCACTTTGTCCATTTCCGCCTTGCTGACCGTCAACAGTACCGCCGGTTCCATTACCAGTACCAGTACCCTCAACTGAAGGATTTGCACCTCCTCCTGTTCCATATAAATGAGAGCCACCGCCCCCACCAGAAGTAGTGCAAGCAGCGTGGTTACTTGCGTAATACATAGAAGATCCACCGCCAGCACCGTCATTTTGTCCATTACTCCCGTCTACTCCTTGGCTGCCACTTTGTGAGCCACCGGCACCAGCTCCACCATTACCAGGTTGAACAGTACCATTTCCGTCTATATATCCATACCCACCAGCTCCGCCACCAGCACCTCTTGAATAACTCCCCCAAGCAGAGGAAGTTGACCCACCAGCACCACCAGCACCTCCACCATCTCCAGTCCAACTACCACCAGTTTGGGCATTACCAGATTGACCTTCAACAAGTATGTTTCCTGCTGCATCTTTGAACCATGTGTGACTTGGATTAGTGTTTTGAGCAAGGTTGGTTGTTTGGATTGCCGCTGCAACCTGAACAGCATAACTTGTGCCAGGAGAGACAGTTATATTATTCTTCCACCCTAATCCGGCACCACCTCCACCGTGAGGTGTTCCGTAGTTTCCAAACATTGCACCTCCACCAATACAGACAACCGAAATAGAAGTTACACCAGCAGGACATACCCAAGTAGTTGTATCACTAACCCATGTGTAATCTGAATGTCCAGAAGTAATAATGGCTTCAGTTCCTACATCTGGACCCCCACCCGCACCTAAGAGCATTTGTTGCATTGGCATTAGCTTAACCCCGCACCTGAGATGTAACAGGTAGTTCCATTAACAAATAATAGCGTTGCCATTCCCTTTTGAGCCAAAGTTCGATTACCTGTAGTTGCATCAGCTGAATTGTACATAGTTACACCACTTCCTTGAGTAATAGTTATGTTAGAAGTTCCGTGATTTAAAATAGTTACAGCATCACCCCCTGACGAATGAAAAACATTAGCTGGAACCGTTACATTGCCGTTGCAGCCAACATGCTTACCCGCATCTGATGCTACAAGCGTATAAGCTGAAGTTTGCCAATTCTGGGGTATACGTCTTACATCACCCTTATCATCGGTAACTGATCCAGTTACGGTTACACCCGCCGCTGTAGTCGTTAATCTGATATTCCCCGAATTGTATAAATAAAGAGTACCCGCTGCCGTTCTATAAATGTCATAAACAGAAGTGGTTCCATTATGTGAAGCTATAGACCAATCTCTATATTCTGCATTTCCATAATGGGTGAAGTGAGCATCCCCATCATCAGCTACATAAAATCTAAAACCAGTACCGACATTATCGTGATATGTCTCATTACCTATTCGACCATACCAGACATTACCATCATCACCAGAAATATTAATGACTGGTCCTGCACTACCGTTGTCTGTGAATGAAGCTGAATTAGCGGAAACTGCACTAGCGGAAACTGTACCTGACACCGTAGCTCCAGCCGATGTGGTTTCTATTTTTTTAGTTCCGTCGTGATATAGCTCTACGGCTCCATCTTTTATAAAACTAGCAGCCGAATCATTTCCAAACTTTATATCAATATTTCCAGAAGCTCCAGTTTTATCAATAGTGAAATTAGCAGTTCCGTTATGTTTTACATAAGTATGACCAGGTACACCAGTTAAATGATAAACCTCTAGATCTAAATCATTACCAAATCTAGCGTAAATATTATCGTTAAAAGCAATGCTTCCACTGAAGGTGCCACCACTTTTAGGCATCAAATTACCAACAGCTGTTACACCACCTTGCCAAGCACTACCGTTATAAACTTGTAATTCATTAGAAGATGTATTAAAATATAAATCCCCAGCAGCTAGTGAGTTACTACCACCATCTGTAGAAGGAGCTGAAGAAGCTATTTGATATAAATCATTGAAATTATTAACGCTAGTAAGATTACCTGCAACTGTATTAACATTTGCTATTGAACCTCCAACGTTAGTAACATTAGTATTGTTATTAGCAACAGTTGTTACGTTAGCTGAAATACCAGCGACTGTAGTTACATTTGCAGAGATACCAGCAACTGTAGTTATATTCCCTGCGATACCTGCAACTGTTGTAACTTCAGTTGCTTTAGGTGTTAATCTATGGAATGTATATTCATTTAATGTAGTAGTTGTTTCTACTAACATTCCAAAACCAGCTGCATAAGTAGTGTTTTGTGTTAAACCAGTTATGTTGACAGCCGTACCACCTACTGTCTGAGCAATACTATTATTACTTGTTACACCGCTTCCTGTAACTATATTTTCAGAAAGTGCTTTAATACTAACAATAGTGCCAGTACCATTATTTACATCAGGGTTAGCGTTTGGGAAATGATTTTCACTTGCTATTGCAACAAAACCACCTACATCATCAACAAGATCAATAATTCTATCATTAATAGCAGCAGTTGTAGCTATTGTTGTATCATTATCAGGAAAGGTATCACCATCTTTAATGGTATCCCCTGTGCTTACATTAAAGTATCTAGCATCAGAAGCTGATGTTGTAAAAAATGTAGAATCATCAACACTATGTGCAGCTTGTTCAGCATTAGTTACTGCAATTGATGCATCCAAAGAAGTAGCTGTAGCATTACCTTGTAGATCACCAACAAATCTGGTAGCACTTAAATAACCTGTTAAAGGGTTATAGGTAAAAGTATTGTCAGTTTCTCCAGCTAATGAACCTGTAGCAGAACCTACAAATAAAGGATAATGTGTTGCATCTGTGCTAGTATCTTGCGTAACAGTAACAGTAGCCGCATTACCAGTTAGATCACCTGTAAATGTAGAAGCTGTGACTGTACCATCAAAAGTAGCTGCACCAGTAACATCTAATGTACCGGGTATATCTATATTACTAGTCCATTCAACATCATTACCATTTGCAGCTGTTTGTATTAATTGTCTAGCAGCACCATCTTGTAAATTACTTACTGGTAGTTCTGTAATTTTTGCAGTTATTCTATTCTCAATTGCTTTAGTAGTAGCAATCCTAGTATCATCTGTTGTATACCACGTTTCGGTACTCTCTATTGTTTCATCACCTTCTGACCAAGCCTTACCTAATTTGTCATGTGCTTCTTGTGTTACATATAAATTCTGTAAAGCATTTTCATTTAAATCATTTGCTCGTATAGCTGAACCGGGGTAGAAAGTAGCTCTTAAAGCTTCATCGTTTGTATCACGATAAAGCCTTATAGCTACTGAACTTTTTGGTGCTCCACCAGCTTCTTGATAAGTTGTAGCACCTCCTGAAGGAGCACTAAATCTTATTGTAGTGGCATTATGTAAGGACCAGTTAGTTGTAATAACGCCTCCAAGACTTACTTTAATGTCTGTTTCGGCTAAATATGGGAATGTAAAAGAGTAATCGACGGTGGAACCGTTACCCGTAAAAAGATTTTCAATTGTTGCCATAATACCTTGTGTTGTTTAATACTTAAGTAGTTGTTCTAACTCCTTTCTACCCTCTAAACTATCTAATGAATTAGGTATATTACCCATTCTTAAAGCATTTTTAACTTGTAAATTACGTTCACCGATAGAAGAATATTGTTCGTGGAATCTCTCTAGAGCAGAGCAAGCAAACCTCATAGCATCTCTATGGATTCTATCTAATTCTTGATGCACTACTAATTCTTTAATTGCATAATCGGATTGTTTTTTCCAACCTCTTGCTTTTTTATACTCCTTCAATTTTTTGTTCCAAAAATCATCTGGAGCTGTCATCATGCCTTCTATTTGTCCAGCTAAATTCATATTATTAGCTATCCAGTTATTAATCCATTGACGATCTGTAGGTGTAATACGCATCTTTGTGATTGGATTAGATTTCATACTAGGTAAACTATCCCAACCAGTACTTAATAACCATTGTCTCCAAGGTTCCATATCACCATTAGATTTAAAGAATGGCATAAATGCATTGGTTGCAGCTGTTAAAGGCTCATGGAATCTAATTGGTTTACCAGTATACATATCTACTTGATCAACCAAATTAGCAGGATTCATAAACTTCCATTTGTTCGCCATTAAAGATCCCCAATCATTTTGTACATCCTTTAACTGTGGAGCGATTGCATTGTTCAATACACTCCTCATCCCAGATGGAGCAAAAGGTATTAATGAATCAGCTTGTCCAGCAACAAAACGTTTAAATGCACCTTCATCACCAGAGAACATAGACACAAGAGGTTCAAATCCACTAAGGAATGTCTTGTTAGCTACATTCATACTAATAGAAAACGCTAACTTCTGATACATTTGTTCAGTAGCAGCTTGATCAATACGATCAGAATAGTAAACTAGATCTCCTACTGTACTTAATAGACTATCAAATGGTTCAAATCCTTTATAACTATGCCATTCGCCTGTGATAGGGTTTTTAATTGAGTTAAATTTAGCACCCATATCTTGCATACGTTTACGCTCACCAGCACTATGAGGACCATTACCAGTAAGATTACCTTCTAATGCCCATAAACCAGCAGCTGTAACTACAGAACCACCCATTAACTGACGACCAATATACTCAGATTTCAGACTATTAAATGCATCTATACTGTAATCTAACCCATGCTCAGCTAAAGCTTCGGTCATAGTCTCAACTGTATTAGCAGTTAAAACTTTACGTGCTTTAGTATAGGCTGGTAATAAACTACTACCGGGGGTGAATGACCAAGCAACTTGTAATGAATTAATACCAGTTCTTGGGAACATGAATAAAGCTCTAGCAGCTGGTACTTTTTCAATGACTTGGTTAACTCTATTAACTAAATCATTATCTAAGTTTAGTGCTATTTCTTGTGCAGAATGTTTAGCTGCTTTATCTCTTAATAATCCAGTGTGATCAAATGCATCATCATATAATCTACGTTGTAGTTTATTAAAAGCATCTTTACTGAATGCACCATTTGTTTCTTCCATCAATTGTGCATAAGCCTTAGCTCTAGCACTACCACTAGCCATCATAGAATTAGTGAAACCATCAATAGCATACATAGCATTAATACCCCACTTAGTAAATGGGTTATTATTATACCAATGCATACCTTTAGCAAAGTTCCATAAAGCAACTTTACCGTTTTCACCTTCAGCTCGCCAAACATCAGACATAGCTTCTAATGCTTCAAAGTTATCCATCTTAGCTGAACGTAGGTCTGCACGACCACGCATCATAGCTTCTTCTGGTTTTAACTTAGCTAGTTTCCATTCTTCTCCCATCACTTTAAAAGCACGTTTAATATTCTCAGAGAAACCTCCATATGTCCACAATGCTTTTTGGAATGATTTTGCATCACCTGTAAGTTTTGAACCTACTAATACTGTAGCTGGTTTAAGTGCAGTCAACATAGAGTTACCAGTGATTGCACGTAAAGGTGCAAGACCACTTAACATATGATTATAACGTACACCATTTAAACCTTGTACTACTAAACTAGGTACTTCAGGTTCAGCATCATAGAATGCTTTTTTAACTAAACCTATATTATTTTCTGTCCATCTATTTAATTTATGGATTTGATCTACTTCACCATTAGTAGCTTCTATAGCTAAGACAATTGGTTTTAAATATTCAGGATTAGCTTTAGCTATCTTATCTAAAGTATCATATGTTCTATGACCTTTCCATTGAGCAGCTTCTAATCCTTCAGCAAATTCATCAGCTTGATTTAAAAGCCATTGGTTAATAGCAGATTGATCACCAGCTTTAGCTATTTGTTTAAATTCTTGAGCTTTGCTAACAACATATTTATTAGCATTAACTTCTTTATTTAAAAGCCTAAGCTTTTCAATCATTATTTCTTGTTGCCTACCTGTATCTGCTATATCACCTATAAGACTAACAGCTGATGCTGTGTCTGCTGCATCCCCAGCTACTTGGTTTGTAACCATAGCTGATGCTCGCATAGTCTTAGGATTATATATATCAGAAAAAGCTTTAGAGAACGCTTCTGCTAAAACAGGTCCATGCCTATAATCTACTTTGGCAGCATTATAGATATTACCTTTCATCTCATTGACAATAGTTTCAACTTGTTTTATACTAACTTCAGGTTTGAAAACATCATCATATAATCTAGTAACTGCTTTATTTATTTCAGTAGGTGGTATTACTTGACCATTAATTTTAGCTCCTACAGAAGCAGTAAGATCCTGTTCAAATAATTCACGTAATTGTGAAGCTCTTTCTTGAGCAGGTGCTTTAGCTAACTTCTTAAGGAATACTGTATCTACAACAGGTCTAGCTCTACCATTTGTAGTGCCTATATTATTTTGAATTCTATAATTATCAATTTTAGATTTAACTGGATTAGGTTGTAAATCTGTTACAACTCTAGCGTTAGGTCCAATTGGAGGATCATTGACAAATGAATCGTATTTAGTATTCTGTGGATCTTTTAATATCCTTGAAGCAGTTTCTCGTTTAACTTCTTTTGCTCTTGCAGCTCTACGTGATAATACCGATTCAGATATAGGGTCTTGACCTTCAAAACCTGTAGCATGTTTAGCTAAAGTTTTCTCAGCTGCTTCATCAGCAGGTATGAATTTTAAAGCCTTTCCTAATGCAAACGAAGCTAGTAGTAAATCTACACCAGCACTTAAGCCAGCTGCTTCCATTACATTCTTTTTCCTTATAATATCTGGACTATCTGTATCTCTAGTAGCCCAAGGTAGATCCCAACCTAACCAATCATTTAATGCAGCAGCTATATTATCTTGGTCTTTTGAATGAGAAGAGATAGCAGTCACACCAGCATCTACACCTGCATGAGCAGCTATAGTACCTAAAATACGTGTAACTTGTGGTATACTTCTAGCAGCTGTAGCGGCTTTTAAAGAACCAGTTACGATACCACCTGTTGCTAATGTAGGTACAATAACAGAGGAAGCATCTCTAATAACTTTATGTGCTGGATGATTAGATCGTGGTGAATTTTCATCCCACCATTCATCAACAGGTTTTAACCATGGAACTAGACCAGCAGTATCAGTAATGAAATCAGCTGTACCTAATGGTATTGCAGCTGCAGCATGGCCTATATTATATACAGCACCTTTATCTTCTGTAGGTGCTGCTTCCTCCACAGGAGCCTCAGATTCAGTAGAAGCTGCTGCTTTAGCATCTTCTTCAGATTTCCATTTCAAATACTTTTGATTATGTTGTTGCTCAACACGTTCTTGATCTGTCTGAGGTATATAATCTTGATTTATATCACTTGAAAAATCAGACATTATTGACCACCTCCCATTGCGTTAAAAATCTCCAATGCTGATGGACTGAATTTATTCCCATTATCTGGACCTTTATAGTTTTTAACTAATTCTTTTTTAGAAGCTGAAGTGTTTGGATGTTCTTGTATCACATTATTATACAACAATATACCTAACGTACCTTCTTTAGTTGCATGTGTACTATATAAATGTCTATGGTATTCTGGTGGGATTTTACTAGAATTTGCTTCTTCTATTGTATCTAAATTTTCTGGGATATCTATACCTAAGAAACGAGCTTGTGCTTCTAAAGCTTCTCTAGGTGTATATTTTAAAGTACCATCTGAATTGATTCCAAACTTAGTAACAAAATGTAAAACTGCAGGTGGGTACTCATGTTTATTATGAGCCAACCCTTTATAATAATCTTCTACCATTTTCATTGGGAAAACAGCTTGAGTAGATAATATATCAGGATTAGCTTGTACATCTTTTGATGTTATATTACTATAAGGATATGGTTCTCTGCCAGTATCAACACCAGCTGAAAAATCTTTAAATTCAGGTGATTGTACTGTTATCTCTCTACCATCTTTTGTTATTATTTTACGTTGAGATATTGAATAAGCACCATCAGCAATGTCTTTATCTATCTGCCCTTTAGCCCATATTAATGCATCTTCTCTACCTTTCCCATCTATAATAGCCATTTTAAAATATTGACCCAGTTCTCTTTTAACTCGCATTTTAGCTAAAGTAGAAGAACTAACATTCTTACCTTCTGAACCATGTTGTTTTAAAATATCTTCTATAATAGTACTGGCTTGTGATGTTACTACTTTGTTTTCCTCACTAGTAAAATTAAAAGGACTTGCTTCATCAGCACGCTTTAACCAGTCATTAGTTTTCTTTGGACTTAACTGCATTCGTATGACATCACTCCTAGTCAACGTTTTATTGTTCAACATGTCCCATAAAAATGGTTCTCCTATTTTATCGTTCATTGCTGAACCTGAAGTTAATCCATATAGTTCTAATAACATGCTTCTAGCTGACTCGTTTTTATTATTTTTAGTATATTCACCTAATAAGAATTCTTTTTTATTAGGTATGTTTTCCCAGTTATTTAATATATCAGTCCTTATAAGTTCAGCTTCGTTTTTCTCTTCAGATACTCTTTTAACTCTTTGTGCATCTAATACAGCAGCTCTTTCACGTACAAATTCAGTATATGCAGCTTTATATTCATTGAATTTTTTATCATTCCTTTCATACCAAAGAACAGGTTTACCACCGTCTCGTGGTTTCATTTCGTAATTAACTAATTCATTTAAAAACCTTTCATCTAACACACCAGTTTTTAATAAAGCTACAGTTGCTCTATGTCTATTAGCTTCTGCACCGATAAAATTAGTTTTACCAGCTTGTAAAGCAGTCATATCAAACATAGCTCTTACACCACCTGTTTTAAATTTGGTAGCTAAGATATCTTGAAATTTTGCATCTTCAGCTTTTTGAAAATCTTTAGAAATCTGTTGACGTAAGGTTGCAATACCACGTCCATTAACTAAAGCTACCTTTTTTTGTATATGTTCAGAAACTAAGTTCTCACTTATATGACCTACTCCCGGTTGGTTTATATATTGATTAGATAAAAGATCTTGTAACTGTTGGAATCTTACAATATCACCATTACTCCAAGCAGCACCTAAAGACATAGTTGTGCCGTCAGGTAGTTCTAGTGGAGTGTTATATTTACTCCAATAGTATCCTTCATACTTTTCACCTGCTTTTACAGCTTCGCCTTCACGTAGACCTTTTAGCGACCAACCGCTTAGGTTTCTTATATTTTTTATCCTATCCCAACTAGCACCTTTAGATCTAAGTTCATTGATCAGTTCATTATTCTTACCTTCGTAATCTTCAATCTGACTATCTAGATTTTTTAAATGTTTTACATCTGTTGAATCTAGATCATAACGTAAAGCTAAACTCCTTCCGTATGCTATTCTACCATCTTTATAACCCTCTATTCCTTTTGTAAGACCTTGTTTAATAAGATCAGAAAAAGGTGCAAGAGCTTGTAATCTTTCTTTACCAGCTGATTTAAGTTCAGCTGCATTATTTAATAAGACTTTGTGGTTTTGATCTAAAGCTTGTTTAAATGTACCAGCAAAAGCTTGACGTAGTTTAGTAGCTTGGTTGCGTTCTTGTTCTTCTTTTTTAAAATTATTCTCTAGTTTGGAAAGGAATCTTTCTCGATTAGCATCTTCCTTGGCTGATACTTCTTTCCATTGTTGTAGATACCTTCTGCCTTCTTGTAAAAATTTAGAAGAAACATCAGGAGTTTTTATTAAATTAGATTGAACACTACTTTTCTGGGCGTACCCTCGAAATTGGCTCATAATTAGTTGTTGTTAAATA
>MDTC01149481.1_pt1 | contig 10839 bp, 13 predicted proteins | sample 811181 | NCBI WGS metagenome assembly MDTC01 (sample SAMN05326644, study PRJNA326480) | marine metagenome | isolation source: seawater | place: Pacific Ocean: North | collected 2011 | reverse complement strand
TATTCATCAAATGACCCCTCCCATAAAGTATTCATCATTTTTACCTCCAAGATCGTTATTGGGAGAGTCTACTAGTGCATCTAAGTGCGCTTTCAACTCTCCTAAAGACATATCGAAGTCTTCAAGCCTATCTTTGTAAGCGTTGTATATCATGACTAACTTTAGTCTTGGGAAAATCTCTGCCTTTTCACTATACAAGTAGCGAAAATTGTCAAGAACCATTTTCCTCTCTGCTTCTTCTTTGAATTCATATCCTTTGAACGGGTTCGCCATATTTATTCCTCCTACAATTTGTAATATTGGTCTCCTAATTTTTCAATGCCTTCGGTCATGTCGGCTACGGAATCTAAAATCGCTTCAAACTCGTTTAGCGATGGTTTTCTCCAACCAGAGATGCTTTCGCTGACTTTCGTATGAATGTCGGCAAGCGTCTTTGCGTCGTCCGAATCGTGGTCGTGGAAGAAGGTTATAATTCCTTCTCTCACGGCGACTTCAAGTTCTCGGTCAGCCTTTGTAGCACCCGTTGTAAATAGTCCTGGGTCTTTTTCTTCTAGGCTTTCTGCAAGCAACTCTTCGGCTACTCTCATGTGCTTTAGAGAGATTTCTTCTGACAAGTCAAACTTAGCGACAGCACTAGCAAGCCTCCAAAGGGAGTTTTCTTGCCTATGTGATCTAAGTCCATCGGGGTCATCTTGACTTTCTTGCCTTTTTGTAGCGTGATTGTTAGCCATGTATTCTTGTGCCTCTTTTGTAAGTAGAGGAGTTTGCGTTCTAGCAATTGCTAGATACTTTTGAATGAAAATCATGTCTAGCAACTCGCTATCTTCTTCAGCATCCTTACTTTTTGTTTTTGAGATACCTTTAGTCATAGCCATCGAGATGTTCTTGTCTCTTTCAAAGTCTGGAGTATCTTCTAGAATCAATATCATAGTGAATCGTTGTAGCATTGGGAAGTCTAATCCTATCTGCTCGGTGTAAGGAACTCTTTCTCCTCTAATCCACTTTTTCTTATTGCCATTGTTAGGGTTAGCACCTGCTAAAACGGGTGCGTCTGTAATGACTTTTCCTTTTACTACTTTATTGATGAACACTTCACCCGTTTCCATAGCATTTTGGAACTCGCCATAGTCGCCTTTGTATAGATTGAATTCATCTATAGAACAAATAGCGTCTTTATGAGTCAAGGCTAAAACACCTGGAGTCAAAGCCCACTTTCTTTTCCCTGTATACATATCTTCTTTGGGCTGACAAGCAGCAATCAAACCTGCTTGGCTTGTAGCATCTGCTTGAGCAAATCTACTACCTGGATGTAGTTTTGTTGCTAGTTGTAATAATTTAGTCTTAGCGGTTCCAGGGTCTCCTACTAGCAAGAGGTTAATTGTTCCTCTAGTCTCGGAGTAGTTATTATAGACTCCACCAATCGACTGTAGTATGATTGCTTCTTTGATATGATCCTCCGAAAAGACTCTACCGCCCCATGACTTAGTTATCAAGGACATTCTTTCTTTGTAATTTAGACTATCTACAAATCTTCTAACTTGCATTTCTTCTTCTTCTGTAACTTGAACAGTAGAAACCACATCGGTCTTCTCTGTAACGGACTTCGCTAGGATAAACTTGTTTTCTAAGTTAGCACCTTTTGTAACTGCCTCCGTTAGCAAGACTCCTACAATCTCGACTCCTTGCCCTGCAATCATGGCATCTGTCAAAGAGCCTCTAATCTCGACTGTGATAGTCCTTGCTTCTCCATTGGTTAGTTCCTCTTCTTGAAGGGTCATTCTTTGGAGTGATATCGACTGCGACATAGGCGGTGCCATTCTAATGAAGTGCTTAGAATTACAACCGTTGCTTTCGCCTGTTAGCATCTCCACCCACTTACCACAAGTCGGTATGGGCTTCTCAATTGCCCCGCCTATTGCTTCTTGCTCTACAAAGTGAACCTCTCTACAGTTGGTGTCTTTACATTTCCATGCGATAACGGGATATGTTGTTTTTACTTCGCTGATCTCTATAATCTGCCCACGAATAGAAACTAATTGACCTATATCATAAGCCCCATTTAACTGACTAATAGTCCTTCTTCTATCACATGGTAATCCTATGATGTGAAATTCTGGAGGGACAAAGTGGAATGAATCTACTACTTGTCTAAACGAATAGTTAGCGATTTGTAGATACACCTTTTGTAATCGCTGGAAGTGATAATCTACTTCGGAGGTTATGTGCTTGATATAATATCCTAACTGAATATACGCTTGCCTAAAGTCCTCATAGGATGTGAATCTAGGGAATCCCGCTTGCAGAGGCTCTAAAGTAAAACCTGTTGGTGCTAGAACGGGAACTGCACAACCTGCTTCAATCAACTCCACATCTAAGTAGCATATCGGTTGCTCTCCAAAGTCATGTTGTGTTTGGCTATCAAGAGAAGTGATGGATTCAATTCTTCGCCTATCGCTCATATCATAACCATGTTCCCTTGCCCACTCTTCCGCATTTTCTGCTTGAAAGTCTAGGTAAATACTTCTTTCTTCTCTGTCTGTGATAGCATTTCTTAGAACTGCTCCTGAATGCCACATCAAGTAAGCATGAACGGAATGAATAATCCCTGAATCGGTGTTATCCCACATCATGACTCTTTGTGCTTCTTCGCTTAGATTCTCTTCTTCTGTCATATCTATTCCTCCTTCAATAATACGAATGGTCTGCCTGTGGCTCTCCAACCATCTTTACCCGCTTCATCAATAAGCGTGTTTTCGAATTTCTTCATAGCACCTTTGCTATCTTTGAATGGAAACTGCTTCTTAGTCATTCTATCCTTAACAGATACTCTACCTAGACTACCATTTAGAAGTGTATTAACTATGTATATTGCTGCCTCTCTACTAGGCTCTACAAATGTTGAGGATTCTCCGAAGGTGATATTCATCGAATGACCGTGAATATGGTATAGCGATGCCTTCTTCTTCAAAACTCCTTTTTGTTCGTATAGAATGTCTATCTTTTCTACGGCGTTCTTTCGGAAGTCGGGGCCAGTGACTTTTTCGTCAATGATTCCCGCCTCCTTTAGTTCTCGTAAGGAAAACGACTTTTTCTCAAGGGCGTATGCCTTGACCGCTTCTCGAATAGGAGTCCAACTTTTGTTTTTCTTGGGATTCACGATTAACCCCGTTCTTACTTTTTCTAAATCGGAAAGCGAGTCGAACATGGCTCTCACTTCTTCGGGGGTCGTCATTCTTCTTCCCTCCTAACTTTGTTTAGAAGCCAAAGGAGGGCTTTACTCGGTGATATGTCAAATCCTAATTCGATGGAAAGGGATTTGCGCCAAGCCTCGAAATCGACTGCGTTTTCGCCACGCAAGTCGAATGAAACTCGTTTTTGCTTTTCCTTATCCGTCAAAATCTCACCGTCTGGAAACCGTCGTGGCAATAGGGAGTATATAGTCATAACGAATTTCGCCGTAATTTTAATAATCGTTACTATTAAATACCCAAGGCTAAGGAATCGTTATGGGTCAAGCCTATGGAAGAAGAACCAGAAGAAACACAAATAGAAGCCATAGTAAAATGTAATGAGTGCGGATCAAGAAATTTACTTTCCGATGAAGTTCGCGGAGAAACGACTTGTGGCGATTGTGGCTTAGTCTTGGCGGAGTCTGCTGTAGATCAGGGCGCAGAATGGAGGACATTCGGCCCAGATGACGAAGGTAAGGCAAGGACAGGTGCGCCCATGTCATATAGGTTGCATGACAAAGGTCTGTCCACAGACATCGATTGGCGCAATACAGACTTTTCGGGTAGGGCAATTTCTGGTAAAAGTCGCTCGCAATTATATCGTATGCGTAAGTGGCAATCTAGGGCGAGGGTAAATAGTTCTAGAGAAAGAAACCTGCAAAAGGCTTTACCAGAAATTAGTAGAATAGGGTCGCAGTTAGGTTTGGGTAGTTCCCATATGGAAGAAGCCTCTGCAATTTATAGGCGTGCGGTAAAGGCAGATATGATTCGTGGAAGAAGTATTGACGCCTTAGTTGCTGCTTCAGTATATGCTGTCTGTTGTCTAAACAAACTAGGTAGGACTATTGAAGAGGTCTGTAAGCATAGTAGGATTGGTAGAAAGGAATTAACTAGAACCTACAAACTAATGAAACAAAAACTCCGTATGAGAATGGATATCAATAGACCTGAAGATTATGTTCAGTCTTTTTGTTCAAAGTTAGGCTTGGGGACTAAAACTGTTCAGCGAGTGTATGACATTATCACAGAAGCAACAAAGAAAGAACTAGTTGATGGCAAAAGCCCAACAGGAGTGACTGCGGCTGCGATCTATATTGGTTGTCAGTTAGAAAGACAAATCCGAACACAACTAGAAATCTCCAAAGTTTCCAATGTTACAGAGGTCACTATTCGCAACAGATACAAGGAATTGTGCGCTGCTTTGGACATTAAATTGGATATCTAAAGTATGAAAATCTAACTTTTTCATAGGTTACTCTCAAAATAGGGGGTATGAGCCTAAATCGTGGATTTGTTTGAAACTAGGAAAAATAACCGTTTTTCATAGTTGATATATAAAAGACCGGCTCATGCCATATAAAACAGTAAGGCAACTACCTAGGAAAAATAGACTTTTCCTACTTCCAACCTATGAAAACATTATACTTTTCCTAGAACTTGATAACATATTATATACAATAACAACTCAATAATAGAAAGACATATAACAAACAAGATATAAGAAATCTATTAATCTATGAAAAACATATGATTTTCCTATGTTGTCTAATTTTGGTGTTTTTTCTTCAAAGGGTCATTCTTCCTCTTCGATTTCGCAAATCTCCAAAAAGTCATCTCTACCAATAATCATTGGGTATCTCATGTTGGATCTGTCGGTTGCTGACGCTACTAACTCCTGATGTTGCTCATTTAGACAAAAGGAAACACGGTATAACTTTCTAGTGCTTACACCGTTAGCACTTCTAAATCTCTTACTCTTCTTATCAGGTATGAACTCTAGTGCTTCTACTAGCCCTATATCAATTGATGAACGATCTGCGCCAGTATCTATCTTAGCCTCGATAGTAACCAACCAATTATGATGAGTCCATAGCGTGATGGGGAACACTCCATCTTCTATGTAATCAACTAAACGCTTTTGCATACTCTTCATCTGCATCTTCTCCCATGTGATATAGAGTTCGGAACTTGTCTAACTTGTGAGCCTTGATTTTAGGGTGGTTAGCAAGTGCCTCCTTGATACCCTTCTTGATTTTGTCATTGACAGGAATGTCGGAGTAAATCTTCTTTTTGAGTTGGTTGTTTAGAATACCGTGATTCTTCTCGATGTATTGTTCCACCATATCACATACCCCAGCGATGATTTCTTCCTCCTCTTTCTCGTCAAACTCCTTTTGAATAGGTGACTCCTCGGAGTCAATGTCTCCTGACTGGCCGACAGGCTCGATATCTTCGACCGCGACCTCTTCAACTTCTTCAGGTGGTGGGGCAACAAAACCAGTTTTGACACGAGTAATTCCGTCATCAACATCATCTTCGATTACGGGCGCATCTTCGGATTCATCTCCGAAGAAGTCGCTATAATCGGCAACGGCAAACACATTCTCGATTGGTTTTTCTTCGCTAGCATTTACTCGCTCTATACGCTCTAACCGTAAAGTCAAGTCAGCGAGTTGTTTGGACAGTTCTATAACTTGGTCTCGCAAGAGCAACAGTTCTTTATTTTCTTCTACATTCCTAGTGGTTCCAAAACCGAGTCTAGACCAAGGACTTACTTCTTCCATGTTACAACCATATTTCTTCGCATCCTAAAACTTAACTCTAAGATACTCCTGCGATAACCATGCTCGTCAAGTTATGGGGTCTTTCATGGCAATCGCAAACTAAGGCAGTTATCAATATGCTAGAGGACGCCAATGTTCGGTTTGATTTCATAGACATCGAAGATACGGATTCACCACGAATGGAACAAATCCTATCACTAACAGGCGATAAAGAACTACCACAATTATTTGTAGAGGGGGTGGCTTACATTGGAAAGCAAGAAATCAGACGATATATTGGGGCTTGATTTCTACTGTTTGGCTGAACCTGAACCAGAGGTTTGCCCAGCAAAGGAAGGCGAGTATATCTATAACGAAGATAGAGGATCTTACAAATGCCCACTTTGTATGAAAGTCTTTAACTGGGATGTTTATGATGATAGAGATCTATTCGACGAAGAGGAAGATGAAGACTCTGGCCCCATGAATGAAGATGCGGACTTCACCCCTGAAGGCATTAATATCCAACAAGACTTTAGCAGAGATTTCGATCTTCGAATCGACAGAGAAGATTCTATAATGAAACTGGTAGAGAAGTTAGAAGACATTGATAACAAGTTAGCAGTTTCCATAAACAAAAATACTAGGCAAATTATTGACATAATGCGTAGCCTTGAGAATGCTAATCATTCTGCATTTAGAACAGGGCTAGATATCAATCCTAAAGTTATAGCAATACACTCGCATATAGTAGGGACTATTCCTAATAGGGATTCACTACTAAACATAAAGATTAGACCAGAGACCGTATATGGTAAAATTAGAATCCTAAAAACAATTTTGACACCAGGGAAAGACGAGCGAGTCAAGAGAGAGTTTGTCGCAATCGCTAAACTAATCAACATGCCAGAGTCATTGGCACTAGCAGCATTGGAAGAGTTTGAAAGATACAAACCAATATCTTCTGTAATCATTCCTTACGCTAGGCATACGGCTTGGTTGTTTGTGATGGGTGAAAAATATGGGTGGCAAATAACGCAAAAAGATCTCATAGGTTTATCGAACTCTCCCCGAAATGCTACGAGACAGGCAATCAAAGACTTTAGGCAATTCCTTAGCAATCTTAATAATGCCAACGCAAGTGAAGATAACTATGTCCTCAAAAGAGACAATGAAATGGAATGAGTTTAGATCTCTCCACAAAGGCAAGTCACAAGCAAAGATTTCAGAACTATACGGTCTTTACAAAGACGGCCAATATGAAATCCCAACCGACGCTACTTCTGTTAAAGAAGAAGTGGAGGAAACCAAAGCGGTCAAGATGAAGGAAGCGGTCAAGAAATCTAAGACACAACCTAAAGTCGAAACGACTCAAGATTTGATTTCCGAATACAAGAGGTTGTCTTCGAGACTTACACGATTCGGTAGGAGTATGACCGAAGAAGTAAAAGCAGAAGCACAAGCAAGACTTCGTGAACTTGCCAAACTTACTGCACCAAGAAATTATACTTGTGAACCGACCGATGGTTGGAAACTTTGGACTGGCCCAACACAGGCTTCTCTACTTGTTAATGAAACAAGAAGAGTTGCATTTAGATGTAGCCGTGGATGGTGGCAAGGAAATTATCAAGGCGCAAAGTATGTTAGTTACGAGACTGTAGGGGCACAAGAAACTCTTGATAGCATTACTACCCAATATGCTAGAAAGAAAGCATTGGTTTCTAGACCTCCACTAAACGGTGTCGAAATCAAACTACCACAAAGCGCAAGAGAAGTTAGACTTCGCGGTGAGTGAATGAGCGACATTAGTGCAGAAGTGGCAGCACTAAAAGCACAACTTGCAGCACTTACTACTGCGGCTCAAAGTGCAGGTGTTAAGTTAGAAGCAAAGTCTATCTTTGTAGTCTATAACCCTAGGAAGCAAGCAAGATGGTGTAGTAAAATAGACTGTCCAGCACTAGGTCGAAAAACATCCTATGATGTTGTTAGAGAAGTGGATGAAGAAGCAGAGGCACTAATCCAAACAGGAGTTAGTGAAGAAGCATCTCAAGGTGAAGATGTTAAGCAACGAGTCAAGAGAGTTAGCGAACCTAAAGTAAAGTTCGATGATCTCGGGGTTTTAGGGGCGTTCACCACCAAAAAGAAAGCCATAGATTTCGCTGAAAATTACTTTAGATTGAACCAAAATACAATCGTTGGCGATGACGATTACGAGTTGCGAATTTCAGAAATTATGGTTAGTTCATAAGCACCTATGAAAATCTGAACTTTTCTTGGGTTTCATTTAAGTGCTAAACCTCCTTGGTTCAAAATCCCCGTCGAAGAGAGGGGATGAGGAATCAAAAATGGATAAATCAAAAGCAATTTTAAGCGACATAACCGTGCATATGAAATACGCCAGATACGATGCTGAAAAGCAACGAAGAGAAAACTGGCAAGAACTCTCTAACCGTAATAGAGATATGCACATCAAGAGATATCCTTCCCTAGAGGAGGACATTAGAGAGGCATACAAACTAGTAGAGCAAAAGAAGATTTTACCTTCTATGCGTAGTATGCAATTCGGGGGAAAGCCAATCGAACTCTCTCCAAATAGAATCTATAACTGTGCTTACATGCCTGTCGATGATTTGGAGGCATTTAGCGAAACCATGTTCTTACTTCTAGGAGGAACAGGTGTTGGTTATTCAGTTCAAAACCATCATGTCCGAAAACTTCCAGAAATCCAAAAGCCAAACCCTTCACGAAAGCGAAGATTCCTTATTGGCGACTCTATAGAAGGATGGGCTGATGCAGTTAAGGTATTGATGAAGTCTTACTTTGGTGGTCGTAAGTCCACCGTCGAGTTTGACTTCTCTGACATTAGACAAAAAGGTGCATTGTTGATTACATCTGGTGGTAAAGCACCTGGCCCACAACCATTGAAAGAAGCGTTGCTAAAAATCGACGGTATTCTATCTGGTAAAGAAAATGGAGATAAACTAGAGCCTATCGAGTGCCATGATATCATGTGTCATATTGCTGATGCTGTATTAGCAGGTGGTATTCGTCGTGCTGCTATGATTAGTTTGTTTTCGGCAAACGATGATAAGATGCTTGCAGCAAAAGCAGGTAATTGGTGGGAACTAAATCCGCAAAGAGGTAGAGCCAATAACTCTGTTGTCTTGCTAAGACACTTAATCAAAGAAGATGATTTCAAAGCAATTTGGCAAAGAGTAAAGGATAGCGGTTCAGGAGAACCGGGATTCTACTTTACCAATGACAAAGATTGGGGAACAAACCCATGTTGCGAAATCGCACTAAGACCCTTCCAATTCTGCAATCTAGTGGAGATCAACGCATCCGACTTAGAAAGTCAAGAAGATTATGATAATAGATGTAAGGCTGCATCCTTCATAGCAACACTTCAAGCAGGTTATACTGACTTCCATTACTTGCGAGAAGATTGGAGAGAAGCAACCGAGAAAGATGCACTCATCGGAGTATCCATGACAGGTATCGCTTCGGGTGCTGTTCTAAGACTTGACATGGAACGAGGTGCTGAAATTGTAAAAGAAGAGAATGCTAGAGTTGCTAACCTTATTGGTATTAATGTGGCTGCTAGAACTACTTGTGTTAAACCTGCAGGAACAACTTCCCTTACACTTGGAACATCCAGTGGTATTCATGCTTGGCACGCCCCCTACTACATACGCAGACTGCGTGTAGGTAAAAATGAAGCGATTTACAATTACCTATCGGAGAACCATGCAGATCTTGTAGAAGATGAAAGGTTCAACCCGACTGCACAAGCAGTTATCTCTGTTCCACAAAAAGCACCAGAAGAAGCGATTCACAGAAACGAGTCAGCGATTCACTTCCTAAAGAGAGTCGAGAAGATTACTAAGGAATGGGTTGTTCCTGGACATAGAGAAGGGCAAAACTGTCATAATGTTTCTGCAACTGTTTCTATAAAAGAAAGCGAATGGGAAGATGTAGGAAACTGGATGTGGGAGAACCGAGAGAACTACAACGGTCTATCTGTTCTTCCTTATGATGGTGGCACATATGTGCAAGCACCATTTGAAGATTGTTCCAAAGAAACATACGAAGTAATGTTCGCTAAACTAGAGAACATTAACCTAGACGATGTTATAGAAGTTAGCGACAACACCGACCTTAGTGGAGAAGTGGCTTGTGCTGGCGGTGCTTGTGAAGTAGACTTTGGTTATGCTCAAGAAGCAGACGAACTAGAAGTCGAGTCCATCAATGGATGAGAAATCAAAGTCATCGTCATCTTCTAACTCGTAATCGTTATTCATAGCGATTGCGGAATGGGACACTCCATACATGATACGCTTAAGGTGAAGCGTTTCACCGTTAGATGCTACAACTCTTCTAACAACTGCTCTCATGTAGGGGTCTACTCCCATTAGGAATAGCCTTAGAACTTCTAGCCCCATACGAGTTAGAATATTATGAGGTATAGATATAGGATTATCAGGGTCGGCTATAGTGTCGAAACTAACATTACCATCCTTTAGTTTCCCAAAGTTTCCGATAATATGATCGGATAACAACCTCTCTGCAACGGCTTCAGGGATATAACGAAAAGTTCCTATCTCCCAAAGACGGTTGATATCATAAACTGTTTCCATATCTTCCGCAGATAATTTGACAACCTTTGGTTTGTAGTTAGAGCGACTTTCGGTTTCTTCTAACTCTTCCATAAAATCTCTTTTGGGACTATCGTAGTTTTCCCAAAATAGCACTTCTTTTACTGCTCGCTCTCGTAATTGTCTTCCCCTAATGGTTCTAGGATTAGGGGGATCAAAAGGACTTTTAGTTCTTGGACGACCCATATTATCGCAACCTAACGATTTCGCTACCTTTAGTTAGGGATTTGAAAGTTATCATGTTTTTTGCATGTTTAAGAAAAACAAGCAAGTTAGCAACTATCTAATTTAAGTAGGCAACGAAGTTAATTATCTCCATGCAGGTTAAAGCCAACCGTATAATCGTAGCCAACCACGACGGGTCAGTATCCGAATTTGAAAATGTAGAAGTTATTCAAGGCGGTAATGGTC
>MDTC01023568.1_pt1 | contig 10839 bp, 9 predicted proteins | sample 811181 | NCBI WGS metagenome assembly MDTC01 (sample SAMN05326644, study PRJNA326480) | marine metagenome | isolation source: seawater | place: Pacific Ocean: North | collected 2011 | reverse complement strand
TCCTGACCGGTAGCCATAGGATTATAAAAACCAAGACGTTCAATCAAACGACCATCTCGCTTATTACGACTGTCAGTAACAACCACATGATAAAATGGTTTTTTCTTAGTACCTGCTCTTGATAATCTTATTATAACCAATGTTATACTTGCCCTCGCATATTCAAATTAGCCTATTAATATACTTGACTAAAAAAAGGCGATATTGTACGTAAAAACCCCAAAAAAGGAAGTTAAGTTAAGAGTTTTTTTTGCATTAAAAGTGAAAAAATTCTTTTTTTCGCCTTTAAAAACGACATAATTAACACAAACTAAATATTCATAATTATTTCTGAAAAGTAATTTTATCATATTGATTATTATGTAAATAATGACATGGACTTATCAAAAGAAAAAGAATATTTGCGCTCAAAACTTAGAAAAAAACGTGCCAATATCAGCCCAGAACTTCGGACACAAAAAAGTAAAAAAATTACTAATTTTTTATATGGAATTGACGAATTTAAACGATCAGATAATATATTTTGCTACATTTCGTATATAAGCGAAGTTGAGACTTTTCCCTTAATTAATCACGCCCTAAAAAAAGGCTTAGATTTATTCGTACCAAAAATTATTAATAATACTGAAATGATTGCCGTTAAACTTAATAGTTTAGCAAATTTGGAGTCAGATAATATTGGAATTTTAACCCCCAAAACGGGCGAAATTTCATTAGACACATTCGATATTGCAATAACCCCTGGTATTGCCTTTACTAAAAAGGGGGAAAGATTAGGTTATGGTCGCGGGTACTACGATCGATGGTTTTCAAAAAATATGGTTAAAGTAAGGGTTGGGGTTGCTTTTGAAGAACAGATAGTTACTCAATTGCCGTTAGAAAAAACTGATATTAATATGGATATTGTTATAACTGAAAAAGAAATAATCAACCAAAATAATAAACCATAAAGAATTTTACCCTGATTCAAACTCTGTCAATTCAACTAATAATGTCCCTTTATCCAACGCATCACTTTGTGTTGTTTCAATTCTCTCCATTTTAACAAGCCCAACACCCGATGAATACCAGTTCGTCTGCTCCACATTTACTAAAGTTAATCCTACGTAATTTCCTGCATCTTTATACGCTGAACCAATCATTTTAATTCTCATGCATTTATTAAATTGTCCTGCTGGGACAATCACGGTATCTTCTAATGATTCTATTTTTATCTCTAACGGTACTTCTGCGATGATTTTAAATTCTGTTCTTTGTGGTGGTCCTGTTTTTTTTAATAATTTTGTATGTGTGATTTGCTCCCATTCTGTATCAATTGCAAAAGGAGTTGGGATTACAATTTGTTTATCTGCAAAAAATATAGGCTTACTCTCTCTAATATCTGAATTACCTAAATAATAAATACCATCATCAGAAATCGAATAATATAAAATTGTGCCATCAAGAGATTTGCGTAAGAAAACAGGCTCTCCGTTTAATTCATCAGCGCCAATATTTTGAAGAATATATTTTTGTTTCTGTAAACCATCTCTTGTAGTTAATGCAACATTATAATGCCATTTCAAACCACTACTAAGAGGAAAATAGGAATTTTCTTTTTTTGAACAACTTGCCGATATAAAAACTAGAAATATTACTAATATGTAACTATGCAGAGTAATTCTCATATTTCATATACTTTCCTAATTAACCAAGTACAGAATCAAAGATAAAAATATTTATAAGAAAAAATTACTATATATATTAAGAAACGATAACGATTTTTCGTAAATACTTATTCGTTAACAGCCTTCATACTTAGTCTGACTCTACCTTGCTTATCAACTTCTAAAACTTTTACCTTAACAGTGTCGCCTTCACTAAGTTTATCGCTTACGTTTTCAACACGTTCCTCTGATATCTGAGAAATATGAACTAAGCCATCTTTCCCTGGGAGAATATTAACAAAGGCACCAAAATCCATTAGTTTAGCCACACGACCCTCATAAATTTTACCAACTTCTATATCTGCCGTAATTTCTTCAACACGCCTCATTGCTTCATCGCCTGCTGCCTTATCTGTTGCTGCAATATTTACAGTCCCATCATCAGTAATATCAATCGTTGCACCAGTCTCCTCTGTTATCGCCCGTATTGTTGCTCCGCCTTTACCAATCACATCCCTAATCTTATCCGGATGTATTTTAATTGTTGTTATTCGTGGAGCGAATTCGGACATTTCAGTTTTATGAGTAGACAATACGTCGTTCATTTTACCCAGTATATGGAACCTTCCTTCCTTTGCCTGATTTAAAGCCATTTCCATAATCTCTTTTGTTATGCCGTCAATTTTTATGTCCATTTGTAACGCAGTAATACCTTTTTCCGAACCAGCAACTTTAAAATCCATATCTCCCAAATGATCTTCATCACCCATAATATCTGATAGAACAACATACCTTTCATCGTCTTTAATAAGGCCCATTGCAATTCCCGCAACGGGTCCATCAAGCTCAATACCCGCATCCATCAATGCCAGACTACTACCACAGACTGATGCCATTGAGCTTGAACCATTTGATTCTGTAATTTCGGAGACAACACGTATTGAATAAGGGAATTCCTCCATATTAGGCATTACCCCTAAAATACCCCTTTTAGCTAAACGCCCATGTCCAATTTCACGACGTTTTGGTGTTCCAACACGCCCTGTTTCATTTACTGAAAACGGGGGGAAATTATAATGGAAAATAAATGGTTCTTTTCGTTCTCCCTCAATAGCATCAATAATTTGAGCATCACGCTGTGTACCTAGTGTAGCAACAACTATGGCTTGAGTTTCACCACGAGTAAATAAAGCCGAACCATGAGTACGTGGTAACACACCTGTTTCTATTGTGATTGGACGTATAGTCCGTGAATCGCGGCCATCAATCCTAGCTTCTCCTGATAAAATACCGCCTCTAACAATATTACTTTCCAATCTTTCAATTGATTCTATAATCTCGGTTGCTGACCGCTCAGGCTCTTCCTGATTAGTCATTGAATCAACTGTTTCATCTTTAATTTCATTTATCCTGACCTTACGTTCAAGTTTATCGTGAATTGTATAAGCTTCGCGTAGCAAATCTGTAGCATATTTCTCCACTTCATTCTCAAGAGATTCATCTTTATCTGGAGCTATCCAATCCCAGGATTTGACTCCTGCTTCATTAACTAAAGATTCGATATTTTCAATAACAATTTGTAATTCTTGATGGCCAAACATAACTGCGCCTAGCATTACTTCTTCTGGTAGTTGTTTTGCTTCTGATTCAACCATTAATACAGATGAGTTTGTGCCCGCAACAACTAAATCCAATTCTGAATCATGAAGCTCGTGAAAAGATGGATTTAAAATATATTGACTGTCCTTATAACCAACTCGAGCTGCGCCAATTGGTCCTTTGAATGGTGCTCCAGTCAATGAAAGCGATGCTGATGCTCCAATAATTGCTGGTATATCGGGGTCGACTGACGGATCAAGTGACATTACATTTGCAATAATTTGGATCTCATTTTTAAAATCTTTTGGAAAAAGTGGTCTAATTGGTCTATCAATCAATCGTGATGTTAAAATTTCTTTTTCCGATGGCCTTCCCTCTCTTTTAAAAAAGCCTCCAGGTATTTTTCCAGCTGAATATGTTTTTTCTTGATAATCGACTGTTAATGGAAAAAAACTTTGTCCATCTTTTGCTTCTCTTTTTGCGACACAGCTTACAAACACAACAGTATCACCCATATAAACCATAACAGCACCGTCTGCTTGTCTGGCAATTCTGCCAGTTTCAATAATGACTTTCTGACTACCAAATTGAAATTCTTTTTTTACGAGACTCATGAATTATTCCTAATTTATAAATTATATCCTGAATTTTAAAATATTAAATTTTTTATAAAATCAAAGCCCGCATCTGCGGGCTTGTAAAATTTTTTATTATCTAATATCTGGAAATGTTTTATTTTCGTAATCCAAGGCGTGTTATCAAATCACGATAACGACCAATGTCTTTACTTTTTAAATAATCGAGCAACTTTCGCCTCTGGTTAACCATGCGTAACAAGCCCTGTCTTGAGTGATGGTCTTTACTATGTTCTTTGAAATGATCTGAAAGATCTGTTATGCGGGACGTTAATAACGCAACCTGTACTTCAGGTGAACCAGTATCACTTCTACTAAGCTGATAATCTTTTACTATACCTAACTTCTGTTCATGACTTAATGCCATATTATTAAAAACTCCAATTACTTTTTTATTCTTACTTGATTTGGCGCGTATTTTACCTGTGAGCATTACCTGTAACAAGTGAAAGATTTGTAATAAAAATAATTCTGATCATAGTAATTATACTTTATTAATCAATCGTTTAGCCTTAAGTTGTCTATCTTCAGTTACTTTTCCTAATCCGATAAATTCATTAAAACTATTATAAATTCTTAACTGACCTGATTTTGGTAGCCCTAAAATAGGCACTACTTGTCCTTGGCGAAGACGATATGCAGCATCCTCGGTCAACTGAATTTTGGGAAAATCTTGTAGTACTGTATCCATAGGTAATAGTAAATCGAACAAAGCTTGTTGTCCTTTCTTAGCAATAAACTCGATTTCTTCAAGTGTTATGGATTGCGACTGTTTGAACGGCCCTGTTTCTAGTCTTCTCAATGATAAAACATGGGCGCCACACCCTATTCTTTCACCTATATCCTCAACAAGTGTTCTAATATAGGTTCCTTTTGAACAAGACACTTTAATTTCAAAACAATCACTATAAATTTTAATTAACTCTATACTATATACGCTAATTTTTCTGGCCTTACGTTCGACTTCAATACCATTATAGGCAAGTTCATATAAACGCTTACCATTGTATTTTAGAGACGAAAACATAGGTGGGATTTGTTGAATATCGCCAACAAATTCTTCGAATGTTTTTTTTAGTATGGTTTCTGATATTTGAGGAACTGATCTAGCTAGAAGCATATCTCCTGTGGCGTCACCCGTTGTCGTTGTTTGACCGAATTTGCATTGGGCATAATATTTTTTATTTGAATTCAAAAGGTACCCTGATACCTTCGTTGCCTCCCCGAAACAAATTGGAAGTAAACCAGATGCTGGTACATCTAAACTTCCCGTATGTCCCGCTTTTTTTGCATTGTAAATACGCTTTACATTTTGTAATGTTCCATTTGAACTTAGTCCAATAGGCTTATCGAGTATAAGGATGCCATTTACATTATTCTTGATATTTCTATTCTGTATTTTCATTTTCTTCATTTTGATTACTAATCGAGTCAATAATATTACTAATTCTTTGTGCACGCTCAATTGACTGATCGTACTTAAAACAAAGTAAGGGTACCGTCTTTGATGTTAGTAATTTAGATATCTCATAACGAAAATAACTAGATTGCTCATTAAGCTCTTGAATGATCTCTAAGTTGGATTCTTTGCTGTTTAAACTAGTAAAATAGATCGTAGAATTTTTTAGATCTGGGGACACATCAACATTAGTTAAAGTTATTAATCCATATTGTGTTAATGAAAATTTTTCTTGGACTAATATAGCTAATTCCTTCTTAAGAAGTTGCGCTACTCTACGATTACGCCCAAACTCTTTTGGCATATTTAATCAATAATCAAATCTTTCGTGCAATACTTACTCGCTCGAACACTTCAATCTGATCGCCCGCTTTAACATCATTATAATTTTTAACCCCAACACCACAATCCATACCTGATTTCACCTCATTTACGTCATCCTTAAAACGACGCAATGATTCAAGTTCCCCTTCATAAATAACCACATTCTCACGTAAAACTCGAATTGGATTGTTACGTTTAATAAATCCCGTTGTGACCATGCATCCAGCAATATCACCGAATTTTGGCGACCTAAATATCTCTCTCACCTCTGCAACACCAATAATTTGTTCTCTTACATCAGGTGTGAGCAATCCGCTAAGAGCGGCTTTTACATCGTCTATTACATCATAAATTATGCTGTAATATCGGAGATCAATACCTTCAGAGTCTGCAAGTTTACGAGCGCTTGCATCAGCTCGCACATTGAAACCAATAACAATACCTTTCGAAGCCATGGCAAGATTAATATCGGACTCCGTAATTCCGCCAACACCACTACTAATGATGCTAACTTTAACTTCATCATTACTTAATCTAAATACTGCATTGGCTAGTGCTTCAGCTGAACCTTGAACATCTGCTTTAATTAAAATATTTAATGAAACAATCTCGCCTTCTTCCATTTGACTCATAACATTTTCAAGCTTCACTGCCTGTTGCTCTGCTATTTTTGACTCCCTAAATTTCCCCTGTCTAAAAAGAGTAATCTCACGAGCCTTTTTTTCATCAGGTACTACGATCATTTCGTCGCCAGCATTTGGTGTTCCGGAAAGTCCTAGTACCTCCAAAGGGGTTGAAGGGCCGGCAGATGTAATATTCTTACCGCCATCAGTAATTAATCCTCTTACACGTCCAAATTCTTGTCCGCTTATAATGATATCTCCTTTATTAAGTGTCCCATTTTGTATAAGTATAGTTGCAATCGGTCCACGCCCTTTATCTAACCGAGACTCAATAACTACTCCGGACGCAGCACCAGTAGCAATCGCTTTTAATTCAAGCATCTCAGCTTGCAATAAAACACTATCCAATAATGTATCAACACCATCTCCAGTTAACGCAGATACATGAACAAAAATTGTATCTCCCCCCCAATCTTCGGGAATAATTTCATGTTTAGAAAGCTCCTGTTTAACTCTTTCAGGATCTGCATTTTCTTTATCAATTTTATTGATGGCAATTATGATCGGAACATTGGCAGCTTTAGCATGAGTTATCGCTTCTTCTGTTTGCGGCATCACTCCATCCTCTGCTGCAACTACAATAATAACAATATCAGTAGCTTTAGTACCTCTTGCGCGCATTGCTGTAAACGCTTCATGTCCAGGAGTGTCTAAAAATGTAATATCGCCATTATCTGTTTGAACACGATAGGCCCCAATATGTTGTGTAATTCCTCCAGCCTCACTTTCGGCAACCTTTGTTCTGCGAATATAATCTAGTAATGAAGTTTTTCCATGGTCAACGTGCCCCATTATTGTAACAACAGGAGCGCGATCGATTTCCTCTCCACCTTCCTGATTAGCTAAAATAATCTTCTCCTCTATGGTATTTTCATTCTGTAACTTAGCTGTGTGTCCCATTTCTTCGACAACGATTGCTGCTGTCTCCTGATCAATAATTTGATTGATAGTAGTCATTGTCCCAAGACCCATCAAAATCTTTACTACCTCTGATCCCTTAACCGACATACGTTGGCCAAGCTCTGCTACTGAAATATTTTTCGGAATCTCAACCTCTCTTACTATTGGTGCAGTTGGTTTTTCAAATCCGTGTTGTTTACTAGAAGATTGTTGTATAACTGGAGTAGCGCGTGTCTTTTTTCTTCTTCTAGCAGACACTTTGGATGTAACGTGAAGTTCTTCTCTCTTGTGATGATGCGCCTGATCTTTTCTCTTTTTCTTTTCTTTAACAGTCGATTTTTTTATCTCAACATCTTGTATAGCTTGTGGGGAAGGAGTTATTGTTTTCTCTTTTTCTAGGCTTGGTACTTCGCTTTGATCGCCTTTTTCATTTAATATTTTTTCTACATCTTCTGTATTATTGACAGAGGAACCGGAATCTTCTTTTACAACAGGATTTATATCACTCTGAATGGAATCTTTTACTTGATCACCCCCTGTTTTGCTTATAGGTAATTTTGGTTCCTTCTCATTTTTAGGTAGTTCATTTAGATCTCCTCGCTTTGCATAGGTACGTCGTTTCCGAAATTCAATACTAACTGTTTTTGAACGCGGTTTTGACCTCCCTTGACTTGCTACAGGGACTTTAAGTTCACTAATGGTTTTTCGACGCAATGTGATTTTTTTTAGATCATCACTACTATCTTTTCCGTGTTTTTTTCTTAAAAAAGATAACAATTGAGACTTTTCTATGTCGGTAATTATATCTTCTGAATTTTTATTAGATAATCCGGCCTCTACAAGCTGCTCTTGGATTCGTTTAACCGATACACCAACATCTTTGGCAAATTCTTCAACTGTAATATCAGGCATCAATATTAACTCTCATTTGTTGTCTCCTCATTCTCAAACCACGGTATTCTTGCTGTCATTATCAATTCCCCTGCACGCTCCTTGTCCATGCCAGCTATTACTAACAATTCATCAATAGATTGTTCTGCAAGATTTTCCATCGTAATAATTCCCATACTTGCCAATTCGTAAGCCAATGATCTTTCCATCCCCTCCATGTCAAGAAGATCTTTTGCTGGCACTGCATCACCTAATTTTTCTTCTTTGGCTATGGCACTTGTTAATATAATATCTTTAGCGCGCTCCCTTAGAGCCTCCACTAATGCGCTATCAAATTCTTCAATTTTCAACATTTCATTTTCAGGTACGTATGCAATTTCATCGATACTTGAAAAACCTTCTTGAGTCAAAATAATTGCAACATCTTCATCAACATCAAGTTTTTCCATAAACATTGCTTGTAACACTTCTGATTCTTTCTCGCTTTTTTCATTAGCTTGTTCGACAGACATAACATTCAATTCCCAGCCAGTTAACTCACATGCTAACTTAACATTTTGACCGCCACGACCAATAGCCTGAGATAAATTTTCTTCGGTAACAGCTATATCTATTACATGCTCGTCTTCATCCACCATAATTGATGAAACCTCGGCAGGAGCCATAGCGTTAATAACATACTGAGCGGGATTTTCGTCCCAAAGAATAATATCAACGCGTTCCCCGCCCAATTCATTTGAAACTGCCTGAACTCTTGAGCCTCGCATACCCACACATGCTCCAATTGGATCAATTCTTGGGTCATTTGCTTTAACAGATATTTTCGCTCTAGCACCAGGATCTCGTGCACCGTTAATAATTTCTATCATTCCTTCATTTATTTCTGGAACTTCTATTTTAAATAGTTCAAGTAATAGCTCTGGTGTAGTTCGACTCAAATATAATTGTGGTCCGCGTGTAACTTCAGACTTTATTTCTTTCAAATAAGCACGAATACGGTCGCCTGGCCTAATAGATTCACGCGGTATTATTTCTTCTCGCGGAATAAACGCTTCAGCATTTCTGCCGAGGTCTACAATAATACCATTTCGTTCTGCACGTTTTACAATGCCGCTAACCATCTCCCCTACGCGATCACCGTAAGTGTCAACTGCGCGTGCGCGCTCTGCTTCACGAACTTTTTGAACAATAACCTGCTTTGCCGCTTGAGCCGCAATCCTACCGAATTCGACAGACTCCATCGGCTCCTCTATAAATTCACCTATATCAATATTTATAGAATCACTTTGTTTGTCTTTTTGCTCCGCATCCTCTAATGAAATCTGTCGAGTTGGAGATTCAAGAGACTCAGGATCGTTGTTTACAATTTCCCAGCAACGAAACGTCTCGTAATCGCCGGTTTCTCGGTCAATAGAAACCCGCACTTCTATGTCTTCACGATTACGTTTCTTTGTTGCGCTTGCCAAAGCAGCCTCAATTGCCTCAAAAATAACGCTTTTAGGAACATCTTTCTCGGTACTAACCGCATCAACAACCATTAAAATTTCTTTGTTCATTTTTTATTAATTCGCCCTATTAAAACTTAAAATTTAGCTACTAAATTTGCTTTATTAATTAAATCTAGCGGTATATTTTCTTTGCTTTCATTGCATTTTATTACAATTTCTAAATCCTCAACTGTTTCAATTTCTCCAATAATTCTTCTTTTTCCTTTATATTTTTCGTGAAGTTTAATCATTACAATTTGACCAATATGTTTTTTCAGCTGCTCATCTGTAAATAATGGACGATCAAGTCCAGGAGATGAAACCTCTAAATTGTATTTACCCTTAATTGGATTATTTACATCCAATAATCCCGTAATTTGCTGGCTTACTAACACGCAATCATCAATATTTATACCTTCAGATTTATCTATATAAATCCTTAAGAATGAGACGCTACCACTGTTTGATAATTCTATCCCCAGTAATTCAAAACCCATGGCAGTAATTTCCGGGTCTAATAAATCGTGTAATTTTTGATTCTGTATATACATCTTTCAAAAACAAAAAATGGGCTCAAAGGCCCACTTTATAAACAGCATTAGATAAAACGCCGACAAGTATAACTAGTTAGTATTCGCTATGCCAACATTTAGATTAAAAAAAATTACTTCATTTATCACGATTCATACGTAAATTATCGCTTTGTAAATTAATTGTTATAAAAAATGGTAGCGGGGGCAGGATTTGAACCTGCGACCTTCGGGTTATGAGCCCGACGAGCTGCCAGACTGCTCCACCCCGCATTAGAGCTGGCGAATACTACAATGACGTATAATTACTTTCAAGATGCATCATACTTAATCGAGTATAAAAAATATCCAAAAAATGAACTTATAAATTTATCTTTAATTATCGTATTTAAAACTAAATTTATCGTATGCTAATACTGTAATATAAAAAAGGCCCCGATTGGGGCCTTATTCTAAGCACTTCTTGTTAAGATTTTTTTAACAAGCTTCGAACCAAGGCTTTACGCCTTTTACTTCTAGCTTCAATAACGGCTCTAGCTTTTTTTCTGAGAATTTTATCTCGTTTGCTGAGCGTTAAATTCGCCTTATCTACGTCTCCTGGTTCTCCTCTTAGCTTTTTTTTTGGCTACCTTACGCTTAGCTTTACGTTTTGCCTTTTTCTTGGCTACCTTACGCTTAGCTTTAC
>MDTC01013363.1_pt1 | contig 10840 bp, 11 predicted proteins | sample 811181 | NCBI WGS metagenome assembly MDTC01 (sample SAMN05326644, study PRJNA326480) | marine metagenome | isolation source: seawater | place: Pacific Ocean: North | collected 2011 | reverse complement strand
GCATATATATAAAAACGGTTTTAAAAAAAAAAGTTTAATTTAAGGTAATATTTCTAAAAGCAGCAAACCTTTTTTTATATATAATTTATCCATATCTGAGAAGGGCTCTATTTCAATTAGTTCTTCAACTAAAACTTTCGCTTGATTTAAATATATATCTTCATTTAGCAATGAATATCCATAAGCTAATTCATATAAAACACCAATTTCATTAGAGTTTTGGTGACTTTTAACCTTTTCAAAGTGTATTATTGCACTATTAACTCTTGCACCATAAACTGCTTTTGCTACGGTTTTTCCTGCTTGATTAATTATTTCAGCATGCCAAATTCCTTTAGATAAATTGGCTAAAATATTATTTGAGTTTATTTCTAGTGCCTTATCTAAATACCTTTTCACTCTATCTGCAATTCCTTTAGTAATAGCGGCCATTATTCCTATCTTTTGCCCATATCTACCTAATGAATGTGCTGCTTCAACATATGCATTGTCATTATTAGGGTCTATTTTAATAGCACTTTTAGCAATTTCATAAGATTTAAGAAAGTTTTCTTCAGCAATTTTATCTTTTAGATAAAAATGTGTATATATAGACAAAATCCTAGATTCCAGAATTTTAGCTTCAGCAGAGTCATATTTAGAAGCTTCTTTCATAGCATTTTTATATTTACCATCAATAAAGAGTTTTCTAGCTTGGTCCAAATTATCATCAGATAAAGAAGAAAATGAGACTATTAATAAACAAGCTAAAATTATTAAACTTTTAATAATTTTAATTGGAAAATTGAATAATACTATATTAGAAAAATTTGCCACAATATTTTAGGAATAATAATATCAGGCAAAAGAAAAATCAACAGAAGTATTATAAGAATATAAACAGTAAGAAAATATTTATTTGTTTTATAAATGTAAATAAAAAAACCAATAAATATTAAATTTATTAAAATACTAAAAGTATTTTCCATCAATTTACAAAGATCTAATTAATGAAAACTCTTTTTTTGCAATTGAATGATTTGGTTGTAATTTTAATAATTTTTTATAAAGTATTTTAGCTTCTATAATATATCCATGCATAAAAGCTGCTCTTGCTAGTAATAAAGTTTTTTCTATATTAAACATATTTCCTCCTAAATATCTCTTAGTTATAAGCAAGGAGTATGCCAAAAAAAGTAATTAGAAGATTAAATCTTCTCTTCTAATTACTCTTTTATTTTATATTTTTTCTAGAGCGTTTTTAATATCTAAGATAATATCATCTTCATGTTCTATTCCTACAGAAAGCCTTATATAATTTTTGAATACACCTGCTTTTTCTTGGTCTTCTAAGGACAACTGAGAGTGAGTTGTTGAAGAAGGATGAATAGCTAAGCTTCTTACATCTCCTATATTTGCTACATGATAAAAAAGCTGTAAATTATTTATAAACTTTTTACATGCTTTGTATCCATCTTTAAGATGAAATCCTATTAAATTTCCAAAAAGGTTTTTAGTAAAGTATTTGTCTCTTGCTTTAGAGTTATTTTTTAAAGTAGGGTAAATGACTTTGGAGATTTTATCATGACTATTCAAAAAAGAAGCAACTTTTAGTGCATTTTTTGATTGTCTTTCAATTCTTAATGATAAAGTTTCTAACCCTTGTATAAATTGAAATGCATTAAAAGGACTCATTGCATAGCCTAAATCTCTCAGAAGAGTAGTTCTAGCTTTAAGTATGTAAGCAATGGGACCCAACGGTTTAGCGGCTTCAGACCAAATAGTGCCATGATAGCTAGGGTCGGGTAAATTTAGCGCTGGTTGTTGTTCTTTAAAACTTTCCCATTGAAAATTTCCTCCATCTATAATAACTCCTCCTATAGCACTACCTTGTCCCCCAATAAATTTTGTAGTGGAATGAACAACTATTGAAGCTCCATGAGAGAAAGGCTTGCAGATGAAAGGAGCAGCAGTATTATCAAGTATCAATGGAATTCCAATCCCCCTTCCGATAGTAGAAATTTCTTCTATAGGAAAAATATCTAGTTTAGGATTGGGTAAAGTTTCTCCAAAATAGGCTCTAGTTTTTTTATCTGAAGCATTTCTAAAATTTTCTGGATTAGAAGGATCAACAAACCTGACTTCTATTCCCTGATCTTTTAGCGTATTAGAAAATAAATTCCATGTTCCGCCATATATATCAGTAGAACTTATAATATTATCACCATTTCTAGCAACATTCTGTATAGCCAGTGCAGTAGCAGCTTGTCCAGAAGATACAGCTAATCCTGCAACACCTCCTTCAAAAGCTGAAATTCTTTTTTCTAAAACATCACAGGTAGGGTTCATTATCCTAGTATAAATATTCCCGAGTTCTTTTAATGCAAAAAGGTTTTCTGCGTGATTTGCATCATTAAACTGATAAGAAGTAGTTTGATAAATAGGAACTGCAACAGAATTTGTACTAGTATCTGCTCTCCAACCAGCGTGAATGGCTTGGGTTTCTTCATTTTTAAAATTTAAATTTGTCATTTTATATCCTTTTCTACTAAGTTAAGAGTAGCTCCAGAAAAATAAAATATTGCTGTAGTGATTATTTACCTCTTTAGCAGTATTTATAAAGCGCTCGCAAGCTGGAGCTCAAATCAGCGCAAAAACTAATTTATTTATTTTAAAAAAAAAGTCAATATATATATATTAAAAATGACTGTAGCTTTTTTATATAATGATATTTTCAGAAACTCTAGTTTTGGAAAAAATCACCCAGTTCTTCCAAAAAGAATTTCTAATGTTTATGATTTTACAAAGTTAATAAATTTAAGAAAAAAGGTAGATTATGTAGAAAATAAAAAAGCAAATTTTAAAACTCTACAACTATTTCACTCATTTGATTATCTAGAAATACTAAAAAAAACCGAAAAAACACAATGTATATCTAAAGATAATGCTAGAAAATATAATTTAGGAACATACAGTAACCCTATATTTAAGCAGATGTTTTCTAGACATGCTACTTCTACGGGAGCACTAATATTAGCGGCTGATCTAATAAAAAAAAAATATAAATATGTATTTAGTCCAGGTTCAGGTGCCCATCATGCAAAGCAAAGCATGGCAGATGGTTTTTGTTATCTAAATGATATTGCTATTGCTATATTAGTTTTAAAAGCCAAAGGTTATAAAAAAATTCTTTATTTTGATATGGATGCACATTACGGAGATGGTATAATTGAATATTTTAAAAAAAACCAAGAAGTTTGTACAATTTCAATCCATCAAGAAAATTTATGGCCTAAAACAGGAACTTATCTTTATGACTCTATGCATAATACTTATAACTTTCCTGTTTCTGAGGGGTTTAATGACTCTAATTTTAAAAAAATAACAGATGAAATAATTTTTAAAATAATAAAAAAATTTTCACCGGAGGTTACACTTATGCAAATGGGAGCAGATTGTTTAAAGTATGACAAAATGTCAAAAATGGAGCTAAGTAATAACTCCATGTCTTATATTATAAAAATAATGAAAAGTTTATCTGAAAAAATAATAGTTATGGGAGGAGGTGGTTACAACCCATGGATTACTATTAGAGCTTGGACCTATAACCTAGCGACATTGGCTGGAGAAACAAAGTCTTTAAAAATAAATAAAAAAGCAAAAGATTTTTTAAATAATATTAAATATAAAAATATTCCAAAGCATGATTGGGTAAATTATATTAAAGATGAACCTGATATTTTTTGATTATGTTAAAAGGTTGTCTTATTTATTTGTTATACCCTATATTTATTATATTGATCCTAGCATTTGTTATAATTTTATTTTTATAAAGTGATATCTTTTTTTATTTTATTAATATCTTCAGTTCTTTGGGGTTTTTTTGACCTGATTAGAAAGGTTTGTCTAGAGTTTTTATCTACTACTCAGATAGTATATATTATTTTATCATCGCAACTTATAATATTTCTTTTTTGTCTTTATTATTCTAGTTTAACTATAACCAACTCTAATTATTTTATTCTGCTATTTATCATTTCATTTCTTAATATAATTGCTTTATATTTTTTTTTAAACGCCTTGAAGAATGAAGAAATTAGTTTGTGTATACCTTTATTAAGCTATTCTCCCTTATTTTCATTATTATTTTCAAATGTCTTACTAAATGAGGTTTTATCAGTGTTTCAGTACTTTGGAATATTCATAATTTTCTTTGGATCATTTGTTCTTTTTAGCAAATCTTTACAAATTAGAGATTTATTAGTTAGTCCTTTTACTTTAGTGAAAAATAAAGGAGCACAAAAGATAATTTTAGTCACGCTTATTTGGAGCCTAATTCCTGTTTTAGATAAAAAGAGTTTGCTTTATACCGATATCTTCTTTCATGGATTTTTGCAGTCTTTTGTTGGAATATTTTTTTTGTATTTATTTATTAGAGTGCCAAAATATCAAAGTTTTATTAATTCTAAGAACAGTAAGCAAATTTACTTAGTATTATTTTTAATTATAATTAGTTTTTCAGCAACAATTTCTCAACTAGCTGCCTTAAAAGTTAACTTAGTTCCTATTCTAGAGGTTTTTAAGAGAGCAATAGGGATCTTAATGGCCTTAATGTTTGGATATTTAGTTTTTAAAGAGCACATAGGTATTAAAAAAATTTTAAGTATTCTTATAATTTTTCTAGGGTTGACTTTTATATTTTAAATTTACAAATCTATGTTTTAGCATTAAATCATTTGCCTGTGACTTTATTAAAGAGAACACCGATAGTGATAAGCAAATAAAGCAATGGTTAGGAAATGACTCAAATTTTTCTAAATCATATATTGAAGGTAAGTGTGCCCTAGATAAAGCCTTGAAAAAGCTTCCTGTATCTGAGAAAAAGGTAATTGCAAATCTGATAGCAAAATCGTATGGATTTGAGATTAAGAGTATAAAAAAGTTACAGACTTATAATTATTAATTTTTTTAATATATTATTTTAGATTGTGTTTTTTTTTTGATAAGCTCTTATTATGAGAATTTCAAAGTTTTTATTTTTGCCAGTTCTTATTCTATTATTTGTTTTCTTAATCAAATATCTAATTGAAAAACAAGAATATAATAATCAAGTCATCAAGGTTGATATTACCCTTAAAAACAATTGTGAGCTTATAGACTCGGCATTTATGGTAGCAACATACCCTGAAAACAAAAATGCGTTCTTTGAAAATAAAAAAGCTACTATGTATTTAAAAAGATCTAGTAAAGTTCAGCTGCAAGCTAATAATAAGTATGATGGATTTCACTACAGCAGTATTCCTGTAAAAGTAAAAGAAAGCTTAATACTAGAAGCTAATTGTACAGAGGAAGGAAGGCTAGAAGAAATTTTTGATTCTTTAAATAAACAGTTTAAAGAAAAAGACTAAAATTATTTTCTTTTTATAATTCTTATATAAAACTTATGTTTTTTATATTTAATGTGATGGTGTGCAATATCCTTTTCCAATATTTGATCTAGGTGTAGAATGTCTTTTTTGAGAGGTCCGTATTCCAAAGCTTTCATTATAACATACCATATTTTATAAAGATCAGAATTATCCATACTTTAAAAGATATAGATTAACCTACAGAATACAAGAACAAAATAAGAACAAAATATATTAACTTTTATCAGTAGGATAATTGTAAGAAGAGTGTCTTAAAACTAGAATACTTATAGCAAGTAATACTATACCGCCACATATAATTAAAATATCATAATGGAAATTACTGTTTCCAGAATTATGCCAGTTATTTAGGTACTCTAGTAACATTCTAGTTAAGGCAGTTATTGCAACATAAATTAAAAACCTTACCGGCATGTGATTGGTTTTAAAGTATATTCCAACAACTGCACCCAATTCTAAATAGATAAAAAGTAATAGAATATCTTCTATACTAGCCGAGGTCTTTTGAGCCATTTCTAAGAACGCAAAAAATGCTGACCATACTATAGCAGAGCCTATTGCAAACAATGCTAAGTAGTGAAAAGTTCTAACTAGGAAATTGCCTATGTTATTAGCGTTATTTTCTAATTTTTTATTCACTAGTTAATGATAGCTGAGAATGAGAGTTTAGTAAACTGTAATACTGTTACTAGGGAGGAGTAAATGATAGTCTACTAAACTCATATTTGTATAATAGTAAACTATTTTACAAAAATCAAGCAAAAATGTATAAAAAGTTAATTTTTTTTTGTTGAAAAATTTTGTAAACTTTTGTTAATATGTAAATTAAGTAAATTATGTTAGAAATTAATAGAGAAATAACAGCGAATATTGGTATCGTTATAAGACGATTGAGAAGAGAAAAGGGAATAACCCAGAAGCAGTTATCGTCTGAGTTAGGAATTTCTGTAGCATATATAAACTTAATTGAAAATAATAGAAGAGATATTACAGTCCCCCTCTTAATAAAAGTAGCCAAATTATTCAATATTGAATTATCAGACCTTACTAGTGACTACAACAAACAGCTAAATTCAGATTTAATGGATATTTTTAGTGATAATTTGTTTGAGGATCATGATTTAAAGAATATAGATATTAAAGAGTTTTCTATGAATTCCCCTGTGGTGGGAGAAGCAGTAAGATCTTTGTACAAAAAATATTTACAAAATAAGAAAGATTTGGCTTTGTTGTCTGACCAAATGATCTCAGTTAAACAAGATATATCAGACACTTCTGGATCAGAGTTATCTTCAGCAGATTTAATATCAGATATACTACAGTCAAATAATAATTTTTTTAAAGAACTAGAGGAAATAGCTACTAAAGAGGCAGAGTCAATAGATATGAAATTAGGACATAGATTAAAAAGCATGATTGTATATCTTAAGGAAAGGTTTTCCATAAGTGTTGAATTTGCTGAAGAAGGCTTTAAAGAAGATTTTTCAAAAAGATATTATAAGGATAAAAAACTATTAAAAGTTTCTAATACTTTATCTAGAGAAAGTAAAGAATTTATGATAGCACAACAAATTGGATTACTAGTAGCTAATAATGCAATAGATAGACAACTAGAAATTAATGGAGCATCAGGTGCCAATAGTTTAGCCTTGGGAAGAACTGTTTTAGCTAACTACTTTGCTTCAGCACTTCTTATGCCATATGATTTGTTTTGGGAAACAGCTGAAAAATGTAGGTATGATATTGATATTTTATGTAATAGGTTCGATACCTCTTTTGAGCAAGTTTGTCATAGATTAACAACTCTACAAAAAGATAAGAAGAAAGGAATACCTTTTCATTTTATGCGAGTTGATATAGCGGGAAATGTTTCAAAAAGATTTTCTATTTCAGGATTAAAAATACCTAGATATTCAGTAGCCTGTCCACGTTGGAATGTCTACACTGCATTTTTAAATCCTGGAAAAATTAAAATTCAACTTTCTAAAATGCTAGATGGAGCTACCTTTGTTTGCTTTGCAAGAACTGTTAGTAAAAGAATAGGTGATTATAGGTCTCCTGAAACTTTTTTTTCTATTGGAATGGGGTTTGATATTAAATATGCAGATAGGTGCATTTATTCTGATGGGTTAGACTTTAGTAAGCCTATTCCCACAGGGTTATCTTGTAGAACATGCGAAAGAGAAAATTGCAGACAAAGAGCATTCCCACCAATACATAGAACTATAAAGTTTGACGAAAATATTAGAGGGTTATCAGGATACATTAATCCTAAGATCAAAAAGTAATTTAGTGTTTTATCGATAATTTTATGCTATAAAAAATTATGTTAAAATTACATTTTTGTTCAAATTCTAGGTCTCAAAGAGTACTTTGGCTTTTAGAAGAATTGAAACTTCCTTACACTTTAAATAAAATTAAATTTCATCCATCAGAATTGAAGTCTGAAGAACACAGAAAAAGACATCCCTTAGGGAGAGTTCCAGTCTTAGAGGACGACAATATAACTCTTTTTGAGTCAGGTGCAATTATAGACTATATAATTGAAAAGTATGATAACAAAGAATTGAAACCAAAGGTTTCAAGTAGTTTATTTCCAAGTTATTTACAATGGTACCATTATTGTGAAGGAATGGTTATGCCACCAATGAATACTGTAGTGGTTCATACTTTAATTTTGCCAGAAGATAGGAGAGACCCTGAGGTGTTACGTCAGGCTAAAAATTTGCTAAGCAAGGCTATTGCACCAATTAATGAACTGTTATCTCAAAATAAATTTTTGATTGGAGAAAAAATATCAGGTGTTGATTTTATGTTAGGACACTCATTATATATGGCAAATAAACTTGGTTGTATAAGTGAGGAACTTGCTAATATTCATAGATATATTCAATTGCTCAATAGTCTAGAGTCTTTTCAAAAAGCTATAAATGCATAAACTGTTGTAGTTTTTTTTTCGTATATTAAGAATGGAAAGTAGTTGTTTAATTTGGTTTCGAAAAGATTTAAGGTTATCTGATAATCCTGCAGTAACCGCAGCAAAAAATTTTAAGCATGTTTATCCAGTATATATTATAGATGATGATATATACGAGAATAAATTTCTTGGTGGTGCTAGTATTTGGTGGTTAGAAAACTCTCTAAACTCTTTAAATCTTGATATGAAAAACAGCTTAAAGGTTTTTAAAGGTGATAGCTTAAAAATAATACCTAAAATATGTGATGATTTAAAAATCAATTCTGTATTTTGGAATAGATGTTATGAGAAGGATAGAATTTTTAAAGATACTAAACTTAAAGAATATTTACTAGCTAACAATATAGAAGCTAAATCTTTCAATGCAAGCTTGCTATGGGAACCCTGGATTATTAAAAATAAATCCGGAAATCCTTATAAAGTATTTACGCCTTTTTTTAAATCAGGATGTTTAGAAAGCAGTTCTCCCAGAAAACCATTAAAAAAACCTGAAAATATATTATTTAAAAAAATAAATACTATGTTAGAGGAATATAAGTTTAATTATACCACAGAAAAAAATCATTGGAGTGCTAAATTTCATAAATACTGGAAAGTGGGAGAACTCGGTGCAAAGAAAAACTTTGATAAATTTTTGAATAATGGTGCAAAAAATTATTCGGTAGGTCGTAATTTCCCGAGTACAGAAAATGTTTCAAAACTTTCACCTTATTTACATTGGGGTGAAATATCGCCTTTTGAAGTTTGGTATGGTGCCAAAAGTAAAATGTCTGGTGAAAATAAAAACGTTTTTTTAAGTGAAATAGGATGGAGAGAATTTGCTTATCATTTACTATACAATTTTCCTAATCTACAAGAAAAAAATTTAAAAAATAATTTCGATAGTTTCCCTTGGCAAAAAAATGAGACTTTTCTTAAAAGATGGGAAAAAGGTATGACCGGATTTCCGATTGTAGATGCAGGTATGAGAGAGTTATGGGAAACTGGTTATATGCATAATAGAGTAAGGATGATTACATCATCATTTTTAGTAAAAAATCTTCTACAAAATTGGCAATTAGGAAAAGATTGGTTTTGGGACTGTCTTCTTGATGCTGATGCTGCTAGTAATAGTGCAAGTTGGCAATGGGTAGCGGGTACAGGAACAGATGCAACTCCTTTTTTTAGAATTTTTAATCCTATTACACAATCCCAGAAATTTGATGAAAGTGCCAATTACATCAAAAAGTATTTACCAGAATTAAAAAATTTGCCCACGAAACTAATTTTTTCTCCTTTTGAATATGACAAGCATACTTTGAAAAAGTATGGTGTTGTACTAGGAGAAAACTATCCATCCCCTATTATTAATTACTCTGAGTCAAGAAAAAGAGCTATTAATACTTACACTAAATTTATAAATAAAGATTAAATAAGTTGCTAATTATAGTTTATTTTCTAATAATAATTTATGTTTAAATTCTTTTTAGATAGAAAATGGTTTTTATGGAGTATAGGTGGATCTATACTAATTTTGCTTTCTACTTGGTATCAGGTGCAATTAGATGTAAAAATAAATGAATGGTTTGGCGACTTTTATGATACTTTACAAAAAGCGCTAACAGAGCCTGGCTCTGTAACTGAGAAAGAGTTTATAGCATACCTATTTACGTTTGCAAAGGTAGCAGGTGGGTGGGTAGTAATTGCTGTTTTTACAGGTTTTTTTGTAAGTCATTGGGTTTTTAGGTGGAGAACATCAATGGCTGACTATTATCATGACCAATGGCAAAAAGCTAGGATGACTGAAGGAGCTTCCCAAAGAGTACAAGAAGATACTTTGAAATTTGCAAGAATTATGGAAGGATTGGGCGTTGGTTTATTAGATAGCTTAATGACTTTAGCAGCTTTCTTACCAATTTTGTGGGGATTATCTAAACAAGTAAGTAGCTTGCCTTGGATAGGAGAAGTTGATCATGCTTTAGTTTGGGTAGCCATTATTTCTGCACTTGGTGGTACTGTTTTATTAGCAGCAGTAGGAATCAAGCTTCCAGGAATTGAATATGATATTCAAAAAGAGGAAGCAGGATATCGTAAAGAATTAGTTTTAGGAGAAGACGATCCTATTAGAGCTGCTCCTCCAAAAATAGGGCAACTTTATAACAGAGTAAGAGGCATTCACTTTAAATCTTATTTCCATTATCTGTATTTCAATACAGTTAAGTGGTCATATTTTCAAGGAATGGTAATTGTTCCATATTTGGCACTAGCTCCTACTATAGTAACAGGAGCAATAACTTTAGGTTTTGTTCAGCAGATTACTAGAGCCTTTGGAAGAGTAGAGGGGTCACTACAATACTTAGTTAAAAGTTGGGCAACAATAGTAGAACTTATTTCTGTTTGGAAAAGATTAAGGGAATTTGAAAGAAATCTAAATAATAATATGGAGTATGTTGAGGACATTAAAACAACTTAACAT
>MDTC01001199.1_pt1 | contig 10840 bp, 10 predicted proteins | sample 811181 | NCBI WGS metagenome assembly MDTC01 (sample SAMN05326644, study PRJNA326480) | marine metagenome | isolation source: seawater | place: Pacific Ocean: North | collected 2011 | reverse complement strand
TTAATATAAACTTTACTGTTGCTTGTATGTCTGGAAATATAATCTAATGTTGAAATATGAGTTTTTAATCTTGAAATTTTAGCAGAATCATCATTATGTGTTTGAGATTGACAATAAAATGATAAAAAAATTAAAAGTGATGTTGTATATTTAATCAAAAGCCTCATAGTCAAATAGATAAATTTGAATAAATATAAATAATAAACTCTGTATTGAAAAATAAAAGCCTGTATATACACGGACTAGACAGTAAGCCTAATCAGCAAAAGATAAATTTGATTAATATTTACTCAAAAGTGTATTTTTTACATATTGACTATAATAAACAAAAAGACACCTTTGCATTGTTATCAAAATTAATAGATAATAAAAACATAAATTGTATTATTGGGAGTAGTTTTGGTGGGATGTTGGCTTATTGGCTAGGTAAAAAATACAATATTCCAAGTGTTTTATTTAATCCGGCATTTGGAAAAGAAAACTTTATTAATCCTTTTAATAAAAATAATATCAATGATCCATATAATCTAATAGTACTGGGTGGTAAAGACGAAATTGTAATCCCTAAATCCGTTATTTCATTTATAAAAAAAAGTAATAAAAAAAATTATGAATTAAATATTATCCCTGAAATGGGACATAGAATTGATTTAAAGAATTTTGAAAAAGTAATGACCTTATTTTTTAAAAGCATAAACCATGAAAAAAATAATATACATTGATATGGATGGCGTCATTTCAGACTTTGATAAGGCTAGGGAAGGAAGTCCATTAAAGAAAACAACTCCCTATAAAGGAAGACCTGACAGAATTCCTAATATTTACAAAAATTTGGAACCAATAGAGGGTGCAGTAAAAGCCGTAAATTCAATCTTAGCTAATAAAGATTTTGAAACTTTCTTCTTATCAACACCCCCATGGGATAACCCAGACGCGTGGACCCATAAAAGACTTTGGATTGAAAAGTATTTTGGCAAAAAAGCTAGACATAAGTTAATTTTAACTGCAAGAAAAGACCTAAACAGGGGTGATTACCTAATCGATGACTCATTTAGAAGAGGACAACCTGAATTTAATGGGGAATGGTTACACTTTGGAAGTGAAAGATTTCCAAATTGGGAAACAGTATTGCATTACTTAAAAATTAACTAATATTATTTTATTATGTCAATTGAAAAAATTGTGTCAAAATATTCTTTAGCTCCCGTTGAAAATGTAAAAAAAGTTAACCCCTCTGGGTTTTGGGATAGTACCAAACTTAAAGATGTATTAACTTATTCAGAACTTGAATGGATGAAAAATAATTTCACTAGTTTTAGTCTGAAGCACTATAAATCTTTAGAATATTTAGATCTTACTAGTGTCAATTGTGATTTTATATGTAAGGATTTTTTTGAATCCAAATCAATTGAGGAGATTTCAAAATTGGGCGGTAAATTAAAATTAAATAATTCATTCTGTGCATTATTTAATTTAAAAAAAATAAATTTTAATTCTGTCCACATTACTACGTTGCCTAAAAATTTTGGAAACCTAACTAATTTAGAAGTTTTAAATTTATCTGATACTAGTATAAAAAAACTTCCTAAATCTATTTCAAAATTAACAAAACTAAGAGAGATTACGATTTATAAAAAATTAAGTAATATCGAAGTTGAATTTCCATATTCATTAGAAAAAATAGACCTTAGAGCTAATAAACTAATTGATATACCAAAGAATTTATTTTCTTTACCAAAATTAAAGTATCTAGATATTTCAACTAATCCATTTTTTAATATTCCATTCGTAGAAAATGATGTTTTAGAAACGCTTATTATAAAAGATACACCATTTGGTTTATTTAAATCCAACTTAGAAAAAATTAAACCATACTTAAAAAGATGTGATATAGTTGGCGGCAGGTATGGACGCTTTGTTGACGTTGAAAATACAACAGAATATCTCCCTACTGATAAGAAATATTACAGTAAAAAATATCCAAATGGGTATCATTCACACCATTAATTTTATGAACAAGTAGTTATTCAAATATAATTTTGAATTCTTTTTCAATTTCAATTCTTTGACCGACATCGCTATTGAATGTGGATTTAACAAAGACTTTGGCTGTATCCCCAATCATTTCATTATCAAAAAATATTTGTTGCTGAGGAGTATAATTATAATTGCTATAAGTGCCAATTAGTGTTTCAGAATATGGACAATCTAAACATTGATTAGGCTGAATCTGATACCCAACAATATTTAAGGGTGGATGATTTTGAGCCATCTCTTCAATAGTATACGATAGATTACCAATAGGTATTGGATTTGTGTAATCACCACCAGTAAAATAACCCAACACACTATACAAAGGGACTGTAAATGTGATGCCATCAATCCATACCCAATAATCCGAATCAAAAACGGTTTCAACTAGGGGAACATCATTTATAACGTAAGATGGATGAAGCTCATCTAATTCTCCCTTAATAGTGAAATAATTGAACCCCTGATGTTGAATATGCCAATATTCATTTGAATCTTGATAAACCCCAGGAGATAGTAATTCATCAATTTCAAAATATACATCACAATTCCCGTCTATGCATGGATATGGTAAAATGTTATCATCATTACTACAAGAATGTAAAACAATGATTGAAATAATGGTAATGAAATGTTTCATAAATTATTTTAAAGAAAATTCAACTCCAATCTCGAGACTTGAATCCGTTTTCTTAATATCTATATACGGGGTCGAATGATAACGATATCGATTATCTAAATAAATATCAAACTTTGGTAGTGAATAATAAATTCTAGGTTGAACGAATAGCCTGTAATCAACCGAATTAGAAGTGTTTATTTGATAATAGACAGATAAATTCAGAAAAAGATTTTTAGTGAAAGAGTATTTGCCGAAACCACTAAAACTGTAACGCCAGTTATAAACTTGAGTTGAGCTTGATAAATTTTTATCATATAATTCGTCTTCAAAAAATAGACCTGCAGAAACATCAACATAATCATTTTCTTTTAAAAATAAATTATGACGATAACCTCCTCCGGAAATATAACGATGATTCATACGAAGAGATCTTAAATTTTGGGCCTGAGCAAATACAAAAATTGAATTTTTATTGATACTATAATTGTATCTAATCTGACCGGTATAATCAGCCGCTATTTTTTCCCCACCTTCTTCAATATATTCATAATTAAGTAGAACTCTAAATAAATTTTTGTTTAAAGCTTTTGCGAACTGATGAGATGTGCTGAATTGAATTAAGTCAATATTACCAAAATTAAAATCGCCTTGAAAAGCTAGATTATATGACAAATCACTATCTAGTTCTTTCATCATATTTTCGGTATTAATTATTGTTTGAGAAAAAGATAAATTAAATAAAACAATAAGAAAAAATTGAATTATTTTTAAATTGTTTGAGACATTCATAATTGGTTAAATTTTTATATAAATAATTTTATTTTCCAGAATAATATAAAATTAAAGCCGATGAATCTTCAACATATAATTTTGCCACATTAAGTTCTTTAGCAATCTCTTTAAATTTATTAAAATCGTTGATATTCTGCAGAAAATATGCTGTTATCGCATCTTCATAATTAGTTATGCCTGGAGGTTGTAAAATATGAATTTGATCCAATTCAATTTTATAATCTTTTTTAATTTTTTTAATCATCTTTTTTAATTGTCTCAAAAATACTTTTGATTTTTTTTCTGAAGAAAACCAAATTTTATAAGATTTTACGGACTGTTTTTTTGCTAAAAGTTGTTGCTGCTTTTTAGCATCTGCTAATTCTTTTGCTCTTCGCTTTGCATCTGCTAATTCTTTTGCTCTTCGCTTTGCATCTGCTAATTCTTTTTCTTTCCTTTTTGCAGCATCTATACTTTTTTGCTCGGCTATTCGTTTTTGTCGCTCTTTTTGCTTTTTTAAATTTATTTTTATTTTATCTTTTCTATCTTTTTCCTGGGCTTTAATCACTTCTAATTCATCCTCAATGAATTCATTCTCTTGGTTTACCACAGAACTAGAATTGTCTTGTATTGCATCATAATTATAATCAGAGTTTGGATTGAAAACCATATCGAACGTTCGTTTCCCAACAAATGCTTCATAAATAAGGCTAATTTTGTAGTCGTTTCCGAACCTGTTTTGAGGTTTGCCTAAATATTTAAAAGTATTATAATCATCTAAAATATAATAAAACCCATAATCCTTTCGCTCATCCCGTACGATATCTCCTCCTTTAACTACAATATCGTCACCTAATCCGATTCTAGAAACACTCCACCTTTTATCAAGGTAATCCCCTTTTACCTGTCTATATCCTGTCTCGTCAATATCAATATAAACTTTATATTTACTGTCCTCAACTCTGTACGGGGATATATTCATTCTATAATCACTCCCTTCTTTGACATAAAAATAGCTCTTAGTGTTATTTGAAGGCTTTAATAAAATTATGGAATCTGTATTATCATAAGATCCATAAACAAACTTAGAATCTTTTAGAACCTCAGAACTAACCAAGGTGAAGCTATCTCTGAATATTTTGAAAACCTCTTCATTTATCAAATTATTGTCAACATCATCAAAATAAATACTACCAAAACTACCACCATACATATAATTATCAATTCTTGATTTAATTTTTTTTGCAGTTTGTAAGTCACGATCAGACTGACTTAAAAATGCAAGATCAAATCCATAGGTGTTAATTTCAAATGGATCTAGCATTGGTAAATTATTTTCAAATGGAAAATCCTTATCGACTACATTCCAGCTAAAAACGAAAGCAATTGATGCTATAAAAATCAAAACAAATGTTTTAATTCTATTTGATCCTACATTGGTCGCACTTTTCTTTTTATCTCCGAGGTGCTTGGCGATTCTGGTAAAAGTCCATGCAATGTTGATTACAAACAGAAGAACAATTAATGAGGTCCAACTAGGTAGGAAAAACCAAATTGAAGTATATCCAATTAAGGAAATAACAAGTGACAAAAGCTTATTTTTTTTCCCAATTGTATTAATTAAAAAACTCTCATATTTAGAAATATTAGTTTTATTTAATTTTCTAATAGCATCAAGTTTAACTTCATTTTTAGTGTTAGAAATAATTGTTTGGTCTAGAATTTTGTATTCTTTAATTTTAGCAAAAGTGTCTTTAAATTCAGGAATCTGTAGCGTAATTGGAATTTTAATAGACTCTAAAGCTTTGAAATCTTCCTTAATGTCTAAGGTTTTAATAATATTAAAAAACAGTTGATCTAAGATTGTTTTATCATAAAGTAATTCACCATTATTATTTAAACCACCTTGATAAATATTTCCCCCAATATTAATATCAAATGTCATTGAAGCACAATCATCCAATTTGAATTTTATTTTTTTTGGTAATTGATTGTTAGCAAAATTTTGACTTAAAAAAAGGTTTTTTAGTTCTGGTGGATGTTCTTTAAGATTTTTAAACTCATATTTACCATACAGTTTGTGGTAATCAAACTCTTCTGAATAAGTATTTATTGAGCAAAAGTTTACATTAGGCTCACCGTCTAAAAATTGCTTATTTGAACTATCTTTTAAGGTACTTGAAATTATTAGGAAATCTGTAAAAGAGCCCTGTGCATTACAACTACTGCAATCAACTTTTCCTGTAGCGCTGCATGTATAACAAGATTTTCTTCCTGAACCTCCACATGTACCACAAGTATTGAATCCGTTTTGACAATTTGAACAAGGGTTTTTTCCTGTTGGACCACAGCTGCTACATTTTGTTCTAACATCCCTTTTTAAATCATAGTCGTATTCAGTTTTGTGTCCTCCAGAACACCACATACAATCAACCTCAGCAGTTCCTTGACAATTTCCACACTTAACTTCTCCGGGGGGGTTGCAATCACATCTTACTTGTCCAGATCCATCACAATTGTAACAAGGTACCTGGCGATTTCCTCTACAACTTAAGCAAGTTTGTGTTTCGTTAGTTCCATCAACGCGAAACTGTTGGTTTTGAGATAAATTAACAAAATCAAAATCATTCCTTTTATAAGTATTAGAATATAGGTCAATATCACTCTCTGATTTGGACCTAGACTCTCTGACTCCTCTGTGATTGATTTCTCTTCCCTCTTTAATAATTCTTTCATCAAACAATGTCTGTACTCCCAGTCGTCTAGTTTTGGTAATTAATAGATTGGAAATTTTTAAATTAAATCCATCTAATGATAACTCTTTCTTTATATTGTTTTCTAATTTATTTTGTAGAATTGGCTTAAGCTGTAAAGTATTAGCATTAAAAACTAAATCCATAGATTTCTTGCTAAGCTTAAGACTTGAATCATTATTTTGAGCTGAGAAAGAAGTACTTGTTTTCGTATTCTTTTTTTCAAATTCATCAATAATGTTTTCATCAACTAAACCTAGTTCATTAGCTAATAATTCAATATATTTTTTTTCTATATCTGAAAATTCTCCGTCTGAAGAAGCAGTTAAACATAGCTCATTGATAAGATTTTTTGATTCATCGGCAGTTAATTCAATTCCCTTTAAAATTTGCTTTAAGAATCCAAGGGTATCTGTGGAGTTATTGCCACTATGTTTGTCTACAATTGATTTACAAAACTTAAAATTTTCATCACTGTAAAATAAGTCAACTAATTTAGAATTTTTGATGAATTTGGTCTCTGCTACCTTAACCTTTCCATCTAATGAGATTAGCCAATATAACAAAGTAAGATATAGTTGTTGTTTACTGTTCATTAGCTTTATTTAAAAATTTGATTTGAGAATATCTTCTCCAAATTAATAGCTTTATTAGATTCATCAATATTTTGAATAAATAACTTGATTATTTTGTAACTATCATCAGTGTCATTATCGAGCTTGGGATAACTAGATGAAAATTCTTTATGAATTTTCTTAAGTTTTGTAACTTCACTTTTTAGACCATTAGAAGTTTTATTTTTATAAGTATCTATGTGTTTGTTAATCTCTTGAACTAATTCATTATTTGCATCTTTACAAAAGGACTCTGTTTCTTTGAAGAATATAGGCTTCTGAATTGAATTGATAATATTTAAATTATTTTCATTTGTTTCAATTAGCTCAACTGTACTTTCAATTGAACTCGGAGTTGATAGTGCAGCATCAAAAAAAGTTTTCAAAGCCTTGACTTTTTTTGCCAAGCTAGTTTGATAAAAACCTAATTTCATTATAAACTTTAAGTCACCATAAATCTTTTCTTTTAAAAATTTTGCTTTATTTTCAATTAGGGTATTTGGATTTGGTTTGAAAACGTAGGATTCAGAGTTTGGGAGTCTAACTCTAATTAATTCCGTAGCATGTTTTATAAATTCAACCACATTTACATTCTTCTCCTCGTATTTAAAAAACAGCATTAAATTACCTAATTGACCTTCACTTAATATATCACTAATATATTGATTGTAGGGTTTACCGCTTAAAACCAAAGCATTTATATACTTCAACTTTATTGGTAAATGCTCCTTACTAAACGAATTAATCGAATTTTCATAAAAATTAACAAGTGAGTTATAAGATTTATTTTCTAAAAATTCACCAAAAGAAAAATTAATAAAATAATTAATCGAATTCTCCCTAACTGTATTTGTAGTTTTCAGATGGTACAAAAAATCTGTACCGGTCAATTTAATTATATCCTCAAGCTTTTTATTACTTAATTTTTTATCTTTCTTTTTTTCAGTAAGGTATAATCCAACCAGCGCATTTATATTTAAAGGATTAGCTTCAAATGATTTGTTGAAGCTGTTAGCTGCCTTTTCATAAAACTCTTGTTTGAAGAGTTCCATGCCAATTTTGAACTGTTCAGATGATTCAGTTGCCTTGGAATACTCTATCAATCCAACAATTTTTCCAAGCTTATCGTCAATTGATCCAAGATACCATTTGATTTCTTCTAAACCAGATATCAGTGAAGCCTCGAGGGAGTTTACTGCATTAACAACAGACGAAAATCCTTCAATAGTATTTTCTTGTAATTCATTCAAACAACCTGCTAAATAGTCTGTTTGTTCTTTAATTTGACTATTTACGCCTCCGACAGCAAGAAGTGTAGCAGCTTGTAAACCAACTTGCCAACCCATTCTAGATTTGATAGATTTTAAATATTCCTGACTCATTTAAGATGAAAAATAAACTAATTAAACACTTAATTTACATAAAAAATTAGAAACAATAAAAAACTCAACAATCATATATTTTGAAATTGGAAATTTCATTTATATATTTAGACTATTAATTTAAGAAATGAAACAAAAACTTTGGCTCATATTAGAAGATAGTAGTACAAAAAATGGAAGGTTTTTTGAAATATTTATACAAACTTTAATATTTGTTTCAATTGTCTCCTTTTCTATTGACACACTTCCAAATATTTCAGAAAATATAAGCAAAATATTAAAAGGTTTTGAAGTATTTAGCATCACTATTTTTAGCATAGAATATTTACTGAGAATTTATGTATCAAAAAAACCACTGAAATATATTTTCAGCTTTTATGGATTAATAGATCTTGTAGCAATTCTGCCTTTTTATTTGAGCGGAGTTTTAGATTTACGTTTTCTTAGAGCTTTTAGAGTATTAAGAGTCTTTAGAGTTGTAAAACAAATAAAGTATAGTGATGCCTTAAAGCGATTTAGTAAAGCTTTTACGATTGTGAAAGAAGAAATTATATTATTTTTTATAATCACAATTGTACTTATTTTTATTACTTCAGCTGGAATTTATTATTTTGAACACGAAGCTCAACCAGAAGTTTTTAAGTCTGTTTTTCACAGTGCATGGTGGTCAATTGTTACTCTAACAACAGTTGGCTATGGAGATGTATATCCAATAACATTAGGAGGTAGGGTTTTTACCTTTTTTGTGTTAATGATTGGAGTTGGATTAGTGACAATACCAGCAGGATTAGTTGCGACTGCTTTATTAAAAGCTATAGATAATGAAGAAAACAAAAATGATGAACAAAAAGATTAGAGATATCAGCAACAATGTTTCAATTAAAAGCTTCCACAAAGCTGCATTTACTTTTTCTTTTTATTGAAGATTTAATTTAAATAGCTCACCAAAAAAATTATTCTTCATTACATTACATATTATAACTATTTACTTATTAATTTTATTTAAGTCCGGTAGAGTACCAGTAAAATTAATAAAATCCTCAATTAATTCTTTTTCTAATGACCTAGGGGAAATAGATTGTTCAACTTTTAAACCCATAAAAGTTACGAATTCCGGAATAATTTCATAGAAATACACATCGTAAATAACATCTTTGAAGAGGTTTTCTCTTACATATAAATTAGTTGATTCTGTATTAGAGAGATACATAGATATTCTTGAGTGCATACCTTCTGAAGCATTCGTATCACCAAATTTTAAAACACTTTCTCCGTTAGCTAAAATATATACACCCTTTGATTTAGGTGCATGACCAATAAAATAGACTCCATATTTCCTTTTCCTAACTTTATATGGCTTATTTATGGTCAAAAAACCAATTTTGTTAAATCCATTCGTAATATAATGGCCAATTTTTCTCATTTCAAATCAATTTTGATATAAATCATTTTTAAAATTTACACTATAAAAAATGGAGAACCAATTTCTGTGAATCAATTCTCCAATTTAGTGACCCAAACTTATGAAAGTTCGAACTTTTGGGAGGATTTCAATATACTAACTCTTGTTTCTTTTAATTTTATTGATTAAAAAAGGCATCAAAATGATGCCTTTAAATTTATAAAAATAATTTAAATAATTATTCGGCCATATCATATTCAACTGCTTGACCTTCCAAGCCAATTGACCAGTGGTTCTGTACAATCTTCCAACTATCACCTATTTTTTTTACAACACCACTATTTCTGATATCTTTAACTTCACCTGGTTCTTCACCCATTGCAAATGTCAAATCAAGAATTTGAGTAAAAGAGGCCATATCACCACTATCACTCATTATTATATTGATGTCACGTGTTTTAAATATTGGATTTTCAATTGCAAGCATACCTTTTACAGCAATTTTTATTTCATTCCAGCCAACTAAATATTCAGCAGCATCAGTTCCAATTAAAACAGCATCCTCAGACCAGATGGTTTTTGCTTCCTCTAGACTGTTATTTGTAAAATAATCAAACTGACCATTTATAAATTCCGTTGCCTCTTCAGTTGCCTGTTCTATTGCTGCAGTATTTGTATTAGAGCATGAATAGGCTACTGAAATCAAAGCAATTATTGATAATATGTAATTTTTCATTTTTTTGATCTTTATTAATTAATTTTAAAAGGATTTATATCCGCTGTTAGAAAAAGCAATTTTTAAACCACTTTCTCCACCTTCTAACATGGGAGCCATTGTTTGAATGATATCATCTTCGTTTTGTCTCCAATCTAGATAAGAAATAAATTTTTCTGTACTTTCCCAATTTTCAACCAGCCAAACGGTATTAGTTTCTTTATTTACTGTCATTTCAATAGACAGACAACCATCATACGAGCGAGTAGTTGGCAATCCATTATCTCCGTTTAATACTGTCAATAAATTTTCTAATTTTCCTTTTTTTGCTTGAATAGAAGCAATAATTAAATTTTTTGGATAAACCGCATCTAACATTCCACCAAAGTCAAAGTAATCACCTTGTCCGAGTACTTTACCATCATTATCAAAATTAAAATACCAATACCCTTTAAGATTTAATTCTTTCTTTGTTTGAGTTTGTGTACCTGTCCATACCCCATAAGTTCGAACACTTCCATCAAAACTTCCAAGCGTATCTGTTCCAGGG
>MDTC01244758.1_pt1 | contig 10841 bp, 10 predicted proteins | sample 811181 | NCBI WGS metagenome assembly MDTC01 (sample SAMN05326644, study PRJNA326480) | marine metagenome | isolation source: seawater | place: Pacific Ocean: North | collected 2011 | reverse complement strand
TATGTTCATGAGCAGTGTGATCAAAAAATGGCTTTTCTAAAAGAAAAAAAGAACTGAATGCCGTCAGAAACAATTCTTTATTAGATATTGATTTTAGGTGATTATTCAAATTTAAAACTACATCAGACAAATGAAGATATGTTCTACGGTATGATTGTGTTTTCATAATTAAATATTTAACTATATTTATATATATCTAAAGTTATTTTTTGCAAATAATAAATTTATTTATAATTAAATAACGTAAATAACTTGTTATTAAAAAATTAGAAATATTTTTTATATACCGTATGTGATTTGAGTAAATTATTTGGTGGTTTCTTAAAAAATTTTATTTTTTTATTTTTTTTACAAATAATTAAAATTTTTTGTAACTCTTTCCCACTTGGCTCAACGCTATATAGTAAAGATATAAAATGAGATCTTTCTTTCTTTTTATTAATCATTTGATTTATTTCAATTGGCCCTTTAAATTTAGAGATATTTATACCCAGTTCAGTTTTACCAACTTTAAATATTCTTTTTTCAATTTTTTCTTTAAAGCGAACTATACCACCAGGAATATGCCAACCATTTCCCGTGTGCGGATCTTCTCTCCAAGTGAGCAATGTCCCATAAATTTTTGAATTTATCAAAATATCAATATTTATATAGGGCGTCATCCTTCCTATGAAATAAAATATATTTGTAGGCAGGCCTTTTTTTGGATCATTTACAAATTTTTCTAAAATATTAATGCTTTTATTTATTTTGCTCATTTTTAGAAAATTAAAATAATTAAATAATGATTTAAATTTTTTTAATCGAAATTAATTCTTTCTTTTTCAAATACAAGAGGAAGATTTCTTACTTGTGTAAATATAAAGCCGATATACTCTCCTATTATACCAAGCATAAAAACTAAAAAAGAAATACCAAAAAATAAACCTACAATTAAAGGAGTTAAACCAAGTTGAAATGAGTACCAGAATAAAAGCTTGTAACATAAAAAAAATAACCCAACTATCAATGAGGTAATACTTGCCAAGAATCCAAAAAGAGTAACAAATCTCAAAGGTATTTTAGAGTGCTTAACAATACCCAGTAATGCAACATCAATTAAATTGTAAAAGTTGCTATTTGATTTACCCTCAATTCTTTTTGGTCTATTAAATTCTAATACATCAACTTCATCAACCACCTCTAATATCAAACCTCTTTGGTATGGATAAGGGTCATTGATTTTTTTTAATTCATCAATAATTTTTTTATCAAATAAACCACTCCCCGATGTTCTTTCTGTTAATTTTACTTCTGAGGTTAGTTTTATAAATTTGTAAAAAAGTATTTTCAATTTTTCTAAAAAATAATTTTCATTTGAAACTGTTCTTTTCAAAAGAACTACTCTTGAACCATTTTCCCATTTTTTAATCAAGTCAGGAATTAGCTCAGGAGGGTCTTGGAAGTCTGCACAACAAAGTATAACGGCATCTCCTTTTGCTTGTAAAATTCCATAATATGGTGAGCGAGTATAACCAAAATTTCTGTTATTAAATATCGCTTTAACTTTTTTGTTTTTTTTACAAATTTCTCTAATTATTGATTGGGTATTATCTGTAGAACAATTATCTATAAAAATTTTTTCAAAATCGTAATCAAGATCTTTAGTATAAAGTTCTATTTGGTTTAATAATTCTTCAATATTTTTTTCTTCATTATAAGTTGGAATTACAATGCTAATGATTTTTTTCATATAATAAGTTTAATTTTAATTTTGGAGTACACTCTATCCACAACTCTTGTTTTGTCAAACACACATCTATACCAACTTTTAATAATAACTTTTTATTGTTCTATGCATACCTTGTTCTATATTAAATTTTAATTTCCAGCCCAATAATCTTGCTTTTTTATTAGAACAAGTGCTTCTTTTAAAGTTAGCTCTCAAGTAAGGATTTTTTTGTTTTTTATAAATTACTTTTAAGCATTTTTTTTTAAAAATTTTATTGACTAATAAATTTGCAACATGTTTTATTGAATGCTCATCTTCACTTGATAGATTGTATGCCTCTCCTGTTTTTCCTTTAAATAAAACATGGAAAAATCCAGTTATAAAATCAGCTACATAACAAAAATTTCTTTTTGATTTACCATCTGAATGTAAAATTATATTTTTATTTTGTACAATAGAACTTATAAAATCAGCATATATTCTACCATCTTCAAAATTAACACCAGGACCATAAGTGTGAGCAGGTCTTATGATTTGAACTGGTATTTTTTTTTGCTTAAACCATGAAATACAAATATTTTCTGCCATTCTTTTACTTTCTAGATAGCAATTTTCAACAGCTGTCGGATCCAAATAACCATAAAAATCCTCAGAAATAGGGCGTAATTTATCATCAACATGACCACTAACCGCAGTTGTGCTAAAAAAAATAAATTTACTTAATTTATTTCGTTCTGCAAATTTTAGTAATTCAATTGTTCCTAAAATATTTGGAGATAAAATATCAATTGGTTTTTTAAAAAGTTTAGGTGACGCAACACTCGCTGCATGAAAAATAAAATTATATTTTGCCTTAAGTGTAATTTTTTTTTCTATTGATTGAACTTTGATAGTTAGAAAATCATTAAAATAATTTTTATTATTAAAAATTTTAAGTGCTTTTTTCCTATCTCTAACTATACAATCAATTTTAATATTAAGTTTTTTTTGTTTATTAATTAAAAATAAAATTTTTATTAAATAACTTAAGATAAACCCAGTTCCTCCAGTAATAAGAATTTTTTTATTTTTTAATAAATTCCAATTAAGAGACTCTTTCATAATTATAGAAAAATCATCATTTAAAATTTTAAAAAAATTATTATTCATCATAAATTAATTTTTATTTTAATAATATTATATATTATTTTTAAATTTTAAATAATTTTTCTTTAAGGTTATTAATATTCATAAAGTCAAATATTACTTTATTTAATTTTAATAATTTAGAATAAATTTGCTGAGGGTATTTAATTCTTTTATTTTTGTATAAAAAAAATTTTATAACACTATTTTTACAAAAGTTATAATCAACTAAACTGTCACCAATGTATATAATTTGATACTTATTTATTTTTACTTTATTAAGTATTTTATAAAAAAAGGCTTTGTCTGGTTTTTTAAGTTTATACTCATCTGCACAAAAGTATTCATCTATAAATTTATTCAAAATAGTATTTTTAATAATTTTGGAAGTTAAATTTTTTGGTTTATTAGTACATATAAAAATTTTAATATTTTTTTTTTTTAAAAATTCTAAAATACTAATTACACCTGGTAAAATTAAATTTTTACTTATTTTTTGATTTAAATATAGCTCTCTAAAAACATCTAAATAAAATTTTGAATTATTTTTACTTAATGTCTTTTTTATTAAATCAATACCACCAATAGATGTATAATGAGAAATTCTAGTTATATTCAATTTATTTTTGCTTAGATATTTTGTTCTAATAGAATTAATTATTTTATGTATATCTTTATCGCTATCAATAAGAGTTCCGTCTAAATCAAAAATTACAGCTTTGATAATTTTCTTTTTAATTACCATTAAGTTTTTTAAGTATTGATTGACTAGTTTTATCATCAAGGAAAGGATACATTTGCTCTAATGATGGTGTAATAATTTTGTTATTTACAGTTTTTGATTTTAATCTAGGCTCAAATTCTTGTTTCGTATCAACATTAATATTTACAAACAATGGTCCTTTAGAATTTAAAATCTTTTTTAATTTTTTATCCCAATTTTTTAATTTAAGGTCAATACTTTTAATACCAAAAGATCTTGCAACATTGACAAAATTTGGAAAAGTTAGTCCAGAACTTGGGGATGATCCATATTCTTTACCAAAAAAATTTTTTTGTGTTTGTTTTATTGAAAGATAACCTTCATTATTTATTAGGAATATTATAATATTTAGATTTAAAGAACTTATTGTTTCTAATTCTTGTAAGTTCATCATTATACTTCCATCGCCAGCTAAGCATATAATTTTTCTCTTTTTTTCAGCAATAGCCGCACCAATCGCTCCAGGTAATTCAAACCCCATTGATGCAGATCCAGAATTTGCAATAAATTTAATATTTTTATTTAGATATCCAACTTGATTTGGAACAACTGTTGCAGCACCATCTGCAGCTACAATTATTTCTTGATTTTTTAATAATCTAAAAAGATTAATTATAAAGTGATAAATATTTATTTTGCGTTGATGTATTTTGTAGTCTTCAATCTTAGGAGTAAACTCATTTTTAATAAATTTACACCAATTAATCCATTTCAAAAATTTTAAATCTTTATTTTTATCTTTTAAATTTAATTTTATTCTACTAAAATTTTTAAAAAAAACTCTTAAATCCATTTGAATTTTATAGTCAATTCGAATTAAATTTTTTTTAAGCTCAAGTGGATCAATATCTACAGAAATTATAGTTGCATTTTTTGCAAACGATTTCCAATTGTAACTAGTTTGTCTTATATTAAGTCTTGATCCCAATACTAAAACTAAATCAGCATATTGAATAATGAAATTGCCAACTCGGTTGCCTATTGATCCTTGTCTTCCATAATAATTAGAATCATGATTTGGATAAACATCGTGAGCCCAAGCTGTAACTACAGGTAGTGAGTTTTTTTTAACAAATTTAAATAATTCTTTTTCTGTTCTAGAAATACTAATTCCAGAACCAGCTAATACAACTGGCCTTTTAGATTTTTCAATTAATCTTTTTAACTTATCAAGTTTCATTTACTTAATTTTTCTCCTTGGATATTAACGGGTACGTCAATCCAGATTGGACCTGGTCTTCCACTCCATGAAAGAGTTATTAGATTATTGAAATTCCTTAACAAATCACTTTGATTTCTAACTAAAAATGTCTTTTTAGTTATTTTTTTTACCATATAGGTTATATCATTTTCTTGATCTCCAAGTTGTCGTAAACCCTTTTTCTTTTGTATAATCATGCTAGTTGCTGTTTTAACCTGTCCAGAAATAATTATCATTGGAACCGAATCCGTGTAAGCACCAAAAACTCCATTAATTGCATTAATTCCACCAGGACCAGTTGTAACACAAACAACTGCAGGTTTTTTTTTAACTCTACCATAGACATCAGCAGCCATTGAACATGATTGTTCATGATGTAAAAAAAAATTTTTAAATTTTTTATTTTTACCAAACGCATTAACCAGAAACATAGATCCACCCCCTGAAACAGAAAACACTGTATCAATATTAAATTTTGTTAACTGATCTACTATATAATCTGAAGTATTCATAATTTTATGTTAAGTATAGTTTATTAATTTTAAAAACATAAATCAAAACTAAATCTGTTTATATAAATAAAATAAATAATTTTATTTGATAATATTCAATACTTTTTGATGAATATAATTTAAATTTTTTTCATTTAAACCTTGATGACAACCAATTAATAAACCGTGCTTCATAATGTAGTCTGAATTATAGAAATCTTTTAATTTATTCTTTGATGATATTAAATTTTTAAAAGCTGGATGCCTTAAAATATTACCTGTAAATATTGGTCTAGTTTGAATGTTGTTTTTTTCTAAGTAAGTTTGTATTTTTTTTCTATTAAATTTTTTATTCTTTTTAATTATTATGGGATAAGCTAAAAAATTAGTTTTAACATTGTCAATTACTCTTGGTGTAATAAAGTAATTACTATATTTTGAAAAAAATTTCTTATGAATATTAAAATTCAAATTTCTTTTTTTTGCAAACTCAGAGAACTTTTTTAACTGAATAAGTCCAAAAGATGCTCCAATTTCTGATGGTTCAAAATTATAACCAATTTCAGAAAATACAAATTTTTTATCAAATTCAATACCTTTAAGTTTAATATCTAATCTTTTCTTTAAATTTTCAGAGTCAGTAAGTAGGGTAGACATTCTCCCCCAACTACGTAAAACTTTAGCTCTTTTGAAATATTCATTATTATTAGTTAAAAACATTCCACCATTTCCTGCACAACTTATTACATGAGAACCATAAAAGCTTGTAATTGAAATATCACTATAAATACCTGTTGGTTTATTATTGATTGTTGCGCCTAAAGTGTCGGCAGAGTCTTCGATAATCTTTAATTTATATTTTTTTGATAATGCGTGAATTTTTTTCCAGTTAGGAATATTTCCAATCAAATTTGGTATTAACAAAGCCTTTGTTTTTTTTGTAATTTTTTTTTCTATTTTATTTACATCTATTTGAAGTGTCTCAATTTCGATATCAACAAAAACTGGTATTGCTTGAGCCATTACTATAGAAGACACAGCTGTTCCAAAATTGAGACAAGGTGTAATTATTTCATCACCCTTTTTGATATTTAAAACATTCATTGCAAGTGTTAAGGCCGATGATCCTGAGTTTACCATCAAGGCATATTTTTTTGAAAAGTATTTAGCCACTTTATTTTCAAATTTATTTACAGATTTTCCCATTTGAGTACTTTTCCGTAGTGTTTTATTCACGGCAGCTATTTCTTCTTTTCCATAAACATTTTTTCCATAAGATATTTTCATAAATTTTTTATAAACCTTTTACATATTCATTTATTTGATACAAGCAAATTTCATAAGGATTTTTTTTTTGCTTTAATGATTTTTCATATGAAATTACATAATTTAATGATTCATTAAAGTTAAGTCTTGGAGACCAATGTAATTTTTTTTTTGCCATATTATTTTCTATCCTCAAAATATTAGTTTCTTTAAATGAATTTGTTTTTGTTTTTGTTTTTAATTTGTAATTAGATTTAAATTTATTGACTATATCTATAACCTTTTTAAAATTTCCATTATTTGGTCCAAAATTCCATACATAGTCGTTATTAATTTCGTCGCTCTTAAATATTAAAATAAGGTAACCAAATAAAGGATCCAAAATATGTTGCCATGGTCTAATACTGTTTGGATTTCTCAAAAATAATACATTATCTTTTTTTATTGCCTTAAGTATGTCAGGTATAATTCTATCTTCACATATGTCCCCACCACCCAAGACATTTCCTGCTCTTGCTACTAAAAATTGTTTATTTTTATTAGTATTAATAGATTTATAACTATAAACTAATTGTTCTACTGCTACCTTTGACGCGCTATATGGATCGACTCCCCATAACTCATCATTCTCTTTATATTTTTTTTTTCCAATAATTTTATAGACCTTGTCTGTAGTTATTACTAAAATTTTCTGTGCAAATTTTGAGTTAGCAAATGAATTTAAGAGGTTTAGAGTTCCGTTAAAATTTATTTCAAATGTTTCAAATGGTTGATTATAACTTTTTAATACAAGAGATTGAGCTGCTAAATGCACAACTATATCTGGTTTTATTTGTAAAATTTTTTGATTCAATCTTTTTTGATCTCGAATATCAAAAATATTATGCCCATCAATTATTTTATCAAGCTTAGCTTTTTCAAATAAACTATGCTTTTCTGCTTTAAGTGAAATTCCATATATTTTAGCATTCAAATATTTTAAAATTATACAAAGCCACGCACCTTTAAAGCCAGTATGACCAGTAACTAAAATTTTCTTATTTTTAAAATACTTTATAAATTTTTTATTCATTAAATTTCCAAGGATATTTTTTAATTTTAAATAAAGAATTAAATTCCTCTAAGTCTTTAAGAGTATCGATACTTTGCCAAAATCCTTTATGTTTAAAGGCAAAAACTTTTTGTTTATTAACAATTTTTGTAAGTGGTTCATTTTCCCAATAACAATGATTGTTATTAATATACTTTAAAGTATTTTTTGATAATACAAAAAAACCACCATTTATATAGCTATCCATATAAATTGATTTTGACTCATCAAATGTAATAATTTTATTATTTTTAATTTTAATAATTCCATATCTTTGTTTTGGACGAACAGCAGTCAATGTAACTAAAGCCTTATTTTTATAATGAAAATCTATTAATTTATGAATATTAACATTAGATAACCCATCTCCATAAGTCATAATAATATCTTCCATGAGCTTTAATTTATTATAGGCAATTTTAATTCTGCCACCAGTTCCACTACTTGTGCCTGTAAAAATAATATCACATTTAAAATATTTACTTTTAAAATTTGCCTGTAGGGAAATATGATCCTTTGATTTCTTTAAAACTTTGATGTATTTTTTTTTCTCTTTAAGGAAAAAATTATTTATAGTTTCAGATTTATGCCCTGTACAAATTACAAATTCATTAAATCCCTGCACTAAAAAATTTTCTATAATATGTAATAATATGGGTTCCTTGCTTATTCTTGCCATTGGTTTGGCAATTATTTTACCTAAATTATCTAATCTTGTTCCATGACCACCGCAGAGAATAAAAACTTTCATTATAAAATTTGATTTATAACAGATAATAAATCAATATCGACTTAATTTTGTTGATTAAATTTAAAACGATTATATCAAATAAATACTTTGTAATTTATAATGATAAAAACAGAAAAAATTAATAGAAACTTAGAAAAAATATTTATAGCAACTATAATTACAATATTCTTTATCTATAATTTGAATAATATTTCTTACGGACTTCCTTATTTTTGGAATCCTGATGAAATTAATTTTCAATATACTACTCTTACATCTCTGTACTTTTTAACAGGATACTATGGATTAGGTTATAATCCAATTTATGCACCAATTATAAATTCAATCATAATTTTATTTACCCTTTTTTTTAATGAGTTAATTTTAAATTTTCAAAGTTTAGGACAAATAAAAAGTAAAATTTATTTTAATCCTGAATTATTTGTTTATTATGGAAGACTAGCTAGTCTAATTATAACATCTTTATCTGTTTTTTTTCTATTTCTTATATTCAAAAAATTAAAAATAAATTTTCTTATTTACAGTATTCTAATAATTACATTTGCTACCTCAATAGTATTACTAAATCTTTCAACAATAATGGGGAAAAATTCATCAAATTTATTAATTTACTTAGTACAAATATATTTTCTTGTTAAATATCAAATTAAATTTAGCAAATTTAATTTTAAATCATATCTAATTTTTGCTTTTTTGGCCTCTATAGCTTGGGGAGTAAATTATTGGCCAGCATTTATTTCAATTTATGCGATTGCTTTATTTCATTTTAGAAAATTTAGATTTTTAAAGCTTCAATATGTTCTGGTATTTTTGTTAGTGTTTGTAATTTTTGGGCCTGTAGTAAATATTTATTTTGTTAGTATGCATCCTTTAGAACATATATCTCCTTCAAACTATTACGGTACAACTAATATAGAAAATATTCTAAAACCTATTTTTAATAGAATAGAAATTTGTATAAATATAATTTATCAATCTGATAAAAATATTCTTTTACTAATTTCTGTAATACCAATTTTTTTTCTAAATAAATTTATGAAATTAAAAAAAGATTTTTTTATAATACTATTATTAATTATTGAACCAATAATATTATTTGGTCTAAGCGAAGGTCTTTATCCCCAATTAAGATATTTTGGTGGTATAATTTGTGTAATACTAATCTTGACTGGCATAGTATTTAATGAATTTTATAAATCAAAATTTAGATATTTAGTTATATTTTTATTGATGTTTAATTCTTATTTAATTTATGACAATTTAACAAAACACATAAAAATTAATAATACTCTTTCTAAAAATTATTCATTTTTTGAATTTAATAAAAATATTGAAATAGATCGCTCTAAAATTTTTTATTTGGTAGATTTAAATTTCCAAGAAAGTTTAAAACAAAATTTATATTATTTAGAACTATATAAAAATAATCTAATTAAAAAAAATGACGTATCAAAAAAATTTTTAGTAAATATTGAGAAAAAAATACAAAAAATTAAAAATAGCAAAAGTATTTTGATAGAGAATGAGAATTTGAAGAATAATATAACTTATTTTAATTATACTTATTTTCCAATAGATGATTTAGAACTTTTTTTCGAATTTATAAAAAAGGATTTTGAATATATTGTAATCGAAGAGTCTAGACCAAATTATCTATCTAATTTTAGTCTTCAAAAAAAGATACAGGCCCATGTGAAAGAAAACTTTTTATTAAAAAGTATTCAATTTGATGAAGAAAAAATATTTTTTAGAAATCAACAATCTATAATACATTATTATAATAATACTCTAAGTAAATTTGATTGGGTAAAGAATATTTCCGATGATAACTTAGATGTAATTTATGGTATAAATTATTCGTTATATAAATTAAATTAAGATCAAGGTGATCTATTTAAATTTCTTAATCCAAAACTCCTTTGCTTTTACCCTCAGCCACACAAAAAATACTACTTTATTTAGCAAAAATCATGCAACAATTATTATTGCAAGAATAGTTTTTTACATAAATTATTTTGATTAAGAAATAAATGAAGTGGTGCCCCCGCACGGAGTCGAACCGCGGACCTATTGATTACAAATCAATTGCTCTACCAGCTGAGCTACAAGGGCATTCGTATCAACAAAGTTTTTAATGTTAAAAGTCAATTAAATCAACACTTAAAAGATTTGGTTATTAAAAGGTAATTCTTGTATTTGTAACTTTGAACCTTGTTGTAGACCATTTTTGACTAATCTGTCGGTTTCTTATCGGTTAGGGATTTTAATCTATAAATTTAAAAATTTTTATTATTGATTTCTTATTAGAGGATAAACTTTAGGATTTAGATATTTTAAGTTAGTTAATAATATCAAAACCAAGGTAATAAAACCAATTGAAAGTCCTAAATAAATTAAAATCTTAAAGTCAAACATCCACACTAATTCAAAAATATTTTCCATA
>MDTC01182805.1_pt1 | contig 10841 bp, 12 predicted proteins | sample 811181 | NCBI WGS metagenome assembly MDTC01 (sample SAMN05326644, study PRJNA326480) | marine metagenome | isolation source: seawater | place: Pacific Ocean: North | collected 2011 | reverse complement strand
TTTAAAAAATTGTACAGTTAAGTTTATTGGAGAGCCTCATCAGAGAATAAAAGAGGACAGATTAAGAATTTTAAGATACTTTAGGTTTTTGTCTTATTACGGATGCAACAAAAATATTATTCATAATGAGTCAATGTCAGCTTGCTTAAAGGCCAAAAGTTTTATATCTAAAATTTCAAAAGAAAGACGGTCTTATGAGTTTTTTAAGTTGATAAAAGGAAAATTTGCTGCCGATGTTTTAATTTTAATGAAAAATAAGAAAATTTTAAAATTATTAATGCCAGGATTAGAAAAAATAGAAACTTCTGATGTTAGGGAAATAGGTAATTTAAAAAAAGAAACACTTGTTAGGATTAGTTTTTTATTAATACTCGCCAAATATAATTTAGAAAAATTAAGAGAAAATTTGTTTTTAAAAAAGCAAGAGTTCTCAGACATAAAACTCTTATATTTAAGTTTCCAATCATATGATATTAGTAGTATTAAAGAAGCTAGATTAGTAAAATATAAACTGGGACAAGAAATTAGTATGAATTTATACTATTTGAAATGTATAATAAATAATAAAAGTATTAAAAATAAAATACAAAAGACAATACAAGAATGGCTTCCGCCTAATTTTCCAATAGACGGAAATGATTTAAAAAAAATAGGTTTAACAAAAGGAACTTTGCTAGGACAGACGCTCAAAGAGACTAAAGCTTGGTGGATAGATAAAGATTTTAAACCGAATAAAAAACAATGTTTAAATAAAAGTAAAGAGCTTTTAGTTAATTCCAGAGAACTTTAGGAGGCATCGACATTAAGATTGCATCTACATTACCTCCTGTTTTTAATCCAAAAGTTGTCCCTTTATCATATAGTAAATTAAATTCCACATATTTACTCCTTTTAAGAAGAAGTTTTTTTCTTTGATGTTTTGTCCAAGATTTAGTGCTACGTTTTTTAATAATATCTTTTAAATAATTCAAAAAAAATAACCCAGAACCCCTAACAAACCTAAAATCTTGTTCCCAATTACTTTGTAAATAATCAAAAAATATACCTCCTACTCCTCTTTCTTCATTCCTATGCTTTAAATAGAAATAATTTTTACACATTTCACTATAAACATCATAGTAATTAGAATTATATGTATCACAAAATTTTTTTAAGTTTTTATGAAAGTTTTTTCTTACATTATTAATATCATATGTTGGAGTTAGGTCACAGCCACCTCCAAACCAAGCATTTTTTGTAATTATAAATCTTGAATTAAAATGAGCAGCAGGAATAAAAGGTGACTTCATATGTGCTACTATTGAAATTCCTGTCGCATAAAATCTTGGATCTTTATTAGCTCCTTTTATTTTGCTTTTAAAATCATCAGGAAACTTCCCAGAAACTGTGGATATATTAACTCCAACTTTTTCAAATAAATTTCCTTTTAATATGCTACTAATTCCACCGCCAAATTCTCTAGATCCTTCCTTATTCCATTTTTTTTTTTTAAAGAATACACTTTTGTATCCTTTTTCTGTATTGAAGTTATTTTCTAGTTTTAAAAATTCTGCACAAAAACTATTTTTCAAGCTTTCAAACCATTTTTCTGAAATTTGAGACCTTTTTATCCAAATCTCTTTAGTTAGTAGTAGAGGCAAATATTTTTTTTTCATAAAATTAGCTTGAATTATAATCAATTCTTTACATCTTATTAATAACAATATAATAAATGTAAATATATAATTATATTAAAAATGACAATTAATAAAAAAAATAATAAGAAAACAAGAAGAAGCTTTATTCATCAGGCATCTGGAGCTATGGGTGTAGTAGCTGTTGCTTCAGCAGGGTGGCCTCTAATTGATCAAATGAATCCTTCAAAAGATGTAGAAGCCTTATCAAAAGTTGAAGTAGATTTAGCTGGAATAGCAGAAGGTAAAAGTAAAACTGTCATGTGGAGAGGAAAGCCATTATTTATAAAGCATAGAACTGAAGCAGAAATCAAAGAAGCACAAAAAGTTGATATAAGTAATTTACCTCATCCTCAAAAAGACGAGGAGAGAGTACAAAATCCAAAATTCTTAGTTTTAATAGGAGTTTGTACACATCTAGGATGTGTTCCCGCTTCTGATAAAGGAGAATACAAAGGTTGGTTTTGTCCATGTCATGGTTCGCACTACGATACCTCTGGCAGAATTAGAAAAGGTCCAGCTCCTACAAATTTAGAAATTCCTCCATACAAATTTACTAATGAGAATACAATTTTAGTTGGATAAATGAAAAAAGATAACATAAATAATTCTAATTCAGTATTGGAATGGATAGACTATAGACTTCCAATAATTTCTTTATTAAAACACTCTGCTGTAGATTATCCTACCCCTAAAAATTTAAATTATTGGTGGAATTTTGGATCGTTAGCGGGATTTTTCCTATTAGTTCAAATTATTACAGGTATCATGCTTTCTATGCACTATACAGCCCACGTTGACCATGCTTTTGCCTCTATAGAGCATATCATGAGAAATGTTAATCATGGATGGTTGATAAGGTATGTTCATATGAATGGGGCGTCATTTTTCTTTATTGTTGTTTATATACATATTTTCAGAGGTTTGTACTATGGTTCTTATAAGGCACCTAGAGAGTTATTATGGTGGCTTGGTATAATTATTTTACTGTTGATGATGGCCACAGCATTTATGGGATATGTTTTACCATGGGGACAAATGTCTTTTTGGGGTGCAACAGTTATCACTAATTTATTTTCTGCAATTCCTGTCATAGGAGAAGCTGTAGTTCAATGGTTATGGGGTGGTTATTCAGTTGATAATCCCACTTTAAGTAGGTTTTATACTCTTCATTTTCTGTTGCCCTTTCTTATAGTTGGAGTAGTTGTGCTTCACATAGTAGCATTACACACTCACGGTTCAAATAATCCTTTAGGAATTGATAGAAAAGGACCTCAAGATAGTATCCCATTTCATCCTTATTACACTGTAAAAGATTTTTTTGGACTAGGGGTTGCACTAACTATTTTTTTCTCTGTTGTTTTCTTTGCGCCAGACTATCTTGGTCATCCTGATAATTATGTTCCTGCAGACCCTCTAAAAACTCCTGCACATATAGTTCCGGAATGGTACTTTTTACCATTTTACGCTATTTTGAGAGCTATTCCTGATAAATTAGGTGGAGTAATAGCAATGTTTAGCGCAATATTTGTTCTGTTTCTTCTTCCTTGGTTAGATACAAGTAAAGTAAGATCTGCTACCTTTAGACCAATTTATAAAATACTATTTTGGGTTTTTTTAGTTGATGCAGTTATTTTAGGATGGATAGGAAGTAAACCAGCTGAAGGTAATTATATCTTGATAGGAAGAATTTCAACTTTTTATTACTTCTTACACTTTTTAATTATCCTTCCTTTGCTTGGTTACTTTGAGAAAACTAGGCCATTACCATCTAGTATAAGTAAGCCAGTTTTAGCAGAGTAATTTAATTATGAAAATAATTTTTTTTATAATAATTATTACTTCATTTACTACCCAACCTTTGCTTTCCGCAACGGATAGCCTTAAACCAATGCAATATAATTTTTCTTTTAATGGAATTTTTGGAGGCATAGATAAGAACAGTGCACAGAGAGGGCTTCAAGTATTTACAGAAGTTTGTGCCTCCTGTCATGGGTTAAATCATTTAGCTTATAGAAACTTAGAGGATATAGGATATAATAAGACTCAAATCAATAGCATTGCCAAGCAATTTCTTATAGATGATATACCTGATGAGAATGGCGAGATAAAAAAAAGAAACGCCATTTATTCTGATAAATTTGTCAACCCATACCCTAATGAAGAGGCTGCTAAAGTTTCTAATAATGGAGCTTATCCTCCTGATTTAACTTTAATTGTAAAAGCTAGAAAAGATGGTGCAAATTACCTTAGGTCATTATTATTAGGATATGAAGATGCACCTAACGGGTTTGATGTAGGGGAAGGTTATTATAACAAATATATGCCAGGTAATGTAATAGCTATGCCACAACCTCTTTATGGCGAAGATGTTGAATATCAGGATGGAACTGTTCCTACTTTAGAACAAGAGGTAATTGATGTTGTGACTTTCCTTACCTGGACAGCTATGCCTGAGTTAGAAAAAAGAAAATCGTCAGGCATAAAAGTAATAATTTTTCTGGTAATAATGACAATTTTCTTCTTTTTGTCCTACAGAAAGATTTGGAAAGATGTTAAGTAGATTTTTATTTATTTAAATATCTTTTCAATAATGGTTTAAGTTTATTTAGGTCAGTTTTTTTAACATTTTTTAAGTTAGTTATTACCGCATTATCTAAGTTAGAGTAAATAGGGTTTTCCCAATTCCAAGATTTAAGCTTTAGAAATTTTTCAAAAAAAGAAATTAATAAATTTTTTGCTTTTTTTGTGTTGCTTTGCATTACGTTTATAACCTGTTCTACTGTAACATTACTATGAGATTGATTCCAACAGTCATAATCAGTCACCATAGCTATTGAGGAATAACCCATTTCAGCTTCTCTTGCAAGTCTAGCTTCGGGCATATTAGTCATTCCTATTACATCACAATTCCAATTTTTGAATAAGATAGACTCAGCATAAGAAGAGAATTGTGGACCTTCTATGCAAATATAAGTACCTCCCAATTTAATTCTATCATTATTATTTTTTCTGGAATCATAAATTAGTTTTGACAATTCAGAAGAGGTTGGGTTAGCTAATGAAACATGCGCTACAAAATCATTATCAAAAAATGTCCTCTCCCTTTTTATTGTTTTATCAATAAACTGATCAACCAAAATAAAGTCACCAGGTTTATGTATTTTTTTTAAACTACCAACTGCTGAAACTGAAATAATATCAGTTACTCCTAATTTTTTAAGAGCAAATATATTTGCTCTATAGTTTATTTTATGAGGTGGTATATTGTGAGTTCTTCCGTGCCTAGGTAAAAAAAGAACTTCTAATTTCTTGTATTTGGCTATCAATATTTTATCTGAAGGTTTTCCATACGGAGTAGAAGGATTAATTAATTTAGATTTAATAATTCCATTTAAATCATATAAACCACTCCCGCCAATGATCGCAAATAAAGGTTTTTTTTTCATAATTTAATTTTTACTTTTGTAAATTTCAATTAAGGTTACTTCAAAAATTAACGTTGAATAAGCAGGAATTACGTTACCCATCTCTCTATGTCCATAAGCTAACTGATAAGGTATTACTAAACATCGTATCCCTCCTTTTTTCATTTTCAACAAACCTAATTCCCATCCTGGAATAACTAGTCCTTTTCCTATTTTAAAATTAAATAAGGTAGGAGTTGGTCTAAATGGCTTTTCAACGGTGCTATCAAATTTCTTTCCCTTAGCATCACAGAAGTTTTCAGTTTTAACATTTTTATCGAATAACCAACCATCATAATGAAGAGATAGGTTGTCATTAACTTCTACTTCTAAATTAACTTCAGATTCTTTTAAATCTTTAATAATCAATGTTTTAGGGGGTTCTATAGAAAATAAATAATTTTTTGTTGGAAGTAACATCAAAAGTAAATTTATAAGAAAAAATTTAATCATAACTTTTATCTATAAACTGAAGGCTTTTTTCTAAAGCAAAGTTTGCTGATTCTTGGTTGTATGACTTTCTATCCTCACAATTAAACCCATGATCAGCATTATCATATTCATGAACAATTAAATCATGTTCCTGATTTTTTGAGAAACTTTTTACTTTCTCTACTTTTTCTTCAGGTATTCCAGTATCTAATTTTCCAAAATGCACCATGGTAGGATTGTTTATTTTTTTATCTAAAAAATCAGGTATGCTAGAACCATAATAACATACGGATTTATCAAACAAAAAGCTTTTTTGCGTTGCTATCCAAGCTATAGACCCGCCATAACAAAAACCTAAACATGTGACTTTAAATCTTTGTTTTAGCAATGATGCTAATGCGACTACATCCATTACAGGATGATCCCAACCAAGCTTTTCTTTTAAATAAATTCCTTTTTTAAAACCACTTTTATCATAACTTAGATTAACTTCTTGTTCTATTCTAGAAAAAATATCCGGTACATATACTAAATAACCTTTTTTCGCTAGTTTTTCTGCAAAATTATGTATATGTTTAGTTGTTCCAAATATTTCATAAACTAAAACTATCGCAGACTTTGTTTTATCATCTGGAACATACTCTAAATATGGAACAGAAAAATCATCTGCAGATTTAAAATAATTTATTTTTTTTTTATTCATACTTTATTATACATTAAACCTAAATAAAACAACATCACCGTCTTTAATTATATATTCTTTTCCTTGAGTTTTAACTAAACCTAGGTTTTTTGCATTTGCTTCTCCACCTGCATTAATTAAATCCTTATAATTAATTACTTCTGCTGCAATAAATCCTTTTTTAAAGTCAGAGTGAATAGTGCCTGCTGCATCTGGAGCGCTTGAACCTATAGGAATAGTCCAAGCTTTACTTTCTTTTGGTCCAGTGGTAAAAAAAGTTATCAAATTAAGCAATTCAAATCCTGCAGTTATAAAAGTGTCGAGCCCAGAAGAAATTATTCCTAAACTTTCCATCAGTGCTTCTTTTTCCTTTTGATCATCAAATGAAGATAACTCTTCTTCAATTTTTGATGATATTTTTACATAATTAACATTTTTTTTTCCTGAAAAACCTTCTACAAGCTTAGAAAAACTATTTCCTTTATCTATGGAGTCCTCATCTACATTAGCAACATACATTAAAGGCTTATAACTTAATAACCCAGAGTTTTTAATTACTAATGATTCCTCATCATTCAAATCTTTAATATTAAGAATATTACCTTTTTCAAGTTCCGACTTGACCTTAGTTAAAGTAGTAAAGTTTATTTGATGTTCATCTTTAGAGCTTTTCAATGATTTTTTTATTTTTTCTAACATTTTTTCTATTCTTGAAATATCAGATAAAATTAATTCACTATCTATTATTTCTATATCACTTATAGGATCAATCCTATTATAAACATGAGAAATATTTTTATCTTCAAAGCATCTTACCACATGAATAATAGCGTCTACTTCTCTAATATTAGAAAGAAATTGATTTCCAAGTCCTTCTCCTTTACTTGCTCCTTTTACAAGGCCTGCAATGTCTACAAATTCTATTTGACCATTAATAGTATTTTTTGATTTATTGATAGATGATAGTTCCCTAAGCCTAATATCTGGGATAGGTACCCTTCCTATATTAGGCTCAATCGTACAAAAGGGATAGTTTTCTGAAGAAGCTTTTTGTAAGCCTAATAACGCATTAAATAATGAAGATTTTCCTACATTAGGCAACCCTATAATTCCACATTTAAAACCCATTTTTAATCCGTAGAAATAATGTTTAAGAAAGTGTTTATGTCATTTTTGAGTAGATATGAAATATTATCTACTAATTTATCAGATTTCTTTTTTATTTTATTAAAATCATTATTAGAAAACTTTTTTAAAACATAGTCTTTGGCTTCTAGAAAGTTGTTTGGTTTACCAACTCCTATTCTTATTCTGAAATAATCTCTTCCAATATGCATATCAATACTTTTTATACCATTGTGGCCAGCATCACTTCCGCCATATTTTACTTTAATCCGTGAAACTGATAAATCTATATCATCATGAATGATAAATATTTTATTAACAGGAATTTTGTAAAAAGTTGCTATTTCCGAAACTGCTTTACCTGAGTTATTCATGTATGTCATAGGTTTCATTAATAATACTTTTTTTTCAAGTATTTTACCTTTGAATGTGTGACAGTTATTACTTTCTTTATATTTTTCAAAGTCATATTGCGTAATGATTTTATCTATAACTTTAAATCCTACATTATGTCTAGTATCTGTATACTTTTTGCCTTTATTACCTAATCCAGCAATCAAATACATATGTTATTTTTTTTCTGAAGTTTCTTCATCTTTAGCTTTTTGCTCTTCTTTGGAATCAGTTGCTTCAGTTGACTCACCGTCTTGCTCTTCTTCTGATTTTTCTTCAGTTGATTCAGCAGAGACTAATGCTGATGGCGCAAGAATACTTGCAACTGTAAAATCTCTATCCGTAATCGTAGGCTTAATAGCTGAGTCCATTTGTGTATGACTTATGTGAATACTATCTCCAATCTCAAGGCCATCCAAATTAAATTCAAAATTTTCTGGTATATTTTTTACTGGGCAAATCACTTCTACTGTATATCTAACTACATTTAAAACACCACCTCTCTTTAATCCAGGACTTAATGCCTCATTAATAAATTTTACTGGAACTTCAATAGTCACCTTAGTGTCGTCATTAACTCTAAGAAAATCAACATGTTCTAAACGGTCAGTAACGGGGTTTTGCGATATTTCTTGAACTATAACTCTAGTTTTAGTTTTATCAATGGATAAGTCATATATTTTATTCAAGAAGGAAGAATCATTAATAGCAACTCTTAGATCTTTTATATCTAAAGAAATAGGTTGAGGATTTTTTCCATCTCCATAAATAATGGCTGGTATCTTACTTTCTCCTCTTACTTTTTTAGAACTATTAGAACCTACAGCCTCCCTCGAAAAAGCATTTAAAATACTAATATCTTTCATTTTTATACTCCTTAATTAAATAAACTAGATACTGAACTATAATTATCAATTCTTTTAACAGCCTCTGCTATTAATGGTGCAATTGATAATCTTCTTATTTTACTCTTTTTTTCATTAGAAATCTCTTTTATAGTATTAGTTGTAACCAATTCTTTTAGTTTAGAACTTTTTAATCTTTCTAATGCTGGTTCAGAAAAAACACCGTGACTAACATAAGCAGAAACTGATTTTGCTCCTTCAGACAATAATGCGTCAGCAGCATTTGTTAGAGTTCCTGCAGTGTCAACTATATCATCAATAAGAATACAATCTTTATTTTTTACGTCACCAATTATATTTAAAACTTCTGATACATTTGCTTTTTCTCTCCTTTTATCAACAATTGCTAAATTTACATCTAATTTATTTGCAATATATCTAGCTCTAACTACGCCTCCAACATCAGGAGAAGTAATTATGGTATCTTTTAAAGAGAAGTTATCTCTTATATCATTGACCAAAATAGGTGCAGCATAAAGATTATCAACTGGTATGTCAAAAAAACCTTGAATTTGTCCAGCATGTAGGTCAATTGTTAAAACTCTATTAGCTCCGGCTGTGGTAATAAGATTCGCAACTAGCTTTGCAGAGATTGGAGTCCTAGGCCCAGGTTTTCTATCTTGTCTAGCATATCCAAAATACGGCATTACTGCAGTTATTTGTTTTGCCGATGCTCTTTTTAGTGCATCTACACATATTAGTAATTCAATTAAATGATCATTTGCTGGTTTAGATGTTGATTGAATTAAATAAACGTCTTGTCCCCTGACATTTTCATTAATTTCTACAAACATTTCCTCATCGGCAAACTTTTTTATAGTTACATCTGTTAAAGGTAAATTTAAAATAGAAGCAATTTCACTTGATAGATCTTTATTACTATTACAGGTCATTAATTTCATTTTGATAACTTTCTATAAAAATTTTAAGCCTTATTTACTAAACTTGTCTACAAATATCTATGTTTTACTTTAATATTAAAGACAACATTCTACCATAATCCTTATATCCTTTATGAACAGAATATCTATAACTAAAAAATCTTTTAGGATACTTATATGTATCTGATTTGGATGACCATATATCTGAAATATCATTTTTTTTTAAAATATAAGTTATACACCCTCTTAGGTTAAAATTAAAGTAGTTTTTATTTTTTTTTGTTTCAAAAAATAGCTTTGATTCAGGATATTTTTCTAAAAAAACATCTTTAAAATTTTTTTTAACTTCATAACTATTTCTTCCTATACAAGGACCTAAAGCGAATATTAGATCTTTTTTCTTATAATTTAACTCCGTAACTTGAAAAATAAAATTTTCAATAATACCACTTTGTATACCTTTCCATCCAGCATGAATAACTCCAGTAAGTTTTTTTTTTTTATGACCGATTAAAATTGGACAGCAATCTGCTGTTAATACTCCTAAAGCTATTCCAGAAACTGTATTTATAATTCCATCACATTTGTAATTTTTTTGATTAGTTTTAAATACTTTTATTTTATTGCTGTGAAATTGCTCTGGTACAACTAATTTTTCTATATCGAGGTTAAATTGATTTAGTATGAGCATTCTATTTTTTTCAATATTTTTACTATCATCACTTGATGAGTAACCACAATTTAGAGAATTAAAATAAGACCCTGAAACACCACCTATTCTCGAAAAAAACCCATGCTGGTAAGTATCCAAATTTTTACTTTTTATATATTTCATTTAAATAAACTCATAATTGTATTTGGTATCAGTTATTATTAAAACTTTAAATATCTTTCCCATATAATTATCTCCAATTAATCTTAATTTTTGTAAAAGTAATTCATTTTTTTGTTTAGGGTTATTTTTTATTAAAAGGTTAATCCTTTCATTAATGCCATAACTTTGTAGAAAAAAGGACTGAGTAAATGGACCAAAAACTTTACAATTATTGTTAACGGATATTTTTTTAATTAATTCAAAGTCTGGCTTATAACTAATATCACAGTTTCCCAAATCAAAAAATAAGTCGACCTTCCTGTGTTGTTTTAATGACTCAATTGTACCTTGTTTGCTTTTTTTATTTCTGGCATAGTCAATTAAGATAAAAATTCCACCAAAGGAACTAATTTTTTTGCAAATATCTGCTAATAAATTAATCATATAGCCTGAGTACTCAAAAATATAA
>MDTC01175954.1_pt1 | contig 10841 bp, 6 predicted proteins | sample 811181 | NCBI WGS metagenome assembly MDTC01 (sample SAMN05326644, study PRJNA326480) | marine metagenome | isolation source: seawater | place: Pacific Ocean: North | collected 2011 | reverse complement strand
CACGAGTATATTCATAATCCTTTTCTATATCTTCAGATTGTTTTTCTTTCTTTTCTATTTTAATATCTTTCTTTGAAGGTACAATTGACTCAACCTCAGTATGAGTGTTTAGTGCTTCATCAATAGGATCGTAACTTGACATAGTTTTCATTATACGTCAATTTGTTTTGTGGGACTATATGATTTGCCATCGTCAAAGAATGAATTAAATTCATTAAATCCAAAATCATCACCTTCAATAATTGCAGCATCATCAGTAGTTGTTAATACATTTATAAATGTAGACGATACATGCTGTGCAGCAATCGAACTATCAAATCCTCTCTTAACTATGATGGTGGTAGAATCGACTATTTGTGCTACCTTCATGATCTCACTGTCAACTACAATTCGATCATTAACACTAAGAGAAGCAGAACTTGTTACATTTACTCTAGTTTCGGTGGTTGTTAAATCCTCTGTGATTGTTGTAACTTGATCATTATCATAATCTTTAAGTGCTTTTGGTGTAGCAACATAACGTACTTGTCTTCTAGCTGTTCTTGCAGTATCTGCTGCATAATCCACTTGAACTTTTTTAATTAATCCATCACTAGTATCTGCAACAGGTCCGAATAGATATGTTTTTGCTGTAAATTGAAGAGTGTATATTAATGCAGTTCTTGTTGTGAAATCTCCCTCATATTCATCTCTAAATGAAATATTATCTAAAATAATAGGAACATCTCTTTTTTCTCCGATTGAATTGATTAAATTAATAGTAATATTAAAGGATGGTTGAAAGAATGGTAATATTTGTTCAATAATTTGTAGAGCATCATCATTTAATTTTGAGAATATACTAAGTTCAAATCCAATGTTATAAGGAACAGGCATAAAAACTTTTTTTAATTTTGATCCATCAGAAGCTTTAAATGTTTGAGTAACACCTGATTTACGACTTGCATCATATTGTATTGATGTCATCTCAAATGACATTCTGGGTAGTGTTATAGCAACTGCTTTTGTTAAATTTGCTTGTTCTCTGATTTTTGCAAAAAACTTTTGTTGTGGACCATAAGCAAGACCCACTTTAGTTTCATCTAAAGTAGAATCATCAGCTTTTTCATGTTTAATAAAAATATCATTAAATAGAGTTCCAAAACCAATTATGGTTTTTCGAATAATTTCATGATAATAATAAGTGCCTAACATTAATAATCTCCAAATGGGTTACCTTCTGTAAAGTCAAGTAAAGAATCTGCCTCACTCTCAATCTCCTTGTTTGAATCAAAAGGTTCTTCAAAACTATCGTCAGTGTAAGAGTCAACAACATATCTAGCTGATGAGATAGATCCTACTACCACTTCTCCAGCACTGAATTTGCCACTATTTAGAGATACTTGAAGTTCAATTGGTGGATTTACATTATCGATGTCTACACGTTTCTTGAAGTTTCTAACTCTTGCAGTGGTTCCTGATAGTGATCCAGTAACAACTTCATTATATAGATATGTTCCAATTCCAGTTGTAGAAATACCAGAAAATTCAACAGTTGGTGTGTCAACAATACCTATCGGATAATATCCTGTATTTAAGAATTGTACACTTTCAACACCAGTAGCATCATTAAGAATCACCTTACCAGAAGCAGACGTTCCACCAATACCATGTGGTCCTGTGAATGTAATTTCTGGTTCAACAGAATATCCTTTACCTCTTTCACTTACGAATACTGTTGAAATTCCGTTTGCCACTATTCCAAATGTTACTGCAGCACCTGTTCCACCACCACCCTTTAGAATAACTAAAGGTGGACTCTCTGGATCATATCCATTACCTGGATTAGTTAATCTTATTTCTTTTATTGATTTAGATCCACCTTTAGATGTTGTAATAGCAATTGCTTCAGCATTTATACCATAAGGAGAAGGTGATATTTCTACTGATGGTGCAGTAATATATCCAGAACCATCATTTACTACTGAAATAAATCCAATCATTCCAGTAACACCAATTCCAGCAATACCAATTGCAGTAACTGCGGTTCCAACCAGATTAACCGTAGTAATATATCCTTGATCTTCTACTGTGTTATCAACCTCATCAATTGAAGTTTCAATAAGTTCATTCTCATATTCATATAACTCACAACTTAGTTCATAAGTATAATTTTTTCCTAATTGATAAAATGGTTTTTCTGATTCAACTCTTTTGATTTCAAATAATCTCTCACCAAGAGGGAAATATATTAAGTCTCCTTCTTTTGGTCGATTAACTAAATCCTCAAAAGTGTAATCAGTTATAAGACCATCTTTAATACCTGAAGTAATACCTTCTAAAAATGGTGTTATAAATTCTTCAAATCTTTCTTTTGATATTGTTAAACTTACTTCATTTGTCAATCTTAATCCAAATTTAGTCATTAAATCACTATTAGGATTATAACCATCAAAATTGTTTAAGTATGCCTCTATAGCAAAAGAATCATCAAATTTTGATGATTGAACTTCTCTAATGATATTGTCAGTTTTAAAAATTTTTCTTGGTAAATAGAATATTTCTACACCATATATTTTTAACTGTTCATTAATTAAATCTTGAACTAAAAATTGTTCATTTTTAGATCCTTGAAGAAAGAATGGATTTAATGGCATTTTCTCATTATCCTATAAAATCAAGAGGTGGTAACTCATATTCTAACATCATTCTTTGTCTAATATCTGCTAATTCTCTTTCAGCATCCTCATAATATTGTCTACCATTTAATTCGACTCCGCCTGGTAATCGAGTTCCACTAAATTTCATCATATTTAAACCCCATTGTCTTTTTATTAAAAGTGTTAAGTATCTTTTTAAAAAACTATCATTAAAAGCCTTTGTAAATTCAGAAGGATCTAATGCTCGATGGCAATCGATAACTAAAAATGTATCAGTATTCTGTGCTTCCCAATCAATATCTAAATATAATCTATTCTGTCTTTTATTAAATCTTATTTGTTTATCTGTTGTTAACAAATGATCAATATCTTCTAAGTACCTTTTAGTCATTGTATATTGAAGTAACTCAACTGAATTGAAATAATAAAGATCATTTAAAAATAATTGATATTTAATACTAAACATCCCACCAGATATTGAACTGGTATCAAATTTAAAAATTTTCTCTATACCAATAACACTATCAGGAACCTGTATAAAATTACTTGTTTCATAAAAGGACGATGTTGTCGTACCATAACCTGAAATATTTGTTGAAGTTCCAGTTGTCGTAACTATTCCAACACCTTGAGTACCATCTGCTCTGCCTCTATCTAAATCATCTTGTGTTATTTTGTACTTTAAGTACATTCTTTCAACACCATCAAAATGTCTTTCATTAAAATATTGAATCGCATCATCAACCAGATCTTCTATTTGATCATCATCTACGTTTATTTCTAAAACAGGTGCACCTAATTGTCTTAAACAATAGTCTATTAATTCCTGTCTACTACTTGGTTTTCCCATTAATACGATCCTCCGTCAATCAATCCAGCAGTGAGTGTTCCAGTTGCATCTATATCACCTGACACTGATAACAGTCCACCATTAAACGTTAAGTTAGCATTGTCCTGCAATTCTCCTTGGTTTCCAACATAAACAACACGTCCTCCAGTTAAATCTGATATTTTAGCACTGGATGCTACGATACCTGCATCAAATGTAGATACACCAGCAAAAACCCTCATACCAGAGGCAAAAGTCGCAATTCCTATAAAAGTTGAAACTCCAGTTACATTTAAATCTGTAAATGTATTTGGAGCATTTGAAATTGCTGTTTCTATTGTTGATGTGGTTGTTGCATCTAATGAGATAATATTTTTCAGTTCACGACTTGCACTTACTACTTCAGTGTTTCCAATGTAAAAAGATCCAAAAGTACCAACTCCAGATACATTGATTTGTCTTCCTGTTATTTCATCAAGTACAATATCATCTTTTACGAATAAATCTCCACCAACATACAAATCTGAAGAGGTAGTAACGACTCCTACAAAAGTAGATAAACCAGATACATTTAATGCTTGTACATCAGTATCACCAAGAACATTTAGAGCACGACCTATATTTACGTTTCCTACTATACCAATTCCACCAGCTAATCTTACAGAACCTGAAGTTGTTGTAGTAGATTCAGTGGTATTTGAAAATGACGTAATACCTGTTATGGCAATTACTGAGGCATCAATTGTATCATTTAAGACAAACTTTTCTGATACTGTATCCCATACTAGTAGTAAACCATCTTCAGCTTTACGATTCGAATCGACATCACTTAAATTAACTAATCTTGTCGGTGGCGAAGAAGCATTAGATAATACTCTGATTACATTTTGTGATCCAATTCGATCATTTATAGTTGTCATTACCTTGTAACTCCAGATCTGACGAGTGCTGCACCTTCTATGGCTTTATATTCATTACCACCAGAAGTTATTATTTTTACATCATATACGTACCTTCCAGGTTTTAAAGACACTGTGTTAGAAGCAGTTAAAGAAATTGATATTATCCCAAGTTCGGGATCAGTAACTGTTGTTGCAAACGATACTGCTTTTGAAGCAGATGCATGCTTTCTAATCATTGCTGTCGTCCCCGATCCAGTCAAATTTAGAAACTCATTCGAACGAGTATCCTCCAATTGGAATGAAGTATCAAAGTCATAGCCTTGTTCAATTACAATGTTGGATACATATACTGCCATTATTAATCAATACATTTTTAAATATTTATATCTGGGAGGATTTATTGATTAATTGAGTTAATAATGACTTAAGTTCATCGACTTCAGACCTCAATCTTTGTATTTCATTGTCTTGATTTAGTTTTTGATCTCTCATTTTTTTGTATTGCAAATAACCTTGGGTATCATTGTTTATGATAGCACCTGATTTTTCCTCTCGAAACAAATGTTTATGTCCTTTAACTGGAATCATTATGCTAATGCAATTGCACGTAAATCTTTAAATCTTGGTGGATATGCTTCATTAGTTCCACTAGATACAATTTTAATTTGGAATCCTACAAATTCGTCTAAATTATTAGCTGTGAATTCATATTCTTTAAAATCGTTATCACCAACACTAGCAGGTATTGATACATCTGATTTTCCATTATTTAATCTAGGATCAACAACCAGTTTATCAATTCCGACATCCTGTAAATTATCAAAACCAGGAAATAGTTCATATGTTTGTTCAACTTCACTCGAATCAGTTTTAAATAATCTATATAAAACTCTAAAATCTGCAGACGTATGTCGATAAGCACCTACTAAAACTTTAAGAGATGTTGATGCTTGTTTTAGATTTATTTTTTGTGAAATATAACATGCAGCATGAGGGTCACCAACCAATCTATTTGATCTAGGATCATTTGCAAAATCTTCAATAGGTTCATTTAATCTATTCCTTAAAAATCTAAATGTACCATTCATTGTATCTAAAACTGGTGATAAATTAACATCAGTAGTGCTAAATTTAGTTAATAATGTAACTGACTTATTTCTAGGTAAATTAGTTAATTTAGCATTTTCATCAACTTTTGAACATAGTAATCTTGGTGATGATAAACGATTAATTTCGTTAAATTCTACATTTTCAAATCCTTGATCTACAAAAGATATTTCAGTTCCACCTTCACTTGTACCAGAAACTGATCTCAATTGAGAGGAAATTTTAGTTGTAGTTGCGGGTGTAGACACATTAAAGGATGGAATAAATGCATCGTATTGGAAATTTTGTGATCCAACAATCAACTCTCCACCACCAACTTTTTCAGATGTGAAACTTATTTGATTTATACCACTTGATCTATTTTGTAAGTTTGGTCTTCCAGCACCTCTATCAATTTCTAAGAAATATGAATCTATATCTTTAAGAGATTGTAAAGTAGCGTTTGTAGGCATATTGTGAATTGTATTAATACCAGTCATTGATATTCCATTAAATTCATATTTGAATGCCTCGTCACCTACAAAATGAGAATCTTTAAGAGTTCCTCCAAATCCTCTTTCACCAACACTTAAAGTACCTGCACCTATACCATCATAGAAAATTATCTCTTGACCAATTTTCACATATCCAGTACTAGTTGATATACCTTCAAATTTTGTAAATGAACTTGTATCTGCTACAGAAATAGTAGTATCAATTGATGTTATATTTTCTGTTAATGTTGTAGGAACAGTATCTGGTTTAATGTTAGCAAGTTGAACTATGTTTTGATCAGATTTCATTGAATGATTATACTGATTAACTTCAAGTATATTACCTGTATGTAAATCACCACTAATAATTGAATCACCTCTTACATTTACTCCAGCTGCGGGTACGATTGTATCATTTGCAATATCAGTATAGTATACTAATTCTCTACCACCATTAAATTTTTCACCTTGAACATTAGTTAGATATAATGTATCCATTCCAAATATTTCTGTAACTGTAACTTGAGCATCGGTACCTGCATTTCCAACATCTGCTGTAGTTATTCCTAAGATATCACCTGCAACATATCCATTACCAGTCGCAGCAATCGCTACACTTGCTACTACTCCTCCAGATGTTTGAATATTTGCCGTTGCTCCTGTACCATCACCAGTTATAGAATATAAATTTACATTAAAATATGGACCACCAGAATATCCAGTTCCAATACCAGTTAAAGAGTTACTAGATATTGGTCCTCCAAATTTTTCTACAAATCCTTTAGCATCTGTAGAGTTTGTATATGGTGCAACATTTGATGCTGAAACTTTTATACCAGTTGTGATAATATTAGATAAAGCTGTAGTAGTATTAATACCAACCTTTAACTTTCTAGGATAAGTTTTAATAGAATTGTTCTGTAGTTTAGTGTTTACTTCATCAGTGACAGATAAATCAGAATTAAATAATGTAAGAGAACCAGGAGTGGTTGTGAATGCACACTTATAAAGATTGAATTTTAAATCCTGTGTTTGAGTTGGTGTCCAAATAGTTCCATTTTGTGATTTAAATAAACTTCCTCCCAAATATTGTTTACTAACAATATTTTTAGAACCTTCATCAACTCCAAGTGTTTGTGTTTCAATTGTTTCCGCACCCATCTCAGCAATCCATACTTTATATTGAATTGTTGCTGGTGCCAGAATAACCATTGCATATTCTCTACCAGATTCTAAGTAAATAGGAGATGGGAAAGTAAATCTCGTAGGTAGTGTGGCATCAGTAGATGTTTTAATAATAGATGTTCCAGTAGAATCTAACTGTGTAGGATCTAATGTGACTTGAGCATAATCTTGAACAAGTTGATTTGTTGGTGTTCCCAATTCAACATCTCTAATCTGTACTGTTATTGGTATATTATTATCTTTTGAGGCAAAATATAAATCTAAAGAAGATAAGAACATTCCTGTTTCATCTACAGTAAAAGATTGTGCTAAAGGATCATCATCATCATCTGGTGGATCTAATCTTGGGGGTGGTGTACGTACAATAGTTGTAGATGTTGTAAATGTATTAACTATACCTGAGGTGACATATCTAGCTTGGCCTCTTGTAAGTCCAATTCCTTCATCACCTGGTAAAGGTTCTGCATTATTAACATCTGAAGTTAATCTAAATGTCTTAGTTCCATTAGTGAATCTTAATGGTGGTGGTGGACTTGTTGTTGGATTTCTAAAGAAGAATGCTCCAAAAACTGTGCCAAATTCATCAGGTATCAATCTAACTGTTTCAATTGTAGCAATGGCACCACTAGTTTCTCCAACTAATCTCATACCTGAAATAACTCTACCAAAGAATTCACCTTGAGCATCTTGTACTAACGAAGCAATATCAATATTTAATACTGTTGATGACTCTGTATATGCAGTTCCTAAAGAAAGTGAATTGTTGTATGGATTACTTGGAAATACTGTAGATGGTGTAATATAATTTCCAAATTTATGATTTGGTTGTGCAGTTCTAAATGATGCCAATTTAGTTCCTAATGAATTAAAACCACTGACTGTTTCACCTGTAACAAATGTTCCAGATACCATAGCAATTTCAAGTAGTTTTGGAACAATATCAATACCACTTCTACCATCAAAGAATGGATAATGCCTAACACCTGGTGTTAATGAATATGCAGTAAATCCAACATTTCTAGATCTAATAAATTGAACTGGTCTAGAACCTGATTGAATACGATTAACAACTGTATCATTTCGATCACCAAGAATAGTTCTTGTTCCACCATCAATTTCTTCAACTCTTGTCCAGTTATCTGAAGATGGATCTAATAATATTCTACCTCTACGAACTACAACTTCATAGGGGTTAACATTCTCAACTTGACTTGCTTGTTCATTACCAATATCAGATTTTACTTCATCATATGCTAATGTAATTAAATCACCAGTTTTTTGTACATTGGTATCTAATAAAGTTAAATTTTGAGAAAAATCAGCAGAACCTAAATCAATATTATCTGCTACACCTATTAAAGGTTTAATTGAATACTCATCAATTGGAGCAACCATTTCTTGTGTTAGTGTATCCACATTCATGGTATTATCTTGATTATCTAAATCAAATCGTAAGTTATCTTTAAAATCATCTACAAAGAATCCTGATTTAAATCTATCTCCTGTAGCATCTTTTATTTGTAAAGTTTTAGTATCTAATTCTAATAAATTTAAACTGGTAACAATTTCTAAATTTTCAATCCTATCTTCCAATCTTCCAATATCTCTCATTGTATATCTTTTATTATCAACTAGAGTTATTTCAGCATCATCTGTATTGTACAAATATGCTGGAAGTTTAATAGTTGCAATATGCATAGATCCATCAAGTAATGATGGTTCTTGTGGATTTCTAGATGATGTTCCTTTTACAACTGCAAAATCACCTTCATAATCTTTACCTGGTGCTAAAATAAGTTTATCAATTCTTGGTAAGAAATAACTGTATCCCAACCTAGAATCACCATGGGGAGATACAACTAATGATGGTGTTGCACCATTATCTCCAAAATCTCTAGTGGTAAAGGCAAATGGTGATGCAGCATTGCTAACTGTAGAAGATACTCTTGGTCTAAAATCTAAAGTATCTGTAGCTCTTACATTATTTTCCAAAATAGGAATATCATTTTTAAATCTATCAATATCATATGAATTTACAGTAAATGCGTCTCCAGAATCTGTAGATGGAACAACATATGAATTAAATACAATTAAAAGTTTTCTTGATGGAGCAGAAAAACCTCTCTTTCTTACAATTCTTGAGTAATCATAATATTGTTCTCTTTGACCTTTATCTAATGTATATTTTTCTGTTATGTTTAAATTATTTCCAAGAGTAACTGCTTGAACTGTAGTAACTATATTTGATTCTTGGAAAGTTATCAACTCCCCTAAAGTAAATTGAACATCAGTAAAATAAACAATTTCAATATTAGAATCATCAATTTGAGTTACTAATTGTGCTATAGCTCCACTTTCATTACCAACTAATTTTTCACCAATAATTGTATTAACATCTAATCCTAAACCTGACACTGTAGTAATTTTATCAAATGTAGGATTAACCTCATTTTTTGATTCCAAAATAGAAACAACTTCAATTACATCAGGCACATTTAATGATATTTCTTTATCTTCAACTCTCAATCCATAAAACTGATTAAATGCTAATCCATTAGTAGATGTTGAAACACCACTAGTTGTTTTATCAATTACTATCTGATTACTTCTAGTATATTGTTTAGATTTACTTACAATCCCTTGTTTTTCTATGGTAATATTTAAAACTGCATTTCCAGTTTGTTCAGAAAGACCTGAAAACTCAACTTGAGAACCTCCATCTACTAACTTAAATTGATCTCTAGTTAATGGTTCAATTTCACCATTGTCATACATTAAAGAATATCTTTGCGTATCAAAATTGGTATAAAATGCACTATTTATTCCTAAATTACCAGGAATTGGTTGTACTATTCCACTACCACTAAATGAAGAGTTTCCTGTTTGTGCAGAAACTGCCAAAGTAGAATTTCCTAAATTAACTTCACATATGTTTTCATCAGTTAATTTTGCATACAATCCAGTATTCTCTTTGTCAACTATAATAGGTGATGCTAATGAAATTGAAGATGTGGTATTTATACCGACTTTACCTTCATTTATTCCACTAACAGTTGCTACCCCAACAACATTAAGTGTTTTTAAATCATTACTAATACTAGTAACTCTATTAAAATTAATATCAGTGGATCCTTGAGTTTGGTATTGTATAATAGAATCTGTTTTTATGCCACTAAATGCATTTCCTGGTGATGTTATAGTTCCTGTAGCACCAAGATCAGCTGAAGTAATTACGCTATTGTTGAAAGCTGGTAATGTTGGAATATTAATTGTTTCTAATATTGTATCTGCTCTAAAGTCTATAAAACCACCAATCAATGTTGATTGAAAAACAGATTTTACATCACCTATGGTATATTGTTTTACTGTGGTAATTGATCTAAATTCTTTCTCTGATTCGTTGATTAATATTTTTTCTCCAATTATAAATGAACCAGATGTTTGTGATAAACTAATTTGTGTTCCTCCATTTGGATCTACATTAACAAATCCTGTGGCACCACTACTAGCACCTCTAATATATGAACTAACTGGAGTGCTTAATGCTGAATTTATTCCCAAAAATGTATATGTTTGAACATCATACAAAAATAAGTTCCACTGACTGGAATCGTCCACATACGCAGCATTCCTTAAAGCAAAAGAATAAACTCTCGCTTCACCTATCTCATGTGCACCAGTATCTTTATTTTGACCTGCTATTAGT
>MDTC01074231.1_pt1 | contig 10841 bp, 10 predicted proteins | sample 811181 | NCBI WGS metagenome assembly MDTC01 (sample SAMN05326644, study PRJNA326480) | marine metagenome | isolation source: seawater | place: Pacific Ocean: North | collected 2011 | reverse complement strand
CATGGGATTCGAGTGGAATAAGCCCAAACTTCATTGAAGATGGTCTGCTATTCCTCTTTGGGCCATTCTTCCTATGGATAGGGGGGGCGCTAGTATTGGGAAGGATCGGTGCGGCCGGACCAAGGATTTTCACCATACTATTCGGATGGAGCCCGGTTCTGAATGACATCAAGAGGGGGTTGAAGGGCTCGGGATCAAGCGAGTCAGTAAACAGGCTAGCGATAATACTTCTACTAACTCTATCCATCGTCACGGTGGCGGCTGTACAGGGATATACCGGGACATTAGTCGACGAGAGGACTACCTCTGCCCAGACAGGTGCCGATCTACAGGTCCAGTTCGAAGAACCCGTTTCCCAGCAACGTGCGATGGACGAAGTGATACTGGCCATCCAGAGGGCAGACGAGTCCGAGACCGAATCAATAGATTACATGACTTCAGTGGGAGATATCTTCACCAATCAGAAAGGAGAGGGCTCCCTACTCAGGACATGGATTCTATTCGACGGGCATGAGAATACCCTTCAGTGGGACGAGCAGACCATTCCTGGAGATGATATTGCCAGAGTATCTTCCGACTGGGCGTCCTCAGGATTCACTGCTGGATCTTCAGCTAGAAGCCAACTTGATATTTCCAAATCCGACACAGGGTCCAATATCACCATTGAGTTTACATCATACAGTTTCGGAGGACTAGATAGCGAAATGAATCCAATTATCACTACTACCGTTACTCAGGCAGACATTACCTACTTGGGCGGGCACAGGTGGGTTCCGGGACTACAATCCTCTGAAGCAAATCAGGCAATAGTCGTAGGAGAGGCCACTTACAAGGAACTTATGGGGGAAAATGCTGTTGATTCTTACACATCCAATCGTTGGTTTTTCGAAATTTGCGACGAGACCCAGAAGAACTGCAAGGACGCTTTGAAGACACTTGGAGTTGAGGTATCAAATGGTGTCGGAGTAGCATCATCCAGTAATTGGGGGACCAATCACGAGGCCAACGAGAGGACGGGGGGGCTCATCTTTGGAACTCCCGGTCTCCTGAGCCTACAATTCGTGGTGGCCTCGTTAGCATCAATCGCATCAGCCTTCGTGTTCCTCTCACTAGTTCTCTCACAGAGGAAGAGAGAGCTAGCTATCCTGCAGGCAATCGGAGCTAGCCCCCAACAGGTGCTGAGACTGGTAATGTTCGAAATAATGGCTATTCTGCTAGTAAGCATGGGCCTAGGGGTCATACTTGGACTAGCGATCTCAGAGGCATTCAACGGTTTCTTCGGAGTCTTCGGATTCATCTTCCAGATTTTCCTGGGGCAAAGCGCTCCGATAGATAGAGACTTGGTCTGGCCGTGGACTGAACTGATTCTGGTCAACGCTTCTGTGCTAGTCGCTGTTGTGATGGCATTACTGTACACCACAAGAAGGGCTCTGAAGTCCGATCTTGCCGTAGTTCTGAAGGGGGAGTGATAGAATGGATGAAAGCTTGGTAATATTGGAAGCCAAAAACATGTATCATATCTATGAGAGCCTGAGCCTCGAGGGAAATGTTGTAGCCTTGAGAGGCCTCAATGTCAGAATCAAGCAGGGAGAGGCTGTAGCTGTCATTGGCCCCTCGGGATCAGGTAAGTCCACTCTTCTAAAGTGCCTAGGGGGACTAATGAAACCATCATCTGGTTCAGTTTCCTTGGGCGGTAGGGAGATGATTAGAATGACTGGAAACGAACTAGTAAAACTCCGACAGGAAACCGTTTCTTTCATCTTCCAAGACTCGAACCTTCTTCCAGATCTAAATGCATTAGATAACGTTGCACAACCACTCAGACATCAGGGAGTAATGCCAGGGCCAGCCAGGGCCAAGGCAATGGATCTTCTCGAGAAACTAGCGATGGCAGACAGATGGATGGGGATGCCAGAGCAACTTTCAGGAGGGGAGCAACAGAGAGTCGCAATAGCTAGGGCACTCATAACCAACCCTAAGCTCATTCTCGCCGATGAGCCAACCGGTGCATTGGATCCTATAACCAGTAGAGAGGTTCTGGAGCTATTCGAGAAGCTCCACGAGGATGAGAACGTGGCATTCCTTCTCGTCACTCACAACAGGGATGTTGCATACTTCTGTGAGAGGTCGCTGGAGCTTCGAGATGGTAGGTTCGTAGCACAACATGGAACCGATTTCGATTTGTCCGATCTTTCTGACACACGGGAACTAATTATCGATGATACAGGGACAATCACATTACCCCCAGACCTTCTCATAAAGCTAGGTGGTCCCGGAAGGTTCGACGTTCCTGATGTAGATAGAGACGCCCTAAGGCTTGAAAGGGTAGAGGATGAGAAGATAGAGGTGTCTCCCAAGACGAGGAGAGTTCTTTCGCCAATCTGCCCTGCCTGTAATCATGACTATTCAGACTCAACTGATCAGATTTGTCCTGAATGTGGCTCTAGTAGGCCTATGGTTCAAGCCTGAGGAAGAAGGAACCTCTGTGGCTTGGCGATTCCGAGGTCCTTAGGTAGCTCAGTATTGGCTACAGGGAGCTCAACTGGAATCATCTCCTTCCCAATCAGTGCCACCCTACTCTCTCTCCTGTCAGAGAGAACCTCACGTCCGACCATCGGTGCCAGCTTCTGTGAGAATTCTAGGACCTCTTGATGGGTTGGCATATTCTCAATTGAGAGATTATTCCTGCTATTTCCTACATTGACATATCCCTTCGCCTCAATGAAATTAGGATCAGCAATATTATCCAGCCTAGCGTAGTCATCATGATGTCCCATCGATTCATGTTTGATTAGCGTGTGTCTACAAACTGTCCTAGTATCCAGACTTGGTAATAATTCCAGAGTCTCTTCAAGCTTGTGGAAGGCCCCTTGATCGAATTTAGGCTTGCATAGCCTATCGAAAATCTCCTTGTTAGGGGCATCTACTGAAACATAGAGTTGAGTGGGTAATGGGTCTAGGTTCTCAATTACCTTCGGGAGACTCCCATTGGTCACTAGGAAAGTGGAAGTTCCGTGATTATGACAAACCTCCAAAAACTCGCCCAATCTAGAGTACAGCGTAGGCTCACCATTCAGAGAGATAGCGACGTGCTTGGGATTTTGAGCATCAAGGAACTTCTCCTTGTCTGCCTTTGGATTTCCTCCGAATCCAGTCAGAAGCCTCCTATGCGCCTTCACAGACTCTAGGTATAACTCATATGGGTCATCATCTATCTTGTTGAGAGAGTCGGAGTGGGGCTCCCTCCAGCAGTAGGTACATCCCAGATTGCATGTGTCCACGTTTGGGGCCATCTGCATGCACCCATGGCTTTCTATCCCATAGAACGTACCTTTGTAGCACGAACGATCAGCAATGAGGCTCTGCTTTGTCCAGTGACAGACCTTGACACCTCCATGCTCGCCAACCAATTGATACTTCTGCTTGGATAGCTTAGCCGCAATTCTTGGCTCAATCTTAGTTACATGCTCTTGCATATTCATCCCCACTCCGAATCCCACAGAGGGGACGTGTCGAGGAACCTGCGTAACAGTGGGGGAATATCAACCCTCAGTTGTACCTGATTCCAGTCCCATAGGCGAAAATCTCAACTCCACGGACCGTTTTCTTGTTATTCTGGGACTGTGGTGTCATACTCGATGTATCAATTCTGACATTGATAACTTCGTCCCATCCCTGTGCTTCTGCTTGCTCACGTAGCCTCTGCATAACCTCTGCCCTTCCTGCTGAAATTACTTGCTGAAATGAAGTAACACTGCCTCCTACAAGGTTGTTGAAGAAAGCTATCAGGAGTTGCCAATGGCTTGGTCCGAAAACCCCGTTAGCATGAACGAGCCCAGAACTAGAGACATCTCCTCTGTACCCTCCGTTTACTGTGTTCAGCATCTCTTTCCCAGCTTTCTCTCTGCTGACCATTCTCCTAGAAATAGCATCCTGATGAGATTTTTCTATATTGCCACTACTGAAAGCCGCACCCCAAATAAATAATGCTGGATAGGCTAATGACCATAATATCCCGAATAAAGCTAGCATTATGAATGGTAATAAAATTAAGCCCCATACGATGCTACCCTCTCCAGTATCGGAATTCTGAGCGACCGCCACAATTGAGAATGATGAAAGCACCAAAAGTGAGGCAACCGCCACAATCCCATTTCTATTATCTGGAGAATCCATTGAAGCACCCGACTACTCGTATTTCACTGCAGTCCCATAGGCAAACAGCTCTGCGGCCCCAGCCGTTATCGCTGATGTCGCGAATCTGACATTCACCACTGCCGTAGCACCTATGGACATCGCATCTGAAACCATTCTTCCAACAGCTTCCTGACGTGACTCCTGCAGAAGCTCAGTGTACTGAGTCAGTTCTCCGCCTACAATATTTCGAAGACCGGCGAATATATCCTTACCAATATGCTTTGCTCTGACAGTAGATCCACTGACTACTCCCATCGTCTCAGTGATAATCTTTCCAGGTATGGTCTCGGTGTTAACCACCAGTATGCCGTTTACTACTTGTTCCATGGCACACGATAGGCGTCAGACATTTCAAGATACTGGCGTATCTGATCTATCATCAAGCATCACTTCAGGCTTGGACTTCATTGAAACCAGAGCCAAGATCGCGAGAAAAAATCCATTGCATATAATTATCTGGCCCCATCCGATTACCAGTGTTAGAGGCTCTAAGAAAGATAAGTCAATCACTTCAGCATCTTGGCTATTCATAGTAAAATCCGGCATAAATCCAATTCTCATAAACATCCAAAAAAGTCCTGCCCCGCCCAGAGCATTAATTGCTATCCATGATCCTACCAGCTTAATCCCAAAGTCCCTGTCACCTCTCCAAAGAACCAGAGTACTGAAGAGTCCAATAATTGCTAGTATTCCACTGTGCACTCCCTGTATTTCCATGAGTCCTCCCATCTCGTCGTAGTACTCAACTAACTCATTCCAGAATACTTCATTTTCTGTCCATTCGGCTTGCTCCTCCTCAGAACCATCAACTGGATAAGACTCAACTTCTTCATAATCACTTGGTAACAGCCTATCAATGAGAATAGGAGATGCAATTGCAGAAATTGTTCCTAGAGCCATGAAAAGCGTGATTATTCCCATGAAAATAGCTAGGCCTTTGAGCCACCACGGAGATGGCTCGGAAATAGGAGAGTAAGCAGATTCAACTCTCATAGCCTTTCGTATGATATCTTGCTAATTATGATGCCCATTTGAAAAATCACTTTAGGAGACGTGATAGAATCGTTCAAGTATCGATGTCATACGCCGTGCCTAATGGCGCAAGACGAGTTACGACAAGCATTAACCTTCGACGATGTGCTTTTGATGCCCGCAGAGTCCGCGGTTCTTCCAGCTGAAGTCGATATTTCCACCAGTTTAACGAGTAAGATAGGCCTCAAGATGCCGATTATTTCTGCCGCAATGGATACAGTCACTGAGAATGCTATGGCAATAGCAATGGCTCAGGCTGGAGGACTAGGTGTGATTCATAGGAACATGACTATCGAGGAGCAGGTAGAGGAGGTAGCCAAAGTCAAGAGATTCGAATCTGGTTTAGTCCTCAATCCTATCACGGTCTCACCAGACATGACAATTGGAGAACTCAGAGAAATGAAATCAAAGTATGGTTTCTCTGGATTCCCGGTTGTTAATGGAGGTGGAAGACTAGTAGGTATTATCACAAACAGGGATATCAGATTTGTAGAGGACGAGTCTTCCAAAGTATCCGATATGATGACCAGCGAGATTGTTACTGTTGGCCAAGATTATATTCCAAAAGAGGCACAGAGACTCCTACAACAGCATAGAATCGAGAAACTAGTTGTGATCGATAATGAAGGAAACTGTGCAGGAATGATCACTGTCAGGGACATCCAGAGGACAAGGGACCATCCCGTCTCATGCAAGGATAACCAAGGAAGGCTCAGAGTAGCCGCAGCCACTGGTACTGGAGAAGGAGGATTGAGGAGAGCGCTAGCACTAATCGAAGCAGGGGCTGACGTGATTGTAATAGATACTGCTCATGGGCATTCCCACGGAGTCATTGATACTGTGGCAAAGCTAAGGAAGGCGTCTCCAGACTCAACAATTATCGCTGGAAACATTGCTACCGGAGCTGCCGCTGAAATGCTAATCGATGCGGGAGCAGATGCTGTCAAGGTGGGCATAGGCCCCGGCTCTATTTGTACAACAAGGATAGTTTCTGGAGTCGGTGTACCACAGCTCACAGCTGTACAGAGTGTTGTTAAAGTGTGTAAGGCAAGAGGAATCCCAGTCATTGCAGATGGCGGAATAAAATACAGCGGAGATATTGCCAAGGCTATCGCCGCTGGTGCAGACTGCGTCATGATAGGTTCTCTACTAGCAGGTACTGAGGAGTCTCCCGGAGAGACCATACTCTATCAGGGACGTTCTTACAAGGTGTACAGGGGAATGGGCTCGGTGGGTGCGATGAGTAAAGGCGCTCATGACAGGTACTTCCAGTCAGAGCAAGGGGATACGAGGAAGTATGTTCCTGAGGGAATAGAGGGCAGAGTTCCAGCCAGAGGCCCAGTGGAGAATGTAATCCATCAGCTAGTGGGGGGGTTGCGATCATCCATGGGGTATACAGGAAATGGTAGTATTGCTCATATGAAGGAGAATTGCGAATTTATCAGGATAACTAATGCCGGACTATCCGAAAGCCATGTCCATGATGTCGAGATAACTCGCGAAGCTCCTAACTACAGGAGATGATAATCTGGAAGAAATCGTCCTTGGCGGAGGCTGTTTTTGGTGTGTCGAGGAGGCACTAATAGGATTGAGAGGAGTTTCTGAGGTCAGCCCGGGATATTCCGGGGGACACGTTGTGAATCCTACTTACGAGCAGGTCTGTGCTAAGGGGACGGGTCATGCTGAGGTCGTAAAGGTGATTTTTGACCCATCAAAGATTGATAGAAAATCCCTATTGGAGGTATTCTTCACATGTCATGATCCAACCCAGCTGAACAGGCAAGGAAATGACATAGGGCCGCATTACAGAAGCGCAATTTTCTATAATTCAGAGGCCCAGAAAATCGACTCACATTCAGTGATAGAAGAAATGGGCGATGTATATGATAATGAGATTGTAACTGAGGTTTCACCACTCGAGAACTTCTATGTTGCAGAAAATTATCATCATGACTACTTCAAGAATAACCCTTCGAATCCTTACTGCATGATGGTCGTAGCTCCAAAAATAGCTAAGACCAGAGCCAAACACGCTCACCTGTATGAGTGACACTACGCTGAGCCCGGAACCTTGGTCTGTTCACCTACTGGGGCTCATAAGTCCGATGCTAGCAATCAGTGGAAATGTGCTAGGCGGGGTCTACACCCTGTCCGGTGTTCTTTTCATTTGGGTATTGAGCCCCATTCTTGACGTCCTATTAGGAGAGTCGGAGTCCCCCAGTCCTCCACGAGATTCTGGTACTCCCTTTGAGAGGCTACTCTGGGTCCATGGAATATTGCACTTCGTTATGCTAGCCACGTTCTTCTACTTCGCCGCAAGTGAGGGAATCACTGGTTGGCTATTGGCGGCATCCCTGTCAACTGGTCTGGTTGCCGCAGCCTCTGCCATCGTCACAGCACATGAGCTAGGTCACAAGAGGCCCAAAAGCCCCGGATGGAGATTAGCAAGAGCACTCCTTTTCAGTATAAATTATACCCATTTCACTACTGAGCACAATCACAATCATCACAAAAACGTGGCCACGGACAAGGATCCAGCCAGTGCAACATATGAGCAGAGTATCTGGTCGTTCTGGGTTAGGACCATACCAGGGCAATTTCTATCATCAGTGAGAGTACACAATAGGAAGGGCAGGACCGGTTTCAGAAACCCATCATGGAGAGGCCTGTCCCTTCAATTGATATCTATCGTAATTCTCATGTCCCTACACTATGCGACTATTGAGTGGGCGGCTCCTGTTCTGATTGGTTGGTTAATTGCATCGGGTATTGCTATACTGACTCTCGAGTATGTCAATTATATTCGTCACTGGGGACTTAGGAGGGAGAACGGCGGAAGATTCGAAGAAGGACATGCATGGAACACAGAGGCGAGATGGTCTAGGTGGAGTCTTCTAGAGTTGACCAGACATTCTGACCATCATCTCCATGCATCTGTCCCATTCTGGAGATTGAGGCCGTATCCTGATGCCCCTAGATTACCTTCTGGCTACTATGCGTGCTGGTGGCCATGTCTTTTCACACCGGTCTGGAGAAGGATGATGAGGGGAAGGGCGCCTAATATCTGAGCGAACTTCGACAGTCTCCTAATCCACACTAGCATACCTTTTCTTGGCGCAATCTTCAATTCATAATTGGGATGCAGCCATCCATGGTCGTTCCTAGGAGGGATGAAGACGATGATACCCCCGCTGACAAGGCATGGGCGATTCATGCTGCCATTATAGGTCTGAATACAGGTAATCTACTATTCAGGGGCTTAGAGCTTGATCCTGAAAATCCTGGGATGATTACTGTGGCGTGTCTTGCTGTTTTGGCGGCGGCTCTGCCATTCCAAGCAATCTTCTTCCTCATTAACTCGTACATACAAGAAGCATCTAACGTACATGAGATAGAATTCATAATGTTACAGAGACTCTCTTTGATATGTCAGACAATCTCATATCTATCACTCACTGCCATAGGAATCCTAATGTTTGAAACTCATGTATATGTGGGAAGTAGCTTCTTCATTGGTTGCATAGTGGCCTTCTTTCTACTCAGGGCGGCGATGAATCAGGCAGAGGCATTAGCAACCAGCCATCCTCGTTAATTCGTAGAGAGGTTGATTGCTAACCTTCTCTTCTGAGGTACATGGCCGATGCCTTCGCAATACCAAGCCTTCCTCCAGCATCTCCATGGGATGCCTATATCCTAATGCTCGCAGTACCCTTTATTTTGAGACTGGTTTTCGTTGCTCCTCCCTTAATTGACCTAATCAACACTTATGCCCCTCCAGGTGAGAGAACGAAGCATATTAGATGGTTCTTGACACAAATAAAATTGTTGCCTGTTAAGGGATTCTGGCTAATCGTAGTGAACGAGACAATGTCATTCATCCTGCCAGCGATCGTAGCAATAGGTGCACGTTACTGGCTTGGACCAATTGGCTGGCAATCATGGGGGGACACGCCTGACATCGGAGTAGCACTTCTTCTGCTGGCCGGAGCGTTATGGCTATTCTCAGATTTTTCAAAGGTAATGCGATCAAGGCGAGATATTCAATCAATCGCAAAATACAATCTCTCGACGGCAAAGATGGTAGTCCAAGGTGCAGTAGTAGGAAGAAATATTCTCCAGAATGTGAGTGATTCAGGAATTCCCCGGCCTTGGAGGGATGTAATGGAAGTCGACTTTGAGGTGGACGGTGAAGCAACCATAGTTCCAGAAACGAATCCCATCACTGAGATTATCTACTCTATTCTGGATAGGGGCGCTGACACATTAGAAGAAATTCTGGGAAGAGTAAAGGAGCCTGCTACAGCAGCTATGGAAAAGCTGGATAAGGAGATACAGGACCGTGTCACTCGAAGAGTTCAAGCATCTGCTAAATCATTGTTTCAGAATGTCATTTTTTCAATTGCCCCGATAGTTGTACTAATTGGCCTGGACAGACTCATCTAACATCTTCTTCTCTTGAGGGGTCGCTAGTAATACCCATAGTAGGCCGGCTAATATTTGCAATGCCCCCGTGGCAACTATAGTCTCCCTGAGAGTAAGAAAATCATTTTCTAGAATCAGCCCAGCTGCTACAGTAGACAGTCCCATCGTCAGGGTGATTCCAAGTGAGTCAGTACCGAATACCCTGCCTAACCATTCGTCCTCACTTCTCATCTGGAGCATCGTGGTCGAAAGTACCCAGTTTACCCCGCTAGCCGCATGGGATATGAAAACATAGACTAGTATTATTGCTGTCCACTCAGAAATTGCTACCGCCATGTAGAAAGCCCCGCTGATTATTAGAACCCCTCCCAATAGATATGGAACCAACTCATCATTAGTCATGAATCGGCGACTGATTATAGGTCCGAAACCAGATCCAAATCCTCTGGCCATGTACAGTATCCCAATTCCAGCTGCGACATCCCCAAAGCCGGCTTCCCTCCCTATTAGAATCAAAAGAAAGACTTGGGCCCCTCCTCCTGAAGCCCACATCGCCTTTGCCAAAACTACTCTTCTGATAGGTGGCTTCGATAGGATATACTTCCAACCAGACAGAATCTCCCCGAGCATCGCTCTAGGGCCACCCGAAAGAATAACAGATTTATCAGGACCTCCATGTGGCAGGGTCACAATCAGAATTATAGCAACGAGAAAGGTCATGGAGTCAATCCAAAGTGCAGTCTCAATTCCATACTGCGAGATTGTCAGACCGCCAATTCCTGCCCCAATTCCCATGGCCGCAGACCATCCCCCAGAGGAAAGGGCATTTGCAGAAAGCAACTCCTCCTTGGTGCATATGTTTGGAACGTAAGCAGACTCTGCATTGGAAGATATCGCTCTGCCGACAACCATGGCCATGCCAAGGAGGTATACTGATGTCAGACTGTCTAGTTTCCCCAACGAAAGGGCTGTTACTAGAATGACGAATGACCAGACATTGCCCAGGATCATTAGCCACTTCCTAGGATAACGATCCGCGAGCATCCCCGTCAATGGCTCTAATGGTGCGAATGTAAAGCTCCTAGTGGCAAGAACTCCCGCAATAGCTAGAGGGGAATTATCGGAGGCTTCGCCCGCCAGTAAGAACAGGGCAATCATCGAGAACCAATCTCCAATATAGGAAATCTCAT
>MDTC01048397.1_pt1 | contig 10841 bp, 6 predicted proteins | sample 811181 | NCBI WGS metagenome assembly MDTC01 (sample SAMN05326644, study PRJNA326480) | marine metagenome | isolation source: seawater | place: Pacific Ocean: North | collected 2011 | reverse complement strand
CGATCTACTCGTAGCATCCGCAGCCCACGCCTCCCGCTTCGAGTGCCTCCTGTTCGGCCCTCATCGAGCTCTCGGCCAGCGCCCTGGGCGTCGCGCGCAGCTCGCGTAGCGAGCACCGCTGCCGTTCCGCGGAACGACCACCCGCAAGCGCGCCCTAGGCGTCGCGCGCAGGGGGCGCGAACGCGCCCCCGCTGCCGACCGAGTGGAGGTAGGAAATGCAAGCGCGCCATAGGCGTCGCGCGCAGCTCGCGTAGCGAGCGAAGCTAAAGCGGTAGGCCCGCCAGGACTCGAACCTGGGACACTCCGGGTATGAGCCGGGTGCTCTGACCAACTGAGCTACAGGCCCTCGGGAAGCGCGCATAACCGGGTAGACTGATCGGCATGACCGAACTCGAACTGATCACGGCGGTCGGTGCCCACGACGCCGTCCTCGACGACCTGGACAAGCAGATCGCCGCCCAGGAGGCGCGGGTACCCGATGGGGAGTCCGCCCGGGCGACCGCGGAGGCGGCCCTCGCACGGGCCAAGGCGGCGGTCGCGGCCAGCAAGGAGGTCGAGCGCGAGCTGTCTCGGGAGGTCGCTCGCTACGAGCAGCGGCGGTCGACGGCGACCCGGGCGCTCGAGCACGGCCACGGGGACCCGGACGCTGCAGAGCGCCAGATCGCCCAGTGTACCGAGATCCTGGACGAGCTCGAGACCAGGCAGCTGGTGCAGATGGAGACCACCGAGGCGGCCCAGGGAGACGTGGCCGAGGCGGAAGCACAGATCGCTGCAGCCGACGAGGTCATCGCCCGCGCCAAGGCCGAGGCGCCGCCGATCCTGGCCGATCTCAACGGTCGCCGGGCGGCGGAGCAAGGCGATCGCGATGCCGTCTGGGACGAGCTTCCTGCCGAGGTCCGCAACCGCTACATCCTGCTGCGCAAGAAGCGGCGGACCGCGGTCTCGCTCATGGTCGATGGCTACTGCAGCGCCTGCCGCAAGAAGGTCCCCCTCGCGGAGGGCGCTGACGTGCGCAAGGGGCTCGTGCGCTCCTGCTCCAGCTGCGGCCGCTACCTGGTGCTGCCGATCGAGGCGCCGGCCTGAGGCTTGTGTCTTCCCGTCAGTCCCCGAACCAGTCGGGGTTGTGGCTGCTGACCGTGCCGTCGGGGTTGAACTCGAACGTGCCGGCCTTCATCGGCTTGCCCGCCAGGGTGAAGTCCTCGGCGTAGATGACGGCGGTGTCCAGGGTGCCGTCGTCACGAAGCGTGAAGTCGGTCTCGGCGGGCAGGGTGATGGACCCGAAGGTGTGGGCCTCGCGCAAGGCGCAGCCGCCGAGCGAGCCGTCGGGAGTCAGGTGGGCCCAGGTGCCGCAGGGCACGCCGCCGAGGGTGAGCTGCTCCTGCTTGGGCACCAGCATGTCGGCGTTGAGGTTCGTGATCGTGCCGGTCGTGTAGTGCAGGCCGATCCAGCTGGGCTCGATCGTGTAGCCGCCCTTCTGCACCTGGGCGGTCGTCTCGCAGCCCCAGCTGTCGTCGTAGACGTGCACGGTGTTGCCGCACGGGATCCCTGCGACCTCGGCCGGTCCCTCCCGGGTGATGCTGGTGCCGATGGTCTCGCCGGACAGCTCGTTGATGATGGGCGCCTGCTCGCCAGGCACACCCGCCAGGACTGCGGCGCCGTCGGCGAAGATTCCGGTCGAATCAGACTTCTCGGTCTCGGTGGCGTCAGGCGTGTCGGGGGCGTCGGGCGCTACGACGTCGCCGTCCACGGGCTCGCCGGGGCGGAAGTCGGGATCTGCAGGGGCAACGGGGAAGCAACAGCCGCCGAGGAAGCAGGCGGCGAGGATGGGCAGGCGCATCGGCACTCCGGTGTGAGGCCGGAGTGTACGTCAGAAGCTGCCGCCGAGCCGGAAGTAGGCGACCTGGCCGGCCGTGCCCGCGGTGCGGGGGATGGCGTTGGGTCCGGTGAGGCCGGTGGCGACGCCGACCCGGAATGTGGTGCCGACGCCGTACCAGAGGATGGTCGACAGGCGCAGCTCGCCGCCGACGCCGACCAGGGGCTCCTCGATGATGGCGCCCCACGAGGTCGGCGAGAACGCGTTGCCGGCGTCGACAAAGGCGTGCGCGGAGAACGCGCGGATGAAGGCCGGCCACGTGAGGAAGCCCCCGTCGATGCGCAGGAGTGGCACCCGGTACTCGAGCGAGGCGAGCCAGTACGCGTCACCGGTGTCCGCGCCCCGGAGGAACCCCCGCAGCATGCGCTCGCTCGCTGGGGTGACGTAGAAGGCGGACTCTCCGAGGTTTCCGCCCAGCTGGTACAGCCCCAGGTAGCGGTCGGTGCCCAGGGCGGCGCCGGCACCGAGGCGCATGGCGAGCACCTGGTTGTGGCCCCAGGGCATGACCCGGTACTCGCGCAGCTCGGCGGTGAGCTGGGCGGCGCGGATGCCGACGACCGAGCCGTCCGGCTCCCGGGAGTACGCCCCGAGCCAGGGGTGGATGAGACCGCCGGTGACCGACACCACGCGCCCATCCTCGGCGGAGATGGCCATCGCGGTGGGCTGGCTCCAGGCGTAGCGCCACCCGCCCTGGATGGTGCCGATGGCGCCCCGGATGGGGAGCAGCTCGGCGACGACGTCGTCAGGCACGGGATCGCGGGACTCGCGCAACGAGAGCTGGTAGCGCAGGTACAGCGAGGTCTTGAACGTGTACGGGTAGTCCATCGATGCCGTCACCGTGTGGATCGACTGCCAGTAGCGGCGGCGGTCCGGGTCCTGGATGGCGACGGTCGGGTCGTCCGGGCTGACGACGTAGTAGACGCTGGGCGTGGTCGCCGCCCGGCTGATGGACAGGGCGTAGACGGGGATCCAGCGGTTGAGCACGAAGGAGGCGCCACCGCCCAGGAAGGCGGCGTCGGTGCGGTAGTTGAGCGCTGCAGACCACGCATAGTGGCGGACCGGATCGACCGAGCCGGTGGAGGCGCTCGCGTACAGGCCGAGGGGCAGGAAGGCGAAGGGCTTTCGCGAGGGGAAGTTCGTGTTCTGGATGAACGGCACCCAGTAGCGCGGCAGCAGGGCACCCAGCGGGGCGTAGCGGCGGGGCTCGATCGCGAAGGGGTAGTCCTGCTCGGCGCCGAACGCGTCCTCGACCCGGGTCTGGTCGAAGCTGTCGGTTCCACCTGCATCCTGCGCGAACGCCTCCACGGGCAGCGCGCCCGGCAGCCCGACGCTCGGCCGCCAGCCGAGCCCGGGAAGATCGCCGGCGACGGGGTCGATGGGGACACCGGCGGCGCGGCGGCGGGAGAGGGGGAGGCCGGTGAAGACGGGCGCGGAGTCGTGGTGGAGCGCGGCAGCGTGGTCAGGGGTGGCGGGTGCGCAGTCGGGGTGGTCCGCGGCAGTGGCGGACGCGGAGTCGTGGTGGTCCGCGGCAGCGGCGGGCGCGGAGTCGTGGTGGTCTGCGGCAGCGTCGGCAGCGGTGGCGGGTGCGGTCTCCAGTCCCCAGTCTCCAGTCTCCAGTCCGAGGGCAGCGTCGCCGCCCCGTTCGACTCTGGGGCCCTTCGAAGACCCCGTTGCTTCGTGCACTTCCCGTGGATGTATCGAGCGCACCGAGCAAGCCGGCCCCGAAGCAGCCGCTGTGGGACTGGAGACTGGAGACTGGAGACTGGAGACCGGGCCGCCCCTCCCGCACCACCGCCCCGGCTCGCCACTCCCAACGCTCTCGGCCGCAACGCCCTGACCGCTCCGTGGCATCGTCAGATCCGCGATCGCCGCGCCGTGCCTCAGCGGCCGAGGCAGCACCCCACGGTCGATCCAGGTGCTGCGGTCGATCTCCTGCAGGGCGATGCGCCAGCCCTTCGCGTGGTACTCCTGCCAGGCGATGCGCGCGCCGTCGGGGCTGGGGGCGGGGTGCACCGCGCCGGTCGGCACGTTGCTCACCTGCCACAGGCGCTCGGTCTGCACGTCGATGGCGAAGACCTGGGGGATGCCGGTGCGGTCGCTCGCGAAGTAGAGCAGGCTGCCGTCCGCCGACCAGCGGGGCTCGCGGTCGATGGCGTCGTCCATGGTCAGGCGCCGCTCGAAGCTGCCATCCTCCGGGTCGAGCAGCCACAGGTCGCGGCGGCCGTCCCGCCACACGCTCGCCGCAAGGATGCGGCCGTCGGGGCTGATGACCGGCGTCGAGAGTTGGGTGTGGTCGGTGAAGTCGGTGAGCGCGCGGCGGCTGCGATCGACGGTCGACACCTCGATCTGGTTGTTCTGCACGGCGTTCGTGACCATGAACAGCCGCTGGCCGTCGGCGCTGAAGTCGGGGTCGCGGGCGCGGGCGCCGCGGGTCAGAGCGGTGACCTTCTCCGACTCGAGGTCGTACAGGTAGAGGTCCGACCAGGTGTTGAAGCGGTTGACCACGTGGGTGCCGGCGTAGGCGAAGGCCTTGCCGTCGCTGCGGAAGCTGATCCGCGAGGCGCCGCGGTCCTGGATCAGCTTCTCGGGCTCGCTACCGTCGGGGTTCGCCGACCAGATCTGGTTGCCGAAGCGCGGGCTGTAGCAGGACCACACCAGGCGGTCGCCGGTCGGGGAGAAGGCGGGAGCCCGGCAGGAGTCGAGCGGTGACGACAGCAGGGTCGCCTCGCTGATGGGACCGTCCAGCTCGATGCGATCGACGGTGGCCCAGGCATCGGTGCGCAGGTCGGCGGCCCACTCCCGGTGCAGGACGTGGAACGGCCCGCCGAGCACGAAGCGACCGGGAAGCAGGTAGGGGACGGAGCTTCCGTAGGTGTGCACGAACCGGGTCCACACCTCGGGGCCGTGGTGGTCGGCGACGTGCTGGATGAAGTCCTGGCCGAACAGGTAGCGGATGGCGCCGCTCGGGGGCTGGGCCTGGAAGCCGTCCATGCGGCCCAGCGGCGGGATGTCGTCCTCGAGGGCGGCGGTCCGCAGGATCATGTCGACCACCGGGGTGCGCCCGCGGCCGCCGTTGGTGTGCCCGGTCTCCTCGAACGTGGCCAGGCCCTCGACCACCCATGCGGGAGAGAGACGGTTGGTCGAAGAGATCCGGCCGACGACCCACCGCGCTGCCCGGGCGACTCCGTGGTTGGTGTCGATGTGCAGGGTGTGGGTGAACTCGTGGGTCTGGATGCCGGTGAACCAGTCCTCGTAGTCGGCGAGCTGGCTGGACTCGTCGGGGCCGGTCACGAAGATGGTGATGGCGTTGTAGGGCACGGAGCCAGCGAAGCCGTTGGCGGCGTCGGTGCGGTCGATGAGCACCACGTGGGTCCGCCGCCGGGGCATCCAGCGCAGCTCCTCGGTCATCGTGTCGTACACCTCCTCGACGGTGCGGCTGAACTCGTCGGCCAGCTGCTCCTCGCCTTGGTGGAAGTGGATGCGGAAGTGGTCCGTGACGATGGTCCGCCAGGTCAGGTCCGGGTCGTAGGTGGCGGCCTGGGAGGAGGTTCCGAGGACCAGCGGCAGGACGAGTGCGGCGAGGCGGTGCATGGCCGCAGCCTAGCGCCTAGTTCGCCGGCTTGCGCAGCTTGAGCACGAAGCGGTCGGTCTTGCCGCGGATGGCGTCGTCGAACACGTTGAGCGTGCGGTCGTCGTCGGTGTGGCGGAGGTGGTGGCTCTCCTCCTCCAGCTCGAAGCCCGCCGCCGCCAGCTCCTTCACCACCACCTCGCGGTCGATCCGGTGCAAGGTCTTCACGTCGCGGGTGCCGCTGCCGTCCTCGGCGTAGTGGTCGGTCACGACGTAGACGCCGCCCGGCTTGAGCGCCTCGTAGACCGCCCGGTTCATCTTCTCCCGGTCGGCCTCCATCCAGACGCTGTCATGGTAGAAGAGCCCGAGGAACGCCGCATCCAGCGCACCCGCAGGCAGGCCCGGATCGTCGATCTCCCGGTCGAGGCGCTCCACCTGATAGCCCTCGGGACCCAGGCGCTCGAGGCGGGCGGACAGGTCCTTCTCGGCGAACTTCTCCAGGACGAAGGCGTTGTTCTGCACGTACACCTTGCCGGTCGTGCCGACCGTGCGGGCCAGCAGCTCGGTCGAGTAGCCGCGCCCGCCCATCAGGTCGGCGACGGTCTCGCCGGGCTCGAGCTCGAGCAGCTCCAGGGTCGCGAGCGGCTTGCGATCGGCGTCCTTCTCCCGGTCGGCCTCGGGGCGGGCCGGATCGTGGACGGCCTTGTAGGCAGCGCTGTGATCGACCGGCACCTGATCGACGGGCTCGGGGGTTGTCGTGGGCGCACTGGCCGGGCCTGCGGGGGTGGCGGGGGCGCCGGTGCAGGCAGCGAGGAAGAGCGGGAGGACGAGGCGGATCATGGGCGACTCCGAACAGGCTGGGAGGGAGGTGTACCTCGATGCGGGCGGCTGGCGAGGGGCGCTGCGGAGGTCGTGTGGGCGCCAGGCAGGGGAGCGGGTTGGCGGGGGTCGCATGGGTCCGGGGCGGGGGAGGGGAGGGGCGGTCTCCAGTCTCCAGTCTCCAGTCTCCAGTCTCCAGTCTCCAGTCCTACGGCAGCGGAGCCACCCCGGTCGGATCGGTGCCCAGACCACATCGAAGCCACTGCGCTCGGCACGCCCTGAACATCCCAGAGCGACGGAAGCGCAACCGCCTGTGTTGGCGTCGACCGCTCCCTGGCCGGCCGAAGCTGGAGACTGGTGACTGGAGACAGACCCGCCACTCCCGTGCCCGCAGCAACGCGACGCCTCGCGAGCCGGCAGGCCCCGCCACTCCCTTGCCCGCAGCGACGCGACGCCTCGCGAGCCGGCAGGCCGCGAGCCACCCACGGAGCTCTCACTGACACCGCCCGTGTCCACTCGTCGGCGGATCCGCACGCCGAAGCGGACTATACGGCTGCCCCTGCGGGAGGACACGTGCGCTTCCAGTTGATCGGACTCATGCTGTTGATGGCGTCCTGTACCGACCCATCGCTCTGTGCGGACTGTACCGGGCTGGTGGACTCGGGCGTCGACAGCGACACTGACGCCGACACCGACACCGACACCGACTCGGACACGGACACCGACACCGACTCGGACACGGACACCGACACGGACACGGACACCGACTCCGACACCGACACCCTGCGCGACCCCGAGCCCCACGACTGCTTCGACGTGCCGACCGCGCGCTGCCCCGCCGGAACGCCCACCCTGGGGGATGCGTCCGGCTTCGGGCTGCAGAAGGCGACCCTCACCTGGAACTACAGCCGCGCCTGCGGGATCTCCTGGGCGGACCCGATCTACGTGCGTCGCCCGTCCGACCTGCGCGGCCTCGCCATCACCGTCGACGCGTGGCGCGACTACACGGGCGTCGGCTTCCTGGCCGTGGACGGCCGGACCGTGCTCGACATCGAGGTGGAGTCCGGCCCGACCGCCTGGTGGGAGCCGCCCTTCCAGCACGAGTCGGCCATCGCGTCGACCCTGGTGCTCCCCAACAGCCCGGCGGGCGCCCTGCCTGCGGGTGACTGCATCGGCATCGTGCCCATCGCCCCGGACGACCTCCGCGGGGAGGAGGCGACCTTGTGGCTCTCCTCCCAGCGCGGCGCCGCAGGTCGGGAGATCGACCTCAACTTCATCGTGGTGGACGGCACCGACGTGACCCGCACCGAGCTGTCCGAGGCGGCCGGCGTCGTCGACGATCTGCTCACCAAGGCGGGCGTCTCGCTTGGTGACGTGGGCCTGTGGTACGCCGAGGCCCCGTGGGGCGAGTACCTGCCATCCGGCGACGGCGAGGAGGCGGATCTCCTGCGCGCCTTCACCCCGGAGGGCGCGCCCGTGCCGGCGGTCAACGTCTACTTCGTCCAGGACATCGGCCGTGGCGGCCTGTACGGCTTTGCCGGCGGCGTGCCCGGGCCTGTCGCCGTGTCCGGCACCGCGGCATCGGGGCTGGTCATCTCGGTGGACAGCCACCTGTTGTCGGACTTCACCACGCTGGACACCGAGGAGCTGGGCGGGACCATCTCCCACGAGCTCGGCCATCAGCTGGGCCTCTTCCACACCTCGGAGTCCGACGGCCGCGACCACGACGTGCTCTCGGACACCCCGCAGTGCCCGTCCAGCCGCGACGCCGACCGCGACGGCTACATCACCGCATCCGAGTGCCGCGGCTTCGGCGGCGACCACGTCATGTTCTGGACCGCCGCCCCCTACACCCAGCACACCTGGTCCGCCCAGCAGACCGCCGTGTTCCGGGCCTCGCCCGCCGCGTACCGCTGAAGGAGCTCCCATGCGTCCCTCGCTCGTCCTGGTCGGGCTCCTCGCCCTCGCCTGCAACAAGGGCGGAGCCACCGCCGAAGCCCCGCCCGAGACCGTCGTCGAGACCTCGTCCCGGATCGACATCACCCCGGAGAAGCCGGCGTCCGAAGAGCTCTCTACGCCAGCGCCGACCGACATGCCGCCCAGCGCCGGAGCCCTCCAGGAGCTCCTCGGCGCCCGCCACGAAGGCGACCTCCCCGGCCGCGACGCCTTCGACGCCCACGAGGACCCTGACCAGGCCCTCGCCTGGATCGCCGAGCACGGTGCGACCGCAGCCCTGCGGGTGAGGGCCGTGCGGGCGCTCGGCCTGTACCCCGAGGCCGACCACGATCAGCTCCTCACGGAGTACGCCGGTGAAGGCGCCCCGCATCCGATGATCCGGGCGGGCGCGCTCGATGCGATCGGGGCGTTTCCGGTGGAGCGGAGAGCCGGGTTTCAGGCGGTGATCGAGGCGGGTCGTGGGAGTGGGGATCCCAGGGTCGTGGCGGCGGCGGAGGCGGCTTCGGAGGGGATGTAGAGAGCGCTGGAAGCGCTCGAGACTGGCGTGATGGAATCGGTGTTGCCAACGCCGGCCCTCACCACGGAGGAGCGGAGGTCCGGAGGTCTGACGGAGAGCCCACCCCAAGGCCACCCGCAGCCCGGGCGGCCTCGCTCAGGTGCACGTCGGCTTGGCGAATCCCGGTCGACTTGGGCATGTCGTCGAGCATCGAGAGCTTGAGCGCCGACGCTCTGCGTCCGTGTGTAGAACGGCGACCCACCGAGCACGCCTCCGTCAGACCTCAGGCCCTCAGCTCCTCCGTGGTGAAAACCACTGTATGAAGCCTCGAATTTCTCGCGTCCAAGTCCGGTGGGCCCACTCTCTCGTCTCACCCCACCGGCAACAACCCCAGCACCCCCTGCTTGTCCGGCCGTGCCCTCAGCACCTCCTCCGGCGTGCACCGATGACAGCCCTGCTCGCACGGACACGCGTAGAGCACGGCACGCGCCCACCGCAGCACCTCGACGACCGTCCCGTCGTCCAGCGCCCGCGCTATCCCCAGCCCGCCGACGTGGCGGTCGACGACGGCGATGCCGGCTCCCAGGCCGGGGCGGAGGCCGGCGCGGACGACGATGACCTCGGCGTCGTCGGGGCCGATGGCGAGGTGGGCGGGGAGGAGGGAGCCGACGAGCCCGGCGAGGTGGCCCAGCGCGGGGCCGGGCTCGGCGCCCTGGGGCAGGATGAGGCGGACCTCGGTGTCGAAGCGGCTGCGGACGGGCTCGAAGGCCTCGGCCTGGTCCTGGCCGGGAACCCAGGCGCCCCGCACTTCCTCGGTGACCAGCGCGGTCAGGGTGAGCGTGGTCACGGTGAGTCCGCCCTGGCGCCGGGTGACCGGGTCGACCTCGACGCTGCGGGGCTCGAGCAGCATGCGCAGCACGGGGCGGGTGACGGCGTCCTTGGGATCGGCGGGCACGACCCGGAGCTGGGAGCGGTTGGCGTCCAGGGTGTGCAGCGGCACCCGGTAGCGGCGTCCGTCGCGGCTGAACACTCGCTTGGGGTGGTAGCGGGTCGCGACGACCTGCTGGTCGACCTCGCCGAGCACGGTTCCGGTGCCGTCGTCGATGAGGCGGACCCGCTGGGCGGTCAGGGCCTCGCGGCCGGGCTCGGGGGCGTCGACGCCGTGGGGGCCGCGCAGGACGGGGGCGCGCACCAGGCGGCCGCCCTCCACGACCCGGGCGACGTGGGTGCCGGTGGGCTCGGCCTCGGCCAGGGCGAAGTCGACCACGTCGTCGCCGAAGGCCTTGCGCAGGGCGGCCTCGTCGGCGTGTCCGTCTTCCAGGGCGGCGCGGAGGTGGGCCAGGCGGAGGAAGCGGTTGCGGGTGCCGGCGACCGGGCGAGGCACGGGCAGCTCGCCGCGATCGAACAGGGACTGCAGGCGGCCGGGCTCGGTGAGGAAGTGGCCGAGGGGGGAGGCGGGCACGTGCCACAGGGCGCAGTGGACGTCTGCGTCCGGATCCGGGAGCCTGAAGCGGCACTCTCGCCAGGCAGGCGCCAGCTCCGAGGCGTCGACCCGGGAGACCGACGCGAGCCCCATCACGTCCGGGCGATCGACCCGGGTCACCCGATCGTGGGGGGTGACGAGGTGGTCGAGGGTGGGGTCGTACAGGCGCACGTCGGCGTCGACCTCGGCGGCAGCGCGAGCCGCCCGGGCCGACCACGGATCGGCGGCGGAGTCCCGGCGGGTGTCGGCGGGCCAGACCTGCACCGAGGCGGCCGAGCGGGGCTGCAGGGGGCAGGGCCGCACCGCGCGTCCGGGGAGCACGGTCTCCAGGAAGGCGCGGGTGGCGGGGGTGTCGGGACCGGTGGCGAGCACCGCGGGAGGCTCGTCGGTCTGCACGGCCAGGGCCCAGCGGCGCAGGGCGAACGCGGTGTGGGTGACCTGCAGGGGGCCGCCGCGCTGGGGCTGGGAGAGGACCAGCCAGCGCAGGCTCTCGGCCCAGGCCTGGCCACCGCGGGCGATGAGGGGCACCACCCGGGCGGAGAGCTCGTCGGGGGCCACGAAGGCGACCGCGGGAACCCGGTGACGGGCCAGCGCCTCCTCCAGCTCGGCGCCTCCGGCGGTCAGGGCGCCCGGCGACCAGGTGTGG
>MDTC01168528.1_pt1 | contig 10842 bp, 5 predicted proteins | sample 811181 | NCBI WGS metagenome assembly MDTC01 (sample SAMN05326644, study PRJNA326480) | marine metagenome | isolation source: seawater | place: Pacific Ocean: North | collected 2011 | reverse complement strand
ATGTACACTTTGGAAAAATTTATTTCAGCAGATTCAAAAATATCACTTATTTTAGTTTTGCCCAAAGTCTACCATAAACACTGGGAACTGCTCTGTATCCAGCATAATTTTCATCACTTTCACCAAATAGTTGCTGGAGGAGAAAGTCGTTTTCAGTCTGTTAAAAACGGACTATTTGCGTGTAATAAGCAAGGACTTATCGCTATCCATGACGGCGTGCGTCCACTGGTAAGCACCATTCTTATTTTGAACCTTTATCGTTTGGCTCAGGAGAAAAAATCTGCCATTCCCGTTCTTCCTTTAGTGGAATCTATTAGAAATATTGTAAAAGCAGAGAGTATGGCAGTTGATCGAAGAGACTTTGTTTCAGTTCAAACTCCGCAATGTTTTTCTCTAGAATTGATAAATCGAGCTTATTCGCAGGAAGAAAAACCATATTTTACTGACGATGCATCCGTAATCGACGCACTTGGAGAAAAAGTCTATTTTATTCAAGGTGAATCAGAAAACATTAAGATCACAAGGCCGACTGACTTAATTATTGCTCAACACTTATTAAATGAATGTTAGAAGATGTTGTAGATTAGGCAAGGACTTCTACATATGAATCTCTCATTAATAATTCTCCTCGAGTATTTTTGATTAGTACAACGCCAGGTTTAAACCCTGGTGTAAAAGACCCCAAATTTGGTAAGGCTAAAAATTCTGCTCCGTTCTTGCAGGCCCAAAGGAGCAATTCATTTGTGGAGATTTCAGGGATTTTTTTTTGAATAAATTTCATTTCTTCCAAGATACTAAGGCTCTGATTTGATGCCAAGGAATCAGTACCTAGCGTTATCTTTAAATTGTTTTTTCTCCATAACTTATAATTGGGTAACTGTCTTTCGATGAACCAATTTGCTTTTGGGCAAGTACACCAATACGCTTTGTCTAGATTCATTTCAATCAAGTTGATATCTTGTTGAGAAGAATAAGTGTTATGTACCAATAATATTTTTTCATCTTTTGAAAGATATTTTAATACACCATAATGTGAAGAACTAACTCCCATTTTTTTTATCCAAGTCACATCTTCTCCTTTTTTTTCAAATAGAGTAGCAAATGATTTCTTTCCTTTTAGAAAAAGTTGCTTTTCAGCTTTGGACTCTTGATGATGAATACACTTGAGGCTCTTTTTGCCGTTTTGGTATATTTTTTTTAACAGTTCTGGAGATACTGAGTAAGGGGCATGAGGCACCAATGAGGCTGATTGCTTATTGACGTTATAAGCTTTTAAAACTTTTTTACCTTGCAGAAATAACACCTCTGATTTTTTAGCATCTACCCCATAAACCTCGACAAAAGAGTGATAATGTATATGGCTTTTCTTTTTTATCTCAAGACCATCAGTAGTATTTGAAATATCTCCTACAGCAACTATACCACATGCAATCATTTCTTTATCCGCATCTTTCATAGCCTTGTTAAGCTTGACTTGAGAAATGCTTCTAATTTTTGGGATTTTACTTACAAATTTTTCTAAGCCAATTGCTTCAGGTAGAAGGCCCCTAAGATGAGAAAGTTCTAAATGACAATGAGTATTTATAAAGCCAGGACAAACAAATCCAGTGTATCTTTCGACTTTAAAATCATTTGTTATTGGCTGTTTATCAGTAACATGAATGATTTCACCATCATCTTCAATAAAAAGATAACCATTTTTAATGGGAGACTGGTTCAATGGAAAAATGTAGTCGGCTTGAATGATGCGCATACTTAAATTTTTTGACAAAGTTAAGAATACCTATCTTAGCAGGAATGAAAATCGATGCCAAACAAGATATACGTGCTTTTTCAAAAGAAGAGCTCAAAGATTACTTTGTTTTAAATGGAGAAAAAGCCTTTAGAGCTAAACAAGTGTACGAGTGGATTTGGAAAAAGTCGGCGACTGATTTTGGCCAGATGACAAATCTTTCATTGCTCACCCGCAATCTACTGAAAGAACACTTTTGTATCAATGCAGTGCAAGTAGATAATGTTCAATTTAGCGATGATGGCACCATAAAAAGCGCGTTTCGATTGTTTGACAAACAGATTTGTGAGGGAGTTTTAATTCCGACAGATAAACGTATGACGGCATGTATTTCCTCTCAGGTCGGTTGTAGTTTGGCTTGTACTTTTTGTGCGACTGGTAGGCTAAAAAGATCTCGAAATATTCTATCTGACGAAATTTATGATCAAGTTCGAATCATTAGAGACCAAGCTTCAGAATATTACGATCAAGCGCTTTCAAATATAGTATATATGGGTATGGGCGAACCGTTGTTAAATTATAAAAATGTTTTGGCTTCAATAGATTTGATTACCTCTCAAGAAGGGCTTGGAATGTCTCCAAAAAGAATCACGGTCTCTACCGCTGGAGTTGCTCGAATGATTGAGAGACTTGCAGACGATAAAATTAAATTTAATTTAGCCCTTTCTCTTCACGCTGCAAATGACGAAAAGCGAAACAAGATAATGGGAATTAATGAAACAAATAACTTAGAAGTTTTGGCGAAAGCGCTAAGATATTTTTATAATAAAACAAAAACTCGAGTTACTTATGAATATATTATTTTTGATGGATTTAATGACGAATTGACCGATGCTCATGAATTGTACGAGTTTTGTAATCATATTCCTTGTAAAGTTAATATAATAGAATACAATCCAATTGAAGGAGGTGAGTTTAAACAAGCAAAGCCAGAAAAAGTAGATGCCTTTAAAAATTACTTAGAATCAAGAGGAATTATTGTAAATATTCGCAGAAGTCGAGGAAAAGATATTGATGCAGCCTGTGGTCAACTGGCAATCAAAATATAGTTTATAAACTGTATATTTTATTTAACTTGAATTTATAAAACTAAAAATTTAGATTGTTGAAAATCGACTTATTAAGAAGACTTTAATATGTACCTTTGGGTTTTATGTCTATAATCAATGAAATAAAAGCCCCTATTAAGAAAGAAATGGATTCTTTTGAATCCAAATTCAAGACCTTTGTATCAAGTAAAGTTTCTTTGCTGGATAAAATCACTTATTATATTGTTAAGCGAAAAGGAAAACAAATTCGGCCGATGTTTGTTTTTCTCTCTGCTAAATTATTTGGAGAGACTAATGAAAGTACTTTTCGAGGTGCTTCAATGATTGAATTACTTCATACAGCGACCCTTGTTCATGACGATGTTGTTGATGATGCTAATATGCGTCGTGGATTTTTTTCTGTTAATGCTCTTTGGAAAAATAAAATTGCGGTATTGGTAGGAGACTTTCTTTTATCTAAAGGCTTGCTTTTAGCAGTTAGAAACGAGGATTATCATTTGTTGAAAATCACCTCTAGTGCTGTAGAAGAAATGAGCGAAGGCGAATTGCTTCAAATTGAAAAGGCGAGAAGACTAAATATTGTGGAAGAAGTATATTTTGAAATCATCAGAAAGAAAACAGCCTCTTTAATTGCCGCATGCTGTGCTGTTGGTTGTGCCTCTGTTAGTAAAGAACAAGACTTAATAAAAAAAATGTGGGACTTTGGTGAGGCTATTGGAATAGCCTTCCAAATAAAGGATGACCTTTTCGATTATCAAAAACAAGGAATTTTAGGTAAACCTGTAGGTATAGATATTAAAGAAAAGAAAAGAACACTTCCCCTAATTCACGCTCTTCAGGTTTGTGACAGTGCTATGCGCAGAAGAATGATTCGTATCACAAAAAAACATTACGACAACCCTAAAAAGGTCGCTGAGGTTATTGATTTTGTTGAGCAGATGGGGGGGTTAAAATATGCTGAAAAGAAAATGTATGAGTACCAAGATAAAGCCTTGAGCTTCCTCTCTGACATTCCATCGTCTGAAGTAAAAACCTCGCTTCAATCATTAGTTAAGTATGTTATTGATCGAAAAAAATAAATTTTTTGAGTTTTTATTAGGGTGAAAGACCATATTTGTTTCTATTTTTAATTACTAAGATTCTATTTCTTATTTTTGTTGTTATGGTAAATCAAGACGATATTTTTAAAAAAGTAATTGCACATTCTAAGGAATATGGGTATGTATTTCAATCTAGTGAACTCTATGATGGCTTAGCTGCGGTATATGATTACGGTCCAAGTGGATCTGAGCTCAAAAAAAACATTAAGGACTATTGGTGGGCTTCAATGGTTAAAATGAACGATAATATTGTTGGAATAGATTCTGCCATTTTTATGCATCCAACTACATGGCAAGCTTCAGGTCATCTTGATGCATTCAATGATCCACTCATTGATAACAAGGATTCAAAGAAAAGATACCGCGCCGATGTTTTAGTTGAAGACTTCATAGGAAAGATTGAATCCAAAATTGCCAAGGAAGTTAAAAAAGCAGCAAAACGTTTTGGGGATGATTTTAATGAAACTGAGTTTATGGATACTAATCCCAAGGTTATCCGAAATAAGGAAAAGATTGCATTTATTTCAAAGCGATTGAATGAAAGTCTTGCGAAAGAAGATTTGACTGATATAAAGACTTTGATCGAGGAATTACTGATTAAGTGCCCTGTTTCAGGAACATGTAATTGGACCGATGTCCGTCAATTTAATCTGATGTTTGGCACAAAAATGGGTGCATTCGAAGAAGGCTCCAGTGATCTTTGGTTGAGACCAGAAACAGCTCAAGGAATATTTGTTAATTTTCTGAATGTGCAAAAGACATCTCGTAAGAAGATTCCATTTGGAATTGCCCAAATAGGGAAGGCTTTTAGAAACGAAATTGTCGCTCGTCAGTTTATTTTTAGAATGCGCGAGTTTGAACAAATGGAAATGCAATTTTTTGTTCGCCCTGGGGAAGAGATGAAGTGGTATAATCACTGGAAAAAGTTTCGCCTCAGTTGGCATCTTTCTTTAGGTATAGATGAGAAAAAGTACAGATTTCACGATCATGAAAAATTGGCACATTATGCAAATGCAGCCACTGATATTGAGTTTCAATTCCCATTTGGTTTTAAGGAAGTAGAGGGGATTCATTCTAGAACAGATTTCGATTTGAAGGCACACCAGAAAGCTTCTGGAAGAAAACTCACCTACTTTGACCCTGAAATAAATGAAAGCTATACTCCTTTTGTGATAGAAACCTCTATCGGAGTTGATAGAATGTTTTTATTGACCATGTGTAACGCATATAGAGAGGAGATTCTTGGGGAAAATGACACTCGTATTGTTTTGGCTTTACCTCCAGTTTTGGCGCCTGTCAAAGCCGCAATCCTTCCATTGACTAAAAAGAATGGTATGCCTGAATTGGCAAGGAAAATCTTTGACGATTTGAAGTTTGAATTCAATTGTGTCATTGAAGAAAAAGATTCAATTGGGCGCCGATATCGGCGCCAAGATGCAAATGGGACACCTTTTTGTATCACCATCGACAACAAGAGCATTAATGATAATTGTGTCACTATTAGGGATAGAGATAGTATGATTCAAGAGCGAGTTGAGATCGAGACTCTAAGAGACACTATAAATGCAGCAGTCAGCATAAGAGCTAACTTAGCTAATATTTGATAAGTCACTAATTTCTAAACTTAGTATTATCTCACGTTCATTTAGAGTCTGATTTTCATAGCACTCAAAATTTTCAAAAAGTTAATTCATCAAATAATTATAAGATTTAAAATAAAACTGCAGCATAAAATATATCTTTAAATACCCTCGAACAATCTCAAAGAAGTGTATATTTGTATAGGGCAAGTCTTAGACAAGTAGCTCCTCTTGAACCCCCCCAGGGCGGGAACGCAGCAAGGGTAAAGGGTTGAGCACTGTGATTTAAGTAGCTTGCCCTTTTTTTAATTAATCTGATTTACCTATTTAACTTAAAATCATGTTTTTAAGATTAAATTAAAAGATAAATTTAAATGAAAAGATTTCACATAGCTCTTTCGTGTTTTTTATTTTCTTTTTGTGAACTTTCATATGGGCAATGTGGAGTTCAGGGTGTGGAGACATTTATCACCTCTCAAGAGGAATTATATTTACTTTCTTCTTGTGAGCTTTTTAATGGGAATTTAAATATTACTGGCTTGGAGATAACTTCTCTTTTCCCATTATCTAATCTATCTTCCATATCTGGGATTATAAATATTTATGACACAAATATTAACTCGCTTGAACCATTGGTTAATTTGATGAGTGCTCTTGAAATCAATATTTATAATAACAATTTATTGAGCGACTGTTGTGCAGGGCTAGATTGGCAATTAGCCTTGGATATAGGAACAATTGGTTTGGTAAATATTCTTTCTAATGCTCAAAATTGTGAGACTTACCCTCAAGCCCAAGCGTATTGTCTTGGACTAATCCCAGGCTGTACAGATGCAAACGCAGTAAACTATTATGCACTTGCTACTTTTGATGATGAAAGTTGCCTAAATGGCCCAGACTTACAGGTTTCCACAGCCACAATATTAAACTCCTTAGAGGTTAATAGCTTTTCAAGCACTGATGAATGTTTAGTAGCGGAGGGTTGTATTACAGGAATTGGAGACCGAACAACATTGCGATTTACGACGTCTATTTCAAATTACGGAAATGAAGATTTTTTTATTGGAGAGACAGGAGGTGTAGAAAATTTAAACCCTAATTTTTATTGGGACGATTGCCATGGACATGCCCATTTTGAGGGTTATGCCAACTATCAAATATATACTTATCCAGAGTTAGATCCTTTAGGTGTCGGTCATAAAAATGGTTGGTGTGTAATGGATCTAGGCGCAGCAATATCTAGTGAGGCGCCTGAAGGAGCGAATTATCCTTCTTGCGAGTTTAACTATGGCTGTACAACAATGGGTATTAGCGCTGGGTGTTCTGACACTTACGGCTCAGGTATTTCATGTCAGTGGGTTGATATAACAGACTTAGATGAAGGAGAATATGTGTTGGCTGTTTCTACGAATATGGAAACAGACAACTACACTCCTCAATATGAGATTGATTTTTCAAATAATGTTGTATTTGTTTTGTTTGAATTTCAGAATGATGAGATTATATCTGCTTCTGAATTTGATGGGTCTTCCATTAATGATATATGTAATCCAGACATTAGTGCAATTAATCCTGGTTTTAATTTTTCAGACCAAGTAGTTGTAAGTTCTAATCAAACACTAATGCCACTAGCTTTTTTAAATGAATATTTCAACGAACCCCTTCAGTTTAATTTAACCGAAACAATAAATATTAACGGCCAAATTATTTATCCTGATTCACTTAAGATAAATGATATTCAAGGATTACCTTTAGGTTTAGAATGGGCTTGTGAACCCCAATCTTGTTCTTATTATATTGGTAATTCCTGTTTGGGAATCAATGGAATTCCAACTTTTCCTGGTTCGTTTGAGACATCAATACTATCTACGTTATATTTCACTCATAACGGCATTAGTCAAACCGTAAATTTTCCTTATGTTGGAGGGAACAATTGGTTAGATCAAGTTTTGGATGGGGATTATTCCTATCTAACACCTTTAATGCCTAATATAGTTTATAATGTAGTTTTACCAGTTTATGGATGTTTAGATACTACCGCACTAAATTATAATGAGATAGCTACCTTTGAAGATGGTACTTGTGAATTCCCTAATTTGGGTTGTACTGATTCATTCGCATTAAATTTTGATGAATATGCAAATACAGAAGACGGTTCTTGTGAATACTGTGTTGAAGGTCTGGAGTGGGTGGTACAAATTGACCTAATAGACTCTTTTGGGGATGGATGGAATGACAATTATTATTACATTACTAATGAGTGGGGAGACACTACTGCTTCAGGAACTTTAGAAAGTGGGAATTTTGGAACAGATTTAATTTGTATGTCTCCAGGCTGCTATGTGATAAATGTCCCTGCTGAAGGAGGATGGCCTTATGAAATTTCTTGGGAGATTAGTTCAGCAGGGTTTCCAGATTTTTTTCTTAATGGAATTTGCCCTGACATTCAGCCTCTTAGTTTTCTAATTGAATGTGAAGTTAATTTTGGTTGTACTGACACATTAGCGCTTAATTTCATAGAATCAGCTCAGTTTGATGACAGCTCCTGCACATATCCTGCGTTCGGCTGTATGGACTCACTTGCACTTAATTATAGTGTTTTAGCTACGCACGATGACGAGTCTTGTCAATATCCTGTTGTTTGTGAAGATAGCTATGACTTATTTGTATTACACCTTTTTGACAGTTATGGGGACGGATGGAATGGAAATAACTTCTTGATTATTAATGAGGACGAAACAGAATCATACCAAATTACTATGGAGTCAGGTACAGAAAGTGTCAGCACTTTTTGTTTGAATAATAATTGTTATTTGATTACAGTAGATGGTGGGACTTGGCAAGAAGAAATTACTTGGGAACTCGAAGATGTTGATGGAAATATTGTTCTTAGTGGAGCATCTCCATATCAGCAGTACTTTTCGGTGAATACAGTTTGTGACCTTTTATACGGTTGTACTAGTTCAAATGCACTAAACTTCAATGAATTTGCCACTTCAGATGATGGTTCATGCGATTATCCTATACTCTGCGAGTCTGGATTAAATAAGGTTGTTATGGAATTACAAACTGACCCCTATCCTGGAGAAACATCTTGGGATTTAATTACTTTACAGGGAGATACCCTGTTTGAATCATCTGTTTTTGAAGTTGCGGATTCGTTATATTTAGATTCTGTTTGCGTGGATAATAACGCATCTATTACATTGAGTTTACATGATAGTTATGGAGATGGACTAACAAGTGGACTAGGTGATGGACAGTTTAATTTTTATGTTTGCGGGGCTCAAGTATTTTCAGGGTCTTCTTTTGAATATTTATTTTCTGGAACATTTACCGGATGTGAAGGCGCAGAAATTATTGTTTTCGGATGCATGGATGTCTTGGCTTTGAATTACTCCTCTGACGCAAATATTCAAGACGAATCTTGTGAATATTTAGTCCAATTAGGTTGTACTGACCCGGAAGCAATTAATTATAATGTACAGGCTACAGATGACGATGGGACTTGTGAATTTATTTCTTGTGAATCTTATGAAATGCTAGTTCAAGTAAACTTGCTTTCTTCTGGAGGAAATGGATGGGAGGGCCTTCAGTTTGGTCTGTCCTCGTTTGACAACATTCACCAATTCTTCGGAACACTTGATAATGGTTTTGATGGTACTGAATATTTTTGCTTGCCAAATGGATGTTATTTATTTAATGTGCCTGAATATGAGGGGCAAGAAACTTTTAATTGGGCTGTCACAATAGAAGACAAAAAAATAGTATCTGGAACTTCTGGAGATAAATCAAGCTTTGGCGTAAATCAAATATGTGAACCTATATTAGGTTGTATGGATGAGAATGCTTTTAATTTTGACCCCATAGCTAATATTAGCGACCAAAGTTGTATCTACTCAAATGATTTAAGTCAACAGGTTTTTCTAATGTCTGGTTGGAATTTAGTTTCTTCTTATATCATTTCAGATAATATGGATATTCAAGAGCTTACAATGCCATTTACTAATTCTATTATTATTATTAAAGATAATCTTGGGATGGCATACCTTCCCAACTGGGGATTTAATGCAATTGGAGATTGGGATAACCTTCAAGGTTACCAGATTAAAACAAGTAGTTCTTTCACTATGGAAATGAATGGCCAGGCAATAACGCCAGATGAGAATGCTATAAACTTAAGCTCAGGATGGAATATGATTTCGTATCTGAGAGACACTCCAGCTTCTGTAGAAGCTGTTTTTGAGGAAATTTCAGAAATGCTCGTAATTGTCAAGAATGGAGTGGGGGCTGCTTATCTTCCTGATTGGGAGTTTAATGGAATAGGAGAGATGATACCTGGGCAGGGATATCAAGTAAAAATGTCTGCAGATAGAGAATTCATTTATCTTTCAAATGACGCTCAATACAGAATTCAGTCTAAACAGACTATTGATAATCAATCAAAAAAAGTTCATTTTGATTTGAATACGGGTTCAAATATGCATTTGATTTTTCCGGAGAGTTCATGGCCTATATCCACATCTTCAAAAGATGATATTTTTGTTTATGACACAGAGGGATATCTCGTAGGTGCTTCCTCTCTTACTTTTCCTACTACGATAGTAACTATATGGGGAGATGATAATACTACAGAAAATAAAGATGGCTTATATATATCTGAAGAATGGAGTGTATCTCTATACTCATATGAAAAGGACCTTGAGCAAAACATGTCGATAGCTTATGCATCTTCGCCTCCTATCTTCCAAAAAAATGAGTTAGTGATTATAGAATCTTTAGTTTTAGGCGAAAAACAGAATGAACTGTCTCTTTATGATGTTATTCCCAATCCCATAAATAATCAAGCAGTCATTACTTTTTATGTTAATATGCCTCAGAAATTGTATTTGAGTCTTCACAATATTTTAGGTGAGAAAATTCAGGAGCTCTCAGGTGGATTTAAAAATACCGGTTATCACTCAGTTTCTTTTAGTGTAAAATCTTTAGTGCCGGGAACATATTTTTATAAATTACAATCAGAAAGTCAGAAAATCACTAAACCACTTCAAGTTGTTGGGTATTGAAGAAATAAAGCCAGGTATTTTAAAATAGGATTTGGATAAATACGATAATGGAAGTTCTACTACTACAATTATTTTTAAGATTTCATGTTCGTACTTGTATTTAAACTCTTTTTCAAGAGGAAAATCATTACAAATATAAAATAAGATTTCCCCTTTTAATTTGTTATCTGGTGTGACTTTTTGCCTAGACACAATTATAACCTACTAAATTTATGAATAATATAGAGATGAATAATCAGTTTCTCGTCATTCTAT
>MDTC01242702.1_pt1 | contig 10844 bp, 4 predicted proteins | sample 811181 | NCBI WGS metagenome assembly MDTC01 (sample SAMN05326644, study PRJNA326480) | marine metagenome | isolation source: seawater | place: Pacific Ocean: North | collected 2011 | reverse complement strand
GCGGGGCGCGTGATCCCGACGCCGGAGCCGGAGCCGGAACCGGAGCCGGAACCAGAGCCTCAACCAGAGCCGGAGCCCGAACCGGAGCCTGAACCCGAGCCTGAACCGGAACCTGAACCGGAACCGGAACCTGAACCAGAACCTCAACCGGAGCCTGAACCAGAGCCTGAACCAGAGCCTGAACCAGAGCCTGAACCAGAGCCTGAACCAGAACCCCAACCGGAACCGGAGCCGGAACCTGAACCAGAGCCTGAACCAGAGCCTGAACCAGAGCCTGAACCGGAACCCCAACCGGAACCGGAGCCCCAACCTGAACCGGAGCCTGAACCAGAACCCGAACCGGAGCCTGAACCAGAGCCGGAGCCGGAGCCTGAACCAGAGCCGGAGCCGGAACCAGAACCTGAACCTGAACCACAGCCCGAACCTGAGCCAGAACCGGAACCGCAACCCGAACCCGAGCCACAACCTGAACCCGAACCTGAACCGGAACCTCAGCCAGAACCAGAGCCAGAACCTCAACCAGAACCAGAGCCGGAAATACCCGCCATAGATTCAACATATATAGATGCTAATGCGATTATAGATATTAGTTTTAACAGTAATAATGAGATTTTCGTATCAGATAGTTTTGTGAATAGTCCGGTCAATATATATAGAGTTAATGTTCCCAAGGATATTCAACTTTCTTCACTAGGACTCAAAGGATACTCATATGTTCCAGATGACATACTTTACTATGTAATTATTGATAATTGTTATAACTTACCTATAGTAAACGAAAATATTCCAGAAAAACCCTTTATAGAATCACATGTGAATGTAAACAAAGATGAGATTAATATGTTATTTAATAACCATGTATTGAAGGAATTGAAAGGAGGATTCTTAAACGAAGGAGCCTATTATATTATTATTTTATATACAACATCCACTAATTACTCTAATATCAGCTATGAGTTAGGAGCAATACAAGAAAAAGAGCCTCAACCGGAACCTGAACCGGAGCCTCAGCCTGAGCCCGAACCAGAACCGGAGTCGCAGCCTGAGCCCGAACCAGAACCGGAGCCGCAGCCTGAACCTGAACCTCAGCCGGAGCCGCAGCCCGAACCCGAACCTCAACCAGAACCGGAGCCTGAGCCACAGCCGGAACCGGAGCCAGAGCCGGAGCCAGAGCCGGAGCCCGAACCGGAACCTCAACCTGAACCCGAACCTGAACCGGAACCGCAACCGGAGCCGGAACCAGAACCAGAGCCACAACCGCAGCCGGAACCAGAACCAGAGCCACAACCGGAACCAGAACCAGAGCCTCAACCAGAACCTCAACCAGAGCCTCAACCGGAGCCTCAACCAGAGCCCGAACCAGAACCGGAATCTCAACCAGAGCCCGAACCGGAGCCCGAACCGGAACCTGAACCGGAGCCCGAACCGGAACCGCAACCAGAACCCGAACCCGAACCCGAACCGCAACCGGAGCCGGAACCGGAACCGGAACCACAACCAGAACCGGAACCACAACCAGAACCAGAACCAGAAATAGAACAAATAATAAATCCTGTATTGGCGGATCCGATATACGTAGATACTACCGATAATATTATTGAAATTGATAATAGTTTTAATATAAATGAAGATGAGAGCGATATTCATATATATTCATTCAATTTGTTGGATGAAAAAGAATTAACTTCTTTAAAGATAGATATTGAACTAGAACCTATTTATTTCAAATACGTATTATTATATCGCGAAGAAGGTGCGATTGAATATTTAACGGATAACATGTCTGGAAACTTTTTTAACTTTATTATTAATGTAAATGAGATTGAATGTGTGGTAGACGGATCAAATATTTTATTAAATAGACCATCTTATTACACGATAGATGATGTTTCGTATAGCAGCGACATCGAAGACGTACAGGTCTTTGGTGATGCTAGTAATATAAATGATGGAGATACAACTACATCTGGAATAGCGTTTCATCCTACTAAAAAGATCCACTGGATAGTTGAACTAGACAAAGAGTATAATTTCTATGACTTAGAGTCTATTACTATTTTTAATGCAAGTGCTACTTCAAGTTATTATAGGATTAACGGATGTTCGGTTAAGTTATTGAATAGTAATTATGAGTTCATCGGCGGAACATCTATTATAGAGGATAAGCTTAGTGTGTATACTCCATCATTTTCATTAAATGATGCGAATACGGTTAAGGAAAAGTTGAATTATGTTATACAAAAGGATGTATCAAATGTGCAGTTAGAGGATGGTTTTATAAAACAAAAGAATCATTATGAGTCTCATTTAGATATGAATCAAGGAACATTTGAATTATTGGAATCTCCGTTTTCAAAGATTTACAATAATTCAGGAGATACTTCTTTTGTTTTACTCTTGTACGTTAATTCGGTTAGTAATTTTAAGATGAAATATAGTTTATCTGGAAATGTAAATAATTTGCACCAGTCTCTGCAAAATATAGTGAAACAACCTGAATTGTTAGAAATAGTGGATAATGCCATTAATGCAGAGATGACATTTGATGATAGCAATAAGAATTTTGTATTTAGAGTAGATGTTCCTATATTTATTCAGGTGGAATCATTAGTAGTAAATTATGAGCCGGTGGAGCAGAGTGTTTATTTTATCGTTCAAAGGGATACGGATGTGGTACAATTAAATGATTTTACGGTGATAGATTCTAATTATTTGGAAACGAATGTAAATCTCTCCAGCGAAACTTCAAAAGAGTTATTAAGAAGTGGTAAAGAGTTGAAAGGAGGTTCTGATGAAGCTACAACTTCGTATGTTTTAATATTTTATGTAAATGAGGTATTGAATTCTAGTTTAAGTATTTCTATAGATGGTATCTTAGGTTCGGAGCCACAACCGGAGCCGGAGCCGGAGCCGGAGCCGCAACCGGAGCCGGAGCCGGAGCCGGAGCCGCAACCGGAGCCGGAACCAGAGCCGGAGCCGGAGCCACAGCCGGAGCCGGAGCCAGAGCCGGAGCCGGAGCCGGAGCCGGAGCCAGAGCCGGAGCCGGAGCCGGAGCCGGAGCCGGAGCCCGAGCCTCAACCGGAGCCGGAGCCGGAGCCGGAGCCGGAGCCGGAGCCCGAGCCACAACCAGAGCCCGAACCAGAACCGGAACCGGAACCCGAGCCTGAACCGGAACCCGAACCGGAACCCGAACCGGAGCCTGAACCGGAGCCTCAACCTGAGCCGGAGCCCCAACCCGAACCGGAGCCTGAGCCAGAACCACAGCCCGAACCAGAACCTCAACCTGAACCAGAACCTCAACCTGAACCAGAACCTCAACCGGAGCCTGAGCCGGAGCCGGAGCCGGAGCCGGAGCCTGAAATACCTAATATTGAAATACTTGAAGATGTTGTCATGAATCCGTTGAGCTTTATCGGAAGTGATGTAAGTTTTACTAATGTTCTAAATTTATTTGATGGAAACGTACCGTTTGTTGCATACAACATTTTTATTCCTGATTCGACACAAGTTTCTAGTTTCCCTATATCTATTTCGTCTTCTGCGGCCGACGGCTTTTTTGCACCAACGTCTTTTAAGGTGTATTATGTGATACAAGAAGATACCGATTCTATTATTATTGAAAATGGTAGGATAAAGGAAAAGGATAACTTTATAGAATCAAACACCGAAGAAATTTCAGCGTTTGGAAGTGTTGATATATCTAATATTTTAATTTTACACGATAAAATAAAAGAGTTAAAGGGAGGGTTTAATGGTGGAACAAATTATAGTTTTATCTTTTACATTTTAGATAATGTAAGGATACAAATCAGTAGTTTTGCAAATAAAGAGCACGAGCCTGCGCCAGAGCCGGAACCGGAACCGCAACCGGAACCGGAACCTGAGCCGGAACCTCAGCCGGAACCTGAACCGCAACCGGAACCTCAGCCGGAACCTGAACCACAACCGGAACCGGAGCCTCAACCGGAACCGCAACCTGAGCCGGAGCCGGAACCGGAACCGGAACCTCAGCCTGAACCTCAGCCGGAGCCTCAGCCTGAACCGGAGCCGGAGCCGGAACCCGAACCGGAGCCGGAACCAGAACCGCAGCCGGAGCCGGAACCGCAGCCGGAACCACAACCTGAGCCGGAGCCCGAGCCGGAACCACAGCCGGAGCCAGAACCTCAGCCGGAGCCGGAGCCTCAACCGGAACCACAACCTGAACCGGAGCCTGAACCGGAACCCGAGCCGGAGCCTGAACCGGAACCAGAACCCGAGTCTCAACCGGAACCTGAACCGGAACCAGAGCCTCAGCCAGAACCACAGCCTGAACCGGAACCTCAGCCGGAACCGCAGCCTGAACCGGAACCGCAGCCTGAACCGGAACCACAACCAGAACCTCAACCCGAGCCGGAACCTCAGCCTGAACCAGAACCTCAACCGGAGCCTGAGCCGGAACCGGAGCCGGAATCAGAGCCCGAAATTCCAGAATTTACAGGTTTAATAGATCCTACGAAACAGATAATTATTGATATAAATAATGATTCTATCACTATTAATCAAACAATATACAGTATTGACGGATTTGCGATTTATTCAATATTCATGCCACAACTTAAACAAATATCTGATTTAACTTTAACTGTCAGTAGTACTAGTGAGGGTACTTTGAATTATATTATTTTTAAGAATTTTACAGATATAGCTTCGGTTATTTACGAAGGAAAATTAGATAATTATAGAGAGTTTGTTTATGTAGAAGAATCTGTTGATGTATATAATTTCAACATAAGTACTAATTTGCTGTTGGATAATAATATAGTAAAGGAATTAAAAGGTGGATTCTTTAGTGGTACCAATTACATAGTACTATTATACTTTAATACGTCTATGGATGTTACAGTAAATATTGAGGGCGCGTTAGAAATAGAACCGGCACCAGAGCCGGAACCAGAGCCTCAACCTGAGCCGGAGCCGGAACCGGAGCCTCAACCTGAGCCTGAACCTGAGCCTGAACCACAACCGGAGCCGGAGCCGGAGCCGGAGCCCGAGCCCGAACCGGAGCCAGAGCCAGAGCCGGAGCCGGAGCCGGAGCCGGAGCCAGAGCCAGAGCCGGAGCCGGAGCCGGAGCCGGAGCCAGAGCCAGAGCCTGAACCGGAACCGGAACCTGAGCCGGAGCCGGAGCCTGAGCCCGAACCCGAACCCGAACGTCCGAAGCGGGTGTTCTCATCGAGCGGTTCGTCCGCTCCGCCGCGCCGGAATGCCGAGCCGGAGCCAGAGGTTGCCCCCGCACCGGAACCCCCCGTCCACGAGCCGGACATCCCGGATCCGGCCACCAGGGTCGAGGACCCCGGGGTCCAACTGCCCCCGCCCGGTGTCACGCCTCCACTATCCCCCGGAGGCAAGCCGATCCCACCGCCCCCCGGGGGCAAGCCGATCCCGCCTCCCCCCGGCGCTCGCCGCCGTTCCCCGGGAGCGCCGTCTGACGGGCCCACGGGTCGCCGGACAGCTCCGCCTCCCAGCAGTCCAGGTGGTGGTCCCGGTGGTCCCGGTGGGCGTCCCGGTGGTGGTCCCGGTGGGCGTCCCGGTGGTGGTCCCGGTGGGCGTCCCGGTGGCCCCGGTGGCCGTCGTCCCCCCCGACGAGGAGGACGTCGCCGTCGCCGCCGCGAAGAACTCCAACCGATGGACGTTACGACCTACACACCCGAGGATGCGGCCGTCCCGGAGGGCGAGGTCGTTGTAGAACGCTCCTCGACCGCACAGGACCTCGGCCCGAAGCTGAACCGGACCTCAGCAGACGTCGTCCGGTTCCTCATGCAGCAGGGTGAGATGGTCACGGCTACCCAGTCGCTCTCCGACGACATGATCGAGCTGTTCGTCGCCGAGATCGGCGCCCAGGTCCGACTCATCGATCCCGGCGAGGAACAGGAGATCGAACTCCTGGCCCTGCTCGAGGTCGCTGAGGAGGAATACGAGGACGCACCGATCCGGCCGCCGGTCGTGACCGTCATGGGCCATGTCGACCACGGCAAGACCACCCTGCTCGACAGGATCCGCGACGCCAATGTCGTCGACGGCGAGGCCGGCGGGATCACCCAGCACATCGGCGCCTACCAGATCGAGAAGGACGGCAGTCCCGTCACGTTCATCGACACCCCCGGCCACGCCGCCTTCACCGCCATGCGTGCCCGCGGGGCGGTCGCCACCGACATCGTGGTTCTGGTCGTCGCAGCGGACGACGGCGTGATGCCACAGACCATAGAGGCGATCGACCATGCCCGGGCAGCCGACGTGCCGATCGTGGTGGCCATCAACAAGATCGACCGTGACAACGCCGAGCCACAGCGGGTGCTCACCCAGCTGGCCGAACATGAACTCGTACCCGAGGCGTGGGGTGGTGAAACGGTCACCGTCGAGGTATCCGCCATCGAGGGCCTGGGCATCGACGATCTGGTCGAGAACCTGAGCGTGATCGCCGAGGTCGAGGACCTCCGAGCCGACCCGGAGGGTCGTGCACAGGGCGTCGTGCTCGAGTCGCATCTCGACATCGGCCGCGGTTCGGTGGCGACCATCCTCGTCCAGTCCGGAACGCTCCGGGTCGGCGACCCGATGGTGGCAGGTGCTTCCTGGGGTCGTGTCCGGGCGCTCGTTGACGACCAGGGCAGACAGGTGAAGGAAGCCGGTCCGTCGACCCCCGTCGAAGTGCTGGGCCTCTCCGATGTCGCCGAGGCGGGCGACCGGTTCGTGGTTGCCCCAAGCGAGAAGGTCGCCGGCCGCGTCGCCGAGAAGCGGTCGCACTACAAGCGCCAGGCCAACATCGGCCGTGACGCCCATGCACTCTCCGGTGGTGCCCGCCTCGAGGACGTCTTCGAGCAGATCCAGAGGGGCGAGGTCGCCCGACTCAACCTGGTGGTCAAGACCGACGTCAACGGATCCCTGGAGGCCGTCTGTGACAGCCTCCAGCGGCTTGAGCGTGACGATGTCAAGTTGGCTTTCGTGCACCGCGCGGTTGGTGGTATCACCGAAAACGACATCCAGTTGGCCGGAGCATCGAATGCCACGATCATCGGCTTCAACGTGCGGCCCGATCGCAAGGCCCGCGAGTTCGCCGAAGCCGAGCAGGTCGAGATCCGCACCTACGAGGTCATCTACCAGTTGCTCGACGACATCGAGGCTGCCATGGTCGGCATGCTGGCTCCCGAGTTCGAGGAGGTCGTTACCGGCGATGCCGAGGTCCGTGAGATCTTCTCGGTACCGAAGATAGGCAAGATTGCGGGCTGCTATGTCCAGAACGGCACCATCACCCGTGGCAGCAAGGTCCGCTTCTTGCGCGATGGGGCGATCATCTGGAAGGGCGAGGTCAAGTCGCTCCGGCGCTTCAAGGACGATGTCCGCGAGGTTCAGTCCGGCTTCGAATGCGGCATCGGGCTCTCCGACTTCCAGGACCTCAAGGACGGCGACGTCATGGAGACCTATGACGAGCGGGAGATCCCGCGCTCGTAGCGGACCATGGCACGCAGCCGGCAACGCAGCGGTGGTGCCCCTCGCGGGTTCGATCGCACCGACCGCCTCAACGAGCTTCTCACCCGGATTCTCGCCGAGGAACTCGAACGCATCGACGACGAGCGGCTCGACCTCGTGACGGTCATGGGGGTCGACACCGACCGTGACCTCAGCCAGGCGAAGGTCTACGTGACCGGGGGGGCGGTCGACGACGAGGTGATCGAGGCCCTCGAGGAACAACGGTCCCGTCTCCAGCGTGCCATCGGCGGTCGTGCCCGTCTCCGCAGGATCCCACCGCTCGTCTTCAGGGTCGACGAGGCCGCCCGGTCGGCTGAGCGGATCGAGGACATACTGCGTGGACTCCGGGCCGAGGATGGTTGACAGGCCCGGGGGTCCCGACGGGATCGCCGTCGTCGACAAGCCTGCGGGCTGGACCAGCCACGACGTCGTGGCCCGGTCGCGCAAGGTGCTCGGCACCCGCAAGGTCGGGCACTCGGGCACCCTCGACCCGGACGCGACCGGCGTACTGGTCCTGGGTGTCGGCCGTGCGACCCGACTGCTCCGCTTCCTGACGCTGCTCCCCAAGCGCTACACGGCAACGATCGTGCTCGGGACCGAGACGACGACCCTCGACGCAGCGGGTGACGTGACGGCGGTCCACGACATGTCCGGTGTCGTGCCGGGCGACGTGCGGAATGCAGCACAACGACTGACTGGCCAAATAGAACAGGTCCCCCCGATGTTCTCGGCCGTGAAGGTGGACGGGCGTCGACTCCACGAGATCGCCCGGGAAGGCGGGGAGGTCGAGCGTGCGCCGCGCCCGGTCACCGTCCACCGCTTCGACGTGGTGCCCACAGGGGATCCCATGGTCTGGGAGGTGGACGTCGAGTGCTCGTCGGGGACCTATGTGCGCACGTTGGCCGCCGACCTCGGCACGTCCCTTGGCGGAGGTGCCCACCTGACGGACCTGAGACGGTTGTCGGTCGGGTCGTTCACGCTCGACGAGGCCGGGTCGATGGAGTCACCGGAACTGCTGCCTCCGGCGGCCGGGGTTCGCCACCTGGTTGGCGTCGTCGTCGACGATCTGGCCACCGACATCGGACACGGGAAGGTGCTCGGTCGGGAACGTCTGGGTGTCGAGGGTGACGGACCGTGGGCTGTGCACGGCGCCGACGGCACCCTGCTGGCCGTCTACGAACCGTACGGGGACCGGACCAAGCCGGCTGTTGTCCTCGTCGGCTGAGCGGGTGCCACCGGGTGGGCGACCTGCAGCACCCCGGTCGGTAGCGTGGGCGCGGTGGATACCCGCCTAGCGCTGACGCCCGCCGATTCGACCTTGCCGGGTTCGGTGGTCACCATCGGTGCCTTCGACGGCGTGCACCGTGGCCATCGCCAGGTCATCACCGAGGTCTGCCGCATCGCCGACGAGCGTGGGCTGCGGTCGGCCGTCGTCACATTCGATCGGCACCCGGCATCGGTCATACGTCCCGAGTCGGCGCCCCTGCTGTTGACGGACCTGGACCAGAAGCTCGAACTGTTGTCGACCACCTCCGTCGACACCACGGTCGTGGTCCCGTTCGACGAGGCACGGGCGTTGGAGACCGCCGAGGATTTCGTCACCGAGGTCCTGATCGGCTGTCTGGGGGTCAGGGCTGTGGTCGTCGGCGAGGACTTCCACTTCGGCTACCAGCGACTCGGCAACGTGGCGCTGCTGCGCTCGATGGGGGCCGAGCACGGCTTCGAGGTGCTGGGCCTGGGGCTTGTGGGACTCGACGGTGTGCCGGCACGCGACCACCAGCAGGTCTCGTCCACGTTCATCCGGCGGGCCCTCTCGCGAGGTGACCTCAGGCGGGCGAACGCCATGCTGGGCCGTCCCTACGAGGTCCGGGGGGAGGTCGATCGGGGTGACGGCCGTGGCAGGGAGTTGGGCTTTCCCACGGCCAACGTCAGGGTCGACGGGTCGATCCTGCTGCCAGAGGACGGTGTCTACGCCGGGTGGTTCGAGCGTGCGGACGGCTCGGTCCATGCCACTGCGATCTCGCTCGGAACGCGGCCGCACTTCTACGACGACGGCGACCTGCTCCTCGAGGCACACATCCTGGACTTCGACGGGGACCTCTACGGTGAGTCGGTTCGGGTGCGCTTCGTGGAACTGCTGCGACCGCAGCAGGTGTTCGACGGTCTCGACGGGCTCGTGGAACAGCTCCAACTGGATGTGGCCACGGCACGTTCCGTCCTGGCCTGACCGATGGACCCATCGGACATCGTCCTGTTGATGGTCGGCGGGCTGGTGGCCGGCACTGTGAACACGATGGCCGGGGGCGGCTCGATGCTGACCGTGCCGCTGCTCGTCCTGGCGGGTGTGCCGGGGAACGTGGCGAACGGTTCGAACCGGGTGGGGATCCTCGCTTCCGCCACGATGGCGGCGGTGTCGTTCCGCAGGTTGGGCGTTTCCGGGGTGTCGCGGATGCTGCCGGTCCTCCTCCCGGCCGTCGCCGGATCGCTGACCGGGTCGACACTCGTCTCCCGCCTGGCGGACGAGACCTTCGAACGGGCATTCGGGATCCTGATGGTGCCGTTGCTGCTGCTCGCCCTGCGGCCTCCGAAGGTGCCACAGGCGGCGGAAGGTCCGGCGGCCTGGCCCACGTCGGTTATGGCCATCGTGTTCTTCTGCGTGGGTTGCTACGGGGGTGCCTTCCAGGCGGGAATCGGGCTGCTGCTGGTGTTGGCGTTGTCCCGATCGGGTCTCGACCTGGTGGTTGCCAACAGCGTCAAGGTGCTGGTGGTCCTCGCCATCACCCTCACGGCGCTGCCGGTGTTCATCGTTGGCGGCCGCGTCGACTGGGGACCGGCGCTCGTCCTCGCACTCGGCTTTGGCGTCGGTGGCGCCGTCGGAGCCCACTTGACGGTCGGTGGTGGCGAAAGGCTGGTGCGCCCCGTGCTCGTAGTGGCTGTACTCGGGCTGGCTGGTCGCCTTCTCGGCCTCTGGTAGGGCGGACAGGCAGTCCCAGGTCGGCGACCGGTAGGGTGGTCGGGCCGGACCACCCGTCCGGCACCGACAACAGAGTCCTCGGGGTTGGGTGAAAGTCCCGACCGGCGGTGAGCCTCTGTCCCGTTTCCGGAGTCCGGATTCGGGGCAATGGCACAGCCCGCGAACCCCCGGCGTTCCCTTCGGGGCAGGTCGGGGGCCGATCAGGTGCGAGTCCTGGGCCGACGGTCAAAGTCCGGATGGGAGAGGGCACAGGAAGCGAAGCGACGACGCCTCGGCCCCACGGGCCGGTATGTCCGACCGTCCCTTCCCGCTGCTCCCGTCGTGTCACCCCGGGGCACGACCATTCGAGGAACCTGCCACATGTTCACCG
>MDTC01053207.1_pt1 | contig 10844 bp, 8 predicted proteins | sample 811181 | NCBI WGS metagenome assembly MDTC01 (sample SAMN05326644, study PRJNA326480) | marine metagenome | isolation source: seawater | place: Pacific Ocean: North | collected 2011 | reverse complement strand
TGAAATTAAAATATGGAATAATATTAAACTTAAAACAGATGAATTTAATGGGAACTGGTATAGAGAACTTGGTCTTGGGATGGGAGCAACATTAAACGTTGCAGTGCAGATGGACGCTTATGTTTTAAGTGATAGAGCAACATGGTTAGCTTTTAATAATAAAAGAAAACACAAAATTTTATTTGAAGGCGATAAGAGTTTGTTTAATCAGTATGGGATTATACCAGTTAGTCCTAAAAAATGCCCAACAGTTAAATTTAATATTTCTGAAAAATTTATTTATTGGATGCTTTCTAGCGACGGTCAGCAAAAGATATCTTCATTTAAAGTAAATGGCCATCAACTTTTTTTTCCAAATTAATATAAAATTATTACTTTTTCATAATAATTTATTTGAAAAAAAAACAAGTTTGTTTAACTAATTAATAACGAAGAACAATTTTCCATTTTTTTTATATATAGTAATGCTCAATTTAAAAAAACTCTGTGTTGGAATAAGTACATATGAAATGCTAGAAGAATGGCAAAAAAATGAAATTCGAAATAATAGACAATTATTTCATACGACAAGAATCAAGCCAAAAAGGGTGAATGAAATACTTCCAAATGGTTCCTTATATTGGATTATTAAAAACAAATTTATCGCCAGACAAAAAATATTAGAATTTAAAGATGTGGTTAGAAAAGACGGGAAAAGTGCCTGCAAAATAATCTTTGACCATAAATTAATTAAAGTAGCAAATATTCCACATAGACCTTTTCAAGGGTGGAGGTACTTAACCGAAGATAAAATACCTAAGGACACGTATAGAGATTTGAATAATAATGATATTCCACCTTCAATGCTCGCTGAATTAAATCAATTTGGGGTTATCTAAATTTAAGCTGCAATGCTATTGTTACTTATCAGGCGAGGTTTTTTATTTAAAGTTTCTATGAATTCTTTAATTTTTTTAGAACATGACCAATTAATAAGTTGCATTTCACCGTTAACATTTTCAACTAATGCCGTACATGATTCAACCCAATCACCACAATTTAGGTAGTCAACCTTACCAATTTTTCTAGACTCTGCATGATGAACATGACCACATATCACTCCATCGAGCTTTCTTTTATGAACTGCATCAGATATTCTTTTTTCAAAATCAGACACAAAACTTACAGCTAGTTTAACTCTTCTTTTAAGCCATGCAGATAAAGCAAAATACTCATATCCAAAATAATTTCTAATTGTATTGAGGTGTCTATTTAATTTTAGTGTAAAATTATATAAAACATCACCGATTAAAGCTAACCATTTAGCGTCATTTACAATATTGTCATACTGATCGCCATGTATAACTAAATATTTTTTCTTTTTGAGTGTTTTATGTGTAATTTCAGAACAGAATTTAATCCCTCCCATACTGAAATTACCTATTTTTCTGAGAAAATCGTCGTGATTACCAGAAACGTAAATAACTTTTTTTCCTTCTTCAGATAACTTTATTAGTTTATCTAAAACTTTGCTGTGACTATCAGGCCAATGCCATCTTTTATTTAATTGCCAGCCGTCGATAATGTCGCCAACAAGGTATATAGCTTCAGCAGTTGATTTATTTAGAAAATCCAACAATTTATCTGCTTGGGCACCCTTGCTACCTAAATGTGCATCAGAAATAAATATTGATTTAAATTTTAATTTATTCAAGTGATATCCTTTAGTGGTGATTATATCTACACTGTTTATATATATAAAAATTCTATTTTGATCAATTTAATTCAAATAATAAATTTAATTTTTAATTATTTTTATCCTTACCAGGGACCACATCAATTTCTGGATTGAGAGATACTGAAATTGGAGTATTTTTTATAGGGACTGCTATAAATGGGCCTTGGCCTTCTTGAGGTATAGGCGGTCTTTGTGTCATCCTCCAAAGAGCATATAATCCAAGAATAAAATGAACTCCTCCCATAACAGGCAAAAACCCATTTAATCCAAATAATGTAATGCTCATTGAAGCAATAGGAGGGCCAATGATCATGCCTAAACCAGATGCAAAAATTAATGTTCCAGCTGCAGAAGTCATTTGCTTAGGTGATAAAAAGTCATTTGCATAGCTTATACAAAGCGAGTACATGGGATTACAGGTTCCACCATAAAGAATTATGAAAAAGACAAACCAGTAAAAATTTTTTGGAGAAATTACACCAGCTATAATTACAAATAAGCAAGAAAAAAATGCAGATATTGTAATTATCAGTCTTCTGTCAAAAATATCAGACAGCCTTCCTATTGGCCATTGGAGTATAACCGCACCAAAAGTCCAGCAACCAAAAAGTATTCCAGTTAGTTGACTGGTTATGCCTGATTGTGTAGTCCATACAGAAAACATCCCAAAAAACATAGCATTTGCAATTCCATAAATAAAAATTGCAACTACTGCTAAAGGTGAAATTAAATACATTTTTTTTAGGGACATATTTTCCAAAACCTCAAAGTCTGGAACTTTAGCTGCGGTAATTAAAATAGGTGCAGCTGCAACAGAAATTATTATTGAAGTTAAGAGAAACAAGTCAAATTTCATTGGATTTGAAACACCTAAAAGAAGTTGCCCCACAATAAGACTTCCCATTTGGACAATCATGTAAATAGATAAAATTTGTCCTCGATTTTTATTATCAGAAGCATTATTTAGCCAGCTTTCTGCAACTAAATAAATGCCTGAGAAAGAGAGGCCAGTTAAAACTCTCATAAAAAACCAAACTAATGGATCAGGGAAAAGAGAGTGCATTAATATTGTTGAACTAGCAATCGCAGAAAAAGCACCAAAAACTCTTACATGCCCAACTTGCTGAACTAATCTTGGCCCAACCTGAGAACCAATTAGAAAACCCCAATAATATCCAGAAATAACAATTCCAGTAGTAAATGTACCGAAATCCTCTAATGAAGCTCTTACTCCCAGTAGGGACGCTTGAAGGCCATTTCCTGATTGAATTAATGCTATGCCAAGGAATAAAGGCCATATAGTTATTATAGCTCTCAACACTAATTATTACCTCATAAAATTATCTATTTGGGTGTTTTTTATAAAATTTAAATGTAGACTAAATCTCATATAAATCTTATTTATCTATATAAGGTTTTCTTATAGTTAGCACTAAAAAAAATGAAAAAAAATTTAAAATCTTTAGATAAAAAAAATGTTTCTGCTATCGATAATATTTTATCAGAAACAAATATCATTCCTATTATGATTGAAGAGAATATAGATAATGCCTTGAGCACAGTTGATGCTCTTTTAAATGGTGGTATAACTGTTGTAGAAGTTACACTTAGAACCCCACAAGCTTTTAAAATTTCTGAAGCCATTTTAAAAAAATTTCCTGAAATAAAAGTTGGAGTGGGTACTATTTTAAACAAGGCGCAATTAGTTGAAACATATGCTATAGGCGCTAACTTTGGTATTTCTCCTGGGTTAAATGAAGATTTAATGGATTTGATTGTTAATAAATATATTGACTTACCATATATGCCAGGCGTTTCTACTCCGTCAGAAATAATGTACTGTGTTAGAAATGGTTTTCTAAGATTAAAGTGTTTTCCAATATCTTCTTTAGGTGGTATTGATTTTTTAAAACAAATGAATTCTGTTTTTAGTGATGTTAAATTTTGTCCAACAGGAGGTATAAATCTGAATAATGCATTCGAATATTTGTCTATCCCAAATGTGATCTCTGTTGGCGGATCTTTTATTATTCCAAAAGATGCCATTGAGAACAAAGATTGGAAATTAATCACAAAAATAGCTAAACAATTTTCGAATACTTAATTTAAAAAATTTATAAATAAATATAAAAGGTCTAAGTATGATAAAATCGATCATAATAAATATTTTAAAAGTATCTGTCACTCTGGTAATTATTGCTATAGGCATATTAGGATATTTATGGTTGAAAAGTACTGAAGAAAATATTTCCATAGAAAAAGTTGAAGAAACAAGTTTCTTTGTTAAAACCAGTAGCATTCAAATTAATAATTATAATCCAACAAATATTTCATTTGGTTCAATATTTTCATCAAGGCAGGCCAATTTGACATTTCCGCTTTTTGGAGAAGTGTTAAACATATCTGACAAATTTAAATCAGGGGAGTTTGTGAAAAAGGGCACTGTTCTAGCTGAACTTGATAATTTCAATCAACTCATCAATTTAAATGATCTTGAAATACAACTTTCATTAAACAAATCTCAAATAGAAGAAATTAAATCAGAAATTTCAACTGATAAATTGCAACTTCAAGAATTATTAAATCAGCTTGATATAAGAGAGAAACAAAAAGCTAGAATTATCAGTATGGTAAAAAGTAAAGCTAGTACGGATAGCGCTTTAGACGAAATACTTTTAGCTGTTTCTATTGCGAAAAGTAATATCCTTTCAAGGAAACAAAATATTAACAGACTCAATTTCAAGATAGAACAATTAAACCTTTCAAACAAAAGGTTAAAAATGACTATAAAAAAAGCAAAAAGAGGTATTTCCGACACAATTTTGAAAGCTCCATTTGATGGCTCATTAGGAAATGTTAATATTGCTTTAGGAGAAAATGTCTCAAATCAAAAAATTGTAGCAAGTTTAAGTAATTTAAATTTTTTGGAGGTCTCATTTAATGTGCCTTCGCAAGTATTTGCTAATTTCCAAGATGTTATTGGTAAGGAAGTTTCAGTATATTGGGAACAAGGTTCTGATGAAGTTTCAATGCTGAAGGGTTATATTTCAAGAAGAGATGCATATGTGAACCCTCAAGATGGAGGAGGAAAAATGTTTGCTATTCTTCCTAAACCTTCAGCAAATTTTTCTAAAATCCCCCCAGGAGCATTTGTTAAAGTATATTACCCTATTGGTAGTCTTCTGAAAGTAGCTAAATTACCTGAAGAAGCTATATACGAAGGAGATTCAATTTTTGTAATTAAAGATGGTCGAGCATTAAAAAAGAAAGTTCAAATTATTCATAAGGAGCCAGGATTTGTTTACTTTAAAGGAGATATAACTAATGGGGAAAAGGTTGTAGTTTCTAGATTGGCTGGTATTGGTGACGGTATTAAACTTGAAAGTAAATAATGGGTAATTTTTCTATATTAAGTTTTTTTGCTAAGCATAAAACAGCTGCGAACCTGTTAATGATTTTTTTAGTCATTTCTGGCATTTTGTCTCTTCAAAGATTAAACAGGCAATTGTTCCCTGATCTGAATGTTGAAATTATAGTAGTTTCAGTGTTTTGGGCTGGTGCTTCTGCAGAAGATATAGATAAAAATATTGTTCAGAAACTTGTTCCTGATCTCAGACCTTTATCAGGTGTAAAAAAAGTTAGATCAACTTCGTCTGAAAATCTTACCGTTCTTCAAATTGAATATAAATTTGGTAGTGATATGCAAACAGCTTTGTCAGATGTTGAAGCTATTGTAAATGATACAGAATTGCCTGAAAATTCAGAAAAGCCCAAAGTTTTTAGAGCTGAGTTTAAAGATGAAGTGACTAATATTGTATTGTCAGGACCATTTTCAATTAACTCTCTTCGAGCACAAGCCAAAATTATTAAGGAGGACTTGCTCAGCTTAGGGATTGACAAAATTGATATTGGCCCCAATCCCTCTGAGGAAATATTAATTGAGGTTTCTGAAACAGAATTAGCTCGCTTAAATCTTTCAATGAAAGATATCTCTAGAATAATACAATCTTCTTCAATAAATGTTCCAGCAGGATCTCTAGCAGATGGAGCTCTTAGAGTGAGGTCCTTAGGTTTGAAAGAAATAGCAAATGACTATAGTCAAATTGAAATTTTGGTAAAGCCAGATGGAACGAGAGTTTTGTTAGGTGACATAGCCAATATTACAGATGCTTTTTCTGAGCCTTCAGTTCAAGCCTTTAGAAATGGACAGAATGCCATTAATATAAAAGTTTTGAGAAGCATAACTAACGATGCTCTTAGAGTAAATCAAACAGTTCAAGATTACTTGAATGAGAAAAAATTAAATTTACCCATTAGTCTAAAAGTTGAGCAATTTGGGACTGTTGCTAATTTAATATCTGATAGAATTAATTTGCTTACAAGAAATGCCACGAGTGGATTAATAATTGTTTTAACTGTTCTTTTTATTTTCTTAACTTCGAGAACGGCTTTTTGGGTTGCCTTAGGTATCCCAGTGGCATTTTCAGCTACGTTTGCGGTAATGTTACTTACAGGACAGTCTATTAATATGATTTCTTTATTTGGACTTATAATGGCATTAGGCATAGTTGTAGATGATGCAATTGTTGTAGGTGAACATTCTGAACATCTTGAGGAGAATAGGGGTATGGATGCCTCTAATTCATCAATATTAGCCGCGTCAAGGATGTCGCCACCTGTAATATCTGCAATGCTTACAACTGTGGCAGCGTTTCTCCCACTTTTTTTTATTAAAGGAATTATTGGACAGGTTATATTTGCAATTCCTGCAGTGGTATGTGCTGTTCTCGTTGCAAGTCTTATTGAAGTTTTTTTAATAATGCCCGCCCATTTAACACATGGTGTAAGTCCAGTTATTTCTAATCTTTTTTCACCATTCGTTTGGGTGTTAAATTGTATTCAAAAGCCATTTAATAGGGGTTTTAATTTATTTAAAAATAATATTTTTAGAAATTTAGTTACATTTTCATATCATTGGCGTTATGCAACTATTTCCACTGCAATATCTTTATTAATTTTTTCCATTGGGATGGTTTCCTCAGGCAAGGTCCCATTTTCTTTTTTTAGTGGCCCGGAAGGAGATATCATTTTTGCAAATGTTTCAATGAGTTCTGGGTCCTCAAGATCTCAAACATCAAATATGCTTAATGAAATGGAGAGAGCTCTAAAACAAACCGAGGCTGAACTTGTTGGAGAAGAAGGAAAGTTGGTGTTGATGTCTTTTAATCTTTTGGGATTTGGAACTGCAAATAACACAGAAGAAAATGATGCTTTTGGTGCGTCTTATGATAGAGCTAGTATAACTGTAGAATTAATAACAGCTGACCAAAGAGATATAAGAGTTGAAGAATTAATTTCTAAATGGCGAAATAACATAAATCCATTGCCAGGTTTAGAAAAAATAACTATTAGGGCGCCTGTAGGTGGCCCACCAGGAAGAGATGTAGATATAAGAATTACGGGTGATGATTTAAACCAATTAAAATTAGCGTCTGATAAAGTATTAAACCTAGTTAAATCCCTTCCAGGTTCGAGTGATGTAACTAGTAATCTTAATTATGGTGCTGAAGAAATACATATTTCACTTACGCCTAAGGGTAAGTCACTAGGCTTTAGTACTTTTGAAGTTGGCGATCAAGTAAGAGCAGCACTTGAAGGTTCAATAGTTAAAAGATTTGCAAGGGGAGACGAGGAAGTTACGGTTCGAGTTAAACTGCCAGGTGATGAAACCAAAGATGATAATTTAGCCCAGTTAAAATTGATTTCTCCAAGTGGAAACTCTGTGAGATTAGAAGAAGTAGCAACGCTTAAAAACAATTTAGGTTTTTCAGTAATTAGAAGAACAAATGGTTTTAGGGAAGTTAAAATTACAGGTGATTTAGACGAAAAACTTTTGAATACATCAGGAGCAAAAGAAAAATTAGAAGAGATTGGTATTAGAGAAATTATTAAAAGTTTTGGTCTTGATTACAGATACTCAGGTAGAGAAGAAGAGCAACAAGAAGCATTTTCTGATATGAGAGTGGGTGGAATAATAGGACTTTTGTCTATTTATATTGTTCTTGCATGGGTTTTCGCAAGTTGGTTAAGACCACTTGCTGTGATGATTATGATACCATTTGGTTTTATAGGGGCGGTTGCAGGGCATTATTTTTTAGGACTTACAATGTCTATTTTATCTATGTTTGCAATAATTGCTTTAGCAGGGATTGTTGTTAATAATTCTATAATTTTAGTTGCAACAATTGAGAGAAGGTTAGCTGAAAATCCTAAAAACCCTGATGAAGCAATAATATCTGGTGTATGTGATAGATTAAGGCCAGTTCTTCTAACTTCGTGTACAACTATTGGCGGCCTATCGGCATTAATGTTTGAAACCTCACTGCAAGCCCAATATTTAATTCCAATGGCTGCAACAATTACTTTTGGACTTGGTTTTACTACATTATTAGTATTATTTGTAATTCCATCCACCTTAGGTGTTGGCAATGATATTTCTAACTTTTCTAAAATGATATATTCGCGAGTTATGAGAGCATAATGAATAAAAGGAAAGTTAATTTACAAAAAAACAAGTTTGTAAGTTCAAGATCTTCTAAACAAAAAATTAATAAAAATAAGAGAACTGAGTCATCTAGAAAATGGATTTCACGTCAACTAAATGACCCTTATGTTTCAGAGGCTCAAAAAAGAGGATTTAGGTCTCGTTCTGCATTTAAGCTATTACAAATTAATGAAAAATTTAATTTATTGAAATCTGGAATGGCAATTATTGATTTAGGTTGTGCGCCGGGTGGATGGCTTCAAGTTATGTCTGAAATAATTAATAAAGATAATAAAGGGAAGATTATTGGCATTGATCTTTTGGAAACAGATGCATTGCCAAATGTTAAAATTTTAGTTGGGGACATTAATGATGCAGAAATAATTGAGCAAGTGAACATTTTTTTTGGAGATGTAAAAGTTAATGGTGTTGTAAGTGATATGGCTGCTGATACAACTGGGCATAAGCCTACTGATCACATTAGAACAACAATGCTCCTTGAGGTCGCCATTGAAATAGCATTTGATTTTTTAAAAGAAGGTGGATTTTTTTTAGGAAAGTGCTTTAAGGGTGGAACTGAAGCAAGTGTATTAAAAACTCTCAATAAATCTTTTAAAACTGTAAAACATGTCAAGCCTGACGCAAGTAGAAAAGAATCTGTAGAATCATATGTTCTTGCAATGGGCTTTAAGCAATAGAATTAAATTTAGGGATTTTTAATGAGTAAATTGGAAAAATTATTAATTATTGATTTTGGAAGTCAATTTACTCAACTAATTGCAAGAAGGTTAAGAGAGCTTGGAGTATTTTCAGAAATTATTCCCTTTCAAAATATTAATGTTAAAACTTTAAAAGAATATAATCCTAAAGCTATAATCCTATCGGGCGGTCCAGCAAGTGTTTCAAGTGAGAATTCCCCTAGACCTCCATCCAATTTATTTGAAATGAATGTCCCTATTCTTGGAATATGTTATGGCCTGCAAGTACTTGTTAAAGTTTTAGGTGGTCAGGTTGAGCGAGGAGAGAGAACTGCTGAGTTTGGAAGATCTTTTCTTAGAAAATTAGAAATTGAATCTGACTTAATTGATGGAATGTTTTCTGGGGATACAGAACAAGTATGGATGTCACATGGTGATCATGTCAGTAAAATTCCATCAAGTTTCCAAGCTATTGCTTCAACGGAAAGTGCGCCATACGCGATTATTGGTGATAAGAAAAAGAAAATTTATGGTGTTCAATTTCATCCTGAAGTCTACCATACTTTAAATGGGTCTAAATTTTTAGATAATTTTTTAAATATCTCAGGCTTTAAGAAAAACTGGACTATGCAGTCTTATAAAGAGACCAAAATTAAACAACTAATAAAAACCATAGGGAATCAGAAAGTTATCTGCGCATTATCAGGAGGTGTAGATTCTTCAGTAACAGCAGCTTTAATCCATAAAGCAATAGGCGACAATCTAACTTGTATCTACGTTGATCATGGCCTTATGCGATTAAATGAAAGCAAAGAAATTATTAAGATGTTTAAAGACTATTTTGATTTAAAAATTATTCATGCTAATGAAGCCGACCTTTTTTTAAATTCTTTAAAAGGTTTAATAGATCCTGAGGAAAAAAGAAAAGTAATTGGTCGTCTTTTTATAGAAGTTTTTACAAAGTATTCTAATCAGATAGGTGATATCAAATTCTTGGCGCAAGGCACTCTTTATCCAGATGTAATTGAAAGTGTGAGTTTCACAGGTGGTCCCTCAGAAACAATAAAATCACATCACAATGTTGGTGGATTACCGAAAAATATGAAACTTGAATTGGTTGAGCCATTAAGAGAGTTATTCAAAGATGAAGTGAGAAAATTAGGTATTGAGTTGGGTTTACCAAAACATTTCATTTCCCGTCATCCTTTCCCAGGACCTGGACTAGCAATCAGGTGCCCAGGAGAAGTTAACTTGAATAAATTAAATATTTTGAGACAGGCAGATTCAATTTTTATAAAACAAATTCGAAAGCATGGTCTATATGATAAAATATGGCAGGCATTTGTAGTTTTACTTCCTGTAAGAACAGTAGGGGTAATGGGTGACGGCAGAACATATGATTTTGTTTGTTCGTTAAGAGCTGTAACCTCTGTTGATGGAATGACAGCTGATTTTTACCCATTTGATTCAAAATTTCTTGGTGAAACCTCAAATAAAATAATTAATGAAGTAAATGGAATTAATAGGGTTACCTATGACATTACTTCAAAACCACCAGGAACTATTGAGTGGGAGTAAATAAAGTAATAGAATAAAATTAGTAATTTACATATTCTTATTTAATTAAAACTAGGAGTTAATTATGACGTCTGTCAGCATTGATCCATCAGGTGAATACCTGACCTTGATAAGTGCAAACAGCCATCATCGTTTCCATGCGATCTGGTTGCGAGATAATGCAGGCGATCAAGATACCCGTGAGCCTGGAAGCGGTCAGCGCCTGATTGCAATAAATGATATTCCTATTAGCACTTGTATCACGAAAACTGAACTAAAGGACGATATATTGAGAATAAGCTTTGCACCCGAAGATAAGGTGGTCGAT
>MDTC01268171.1_pt1 | contig 10845 bp, 8 predicted proteins | sample 811181 | NCBI WGS metagenome assembly MDTC01 (sample SAMN05326644, study PRJNA326480) | marine metagenome | isolation source: seawater | place: Pacific Ocean: North | collected 2011 | reverse complement strand
TAATGTCCACAATCATTGGTTGGGCAGTTTATACATTTTTGAATGATTTTGAAGAATCATTGGATGCAGGAGATCCTTCAGTGCTTCAAGTGGATGGACGTTGGGGATGGGAGGCACATTTGTTGTTTGATACATGTTCTCCATTAGCCGATAGTTGGGAAATGCCTGAGAACCTTAGTGGACAAGATGACTCCTTTTTGTATCCAGGTGAACTTAGTTGTGATTGGGAACATCAAGGACCGAATGATCATGCCGTGGTTGTAATTTACAATCATGCTCAGAATAATATTGATCTTTTACTCAGTATAGATTCATCATCAATAGTATTCTCGGAAAGTGGTGAATCGACATTGCTTGTACCAAGTATTGATGCGAATTCCACATTTTTCGCTCCACTGAATCTTCTAGAAGATGTAGATGAAGAAGTGGTTTTGATTAACGCCTCTCATGTAACTGTAATGGATGCAGCAGTATCTTTAGAAGTCAATTTGATGCGTGGTTCTAGTACAGAACCAGTTCACAGCGATTCCGGAGATCGCCTCCAAGTCAACTACAAGGTATGGGATGCAGATACTGAAGTACTCCTTGACGAGGGTGATCTTCCTGCAACTGCTGGACCAGACGCGATGTGTGAAACTGGAGCTCCTTGGATTTGCTACATAGATGGATTTCCATGGTCTTTACTTGGGTTGGATATTGGCCAAGATCGAGGTGTACTTGGGCCAGGAACGTCACACATCACTCTATTACCTCCGCCAATTGCTTATGGTGGAAGTGAGGGACACGAACTTGAGAACTCATGGCTTAGATTTGAAGTAGAATTAACACTTCTTGCTGCAATCTGATTAGACCCGAAACGCCCATACCTATCCTCTTGTAGAGAGTGCCATGGGCGACTCCCATCAGGCTTTGGAATGCGATGGGCGGGCCCAATCTTGGGCCACAAGAAAAACCAGTCCCAAAGCACAGAGAAAAGGGGAACCAGAGGTACATATGACGGATCAAATGAGACGTCTTTCCACTCCTTGGTCTATTGCTTCTGAGAGAGCAACAAGAATTTCTGAATTGAATTTACCTCCTGGTTTGATTCTTGATCCAGCAGCAGGTTCCGGAATACATTTAGCATCAATTTGTATAGCTACAAATCGAGTTGGTTTAGGAATTGAACTTGATGAGGAAGCTGCTCGCTTTTCTGCAGCAAATATGAATCGCTTGCTTGTGAAAGGAAAGGATCCAAGACGACTTTCCCATCGGATTTTGATTGGGGATGGAACTGATGCCTCCGGTGCCTTATCATGCCTTCATTCATCTTTGGAATCATCAGGAATATCTGCTACTCCACCTATAGCTATGCTTCATGTCGATCCAGCACGTCCATTGGATGCTCAAAATCACACACTTGACGAAATGGCTCCTCCATTACGCCCGCTTCTAGAAGCATGGTTGCCCCATATGGAAACAGATGAGAGGGGTCCTGCGTTGTTACTCGACCTTTCTCCTCGATTATCAAAGGCACAGAGGGGTGAAGTAAACGCCATTCTCGATGATTTGGTTCCTGGAGTAAATCGAACATGGGAATGGCTTTCTCAAGGAGGGGGCAGAATAGATCGACTTTCCGTTTGGGTAGGCCCGTTGGCAGGAACTGATGGATTCCGTTGTATTCGCATGGGTCCTAAATCAGTTCAATCTGAAGTTACTTCCCGAGAGCAATCGCTTTTCATTTCAGAGAAGAGAACAATGCCTCCTTCATTTGATGATTGGATTGTAGTATTGGATCCCACAATAGTAGAATCTCGATTACATTTAGATTGGATTCAGAATCATATGAATCATGAATATCAACCGATATGGCAGCGTGCTAACATTCGCCGTCCAGTATTGGTAAGCAAATCCCCCCCTCCAGAAAGTTTGCGTAATGATCCATTCGTTATTGCAGTAGGGCAAGTAGTTGCCCATCGGTTAAGTTCTCCAAATATGGAGAATGCCCCCACTGTTGCAAGAGCCGCAGAAAAAGCAGGTATCGGACATCTTGTACTTCGATGTGAAGTTGACCCGGATCTTCATCCGAAGATACAGAAGCGCCTGAATAAAGCACTGAAGGGAATTGATGGTACACGAGGATTTGTTATCGATGTACCAGTTAGTAGCCGAGATGGTAGATGGCATGTAAATTACGTGACTTGCTCAGAAAATTAAGGAATATACGCATCGTTCTATTGAAATAGGGGATTCAAGTCGGGAGGCTGCCTATATGGCCACTGGGTGACCAGTGAACACGGGGGAACCGTAGAAATGAGTACCGACAAAGACCTTGGAGACGACTTCCAGTATATCCTGCGTATCGCAGATGCTGACATCGATGGGATGCGACCTATCGGAATGGGAATGACTAGTGTGAAAGGGATTGGGCAACGCACTGCTCGTCGTCTTTGCCAATTATCAGAGATTGATCCTTCTAAGTTAGGTGGGCATCTATCTGATGAAGAACAAGATCGCCTTCGTTCTGTAATTGATTCCTACCCAACTTTTGTACCACATTGGTTACTAAATCGTCAACGTGATTTAGAGACGAATGAGGATGCACATCTATTTTCTCAAGAAGTCAAGATGACTCGTGATGACGACATTGCTCGTTTAGCCGAGATGAAGACTTACCGTGGAATGAGACATCGAAGTGGCCATAAGGTTAGAGGACAACGATTGCGAAGCAATGGTCGTTCCGGTCTAACTCTTGGTGTTCAGAGGAAGAAGTGAGGAGGGATTTGAATGGGCCAACCTAAGTTTTCTCGACCAAAGACACAGACTCCCACCCATCCTTGGAAGGCAGAGCGTATCGAAGAAGAACATGCTCTAAAGGAACAATATGGGTTAAAGAAAATAGGCGGTATGAAAGAGATTTGGCGCGAAAAGAGCTCTCTTCGTCGCCATCGTCAGTTAGCCATGAAGTTAATTGGACGTGTTGATACATCCGAAGGTCACTTCAAGCGTGAGAAGGAACAGTTCCTTGAATCAATGAATCGAAAAGGCTTGATTCCCGAGGAAGCAGATTTAGATGACGTTTTGCAAATTTCTGTAGAAAACATGCTTGATCGTCGCCTTCAATCCCAAGTATATTACAAGGGATTTGCTCCATCAATGCGTGCAGCAAGGAATATGATTGTTCATGGGCACATAGTTCTCGGCAGTCAGAGGATGAACGTTCCAGGATATCATGTACTGCGTGAGGAAGAAAGTGAAATTGCCTATCATCCAACTTCTAATTTCAATGATCCAAATCATGCAATTCGTCAAGAAATGGATCGTCGAAGACAGACAGTAGGTGCCGAAGATAATTCTGAGGATATTGCTCAGTCTACAGAAACCCAAACCGATGAAGATTTCATTGAACAAATCAAAGCAGATGAAGAAGCTATTGATTCGGAAGAAAACGAAGATGGAGGTGAAGCTTGATGGGTCATAAGGCAGTTGTACATATTTTTACATCTCATAACAACATACTCATTACAGCAACTGATTTGACTGGTGCTGAGACTATTTGTAAGGTATCAGGAGGAATGATAGTCTCTAGTGGAGCAGATCAGAGTGGTCAATTTGCATCAACTCGTGCAGCAGAACAGATTGCTGAGATGTTAACTGAGAAGGATTTTGACCAAGTGATTGTGAAGTACCGTGGAGCTGGAGGCAACAGGTCTCCATCTGCACCAGGCGCAACATCTGCGATTCGAGCATTAACTCGAGCAGGAATGACCATTACTCGTATTGAAGACGTTACACCAATCCCTACTGATGGCACCAAGAAGAAGGGTGGTCGGCGAGGTCGACGAGTTTAATGAGGAGGAAGAAAAAATGGATAGCGAGATTATTGAAGAAGAAAATCATAGCATTAGAATTCTGTTAAAGGGAACTGATCGTGCTAGCGTAAATGCCCTCCGTCGAACTATGATTGCAGACACTCCAAAAATGGCAATTCATCGAATTCGATTTACTCAGTCTACTACTGAAGAGGATGGAGTAATTTGGGAAAGTGTGGGACCAATAGCTGATGAGATAGTGTCTCATAGGCTTGCTATGATCCCTATTCCCTCTGAAGGCGAATTTCATTTGCCTGAAGAATGCCCAGAATGTGCAGACATGGTAGAGTCTCAGCGCGGTTGCCCTCTGTGTGAGATTATCTATCGATGCACAGTAAAGGGCGAACCAGAGGGAAGAGCAGTAAAAGCTCGAGATTTAGAAGTTCTAGGTGACCTAAAGTTCTCTATTCCAGAGGAATTTCAAGATATCACCATCACTAAGTTATACGCTGGACAATTGATTGATTTTATTGCCCGTGCAAATAAAGGTCATGGGCGTGATCATGTGAAGTGGCAACCAGTTGCAGGAATTACTTTCTATGCACGTCAACATGGTGTTTTGAATGACAAGAAGGCAGCAAAGATACTTTGGAATCTTGGTTTAAGCATAAAAGAGAAAGATTTCAAGAATGGAAGAATTGAAGATATTGCAGTTGTTGATCAATTGAAGAAAGATTTGCTTCATGTTGGCCCTAGTACAGATCATGGAAGAGAATTTGCTGATGCAATTACTTTGGAGGATGTTCCAGGGGAGTTCATTCTCCAATACGAATCCGATGGTTCAATGTCGCCCAGAACAATTTTCGATGATGCAACAGCGATTCTTTCTTCACGTTTAGGCAATATTTCGGCAGACCTTGATATCGTACTTTGAATGAGCATGCCTCAATGGCAGTTACTACCTCCTCTCGTTCGGGTGCACACGTAACGTTGGTTTTCACTGTACATTCAGATGCGGAAGACCCTTTGGAACAAGGTTCCTATGGTGTTGGATTATGTCTTGAAGCGGGTATATCTACAACATGCAGATCTGATCCATCTCCAAACACAGGTCTTACAGTGATAATTAACGGCAACCCTTCAGAAGAAGAGTTGCATAGTGCAGTACTTTCTGAATGTATAGAATTCGATTCTGAGTTAGCTTCTATGCACCATACATTCGACGTTCAATCTCAATTGCCCTTTTCTCAGGGGTTTGGATTATCTGCAGCGGGCGCTCTTTCAGCAGCTAGATGTTTACTTGCTATGTCTTCATTGCCAACTGAGAATCAAGATCGAGCAGCATGGATGATTGCTCATAGAGTAGAAAGGAAACTTAGTGGTGGATTGGGAGATGTGACTGCATTGCATGCTGGAGGAATAGCGCGCAGAAATAATCCAGGTTCCCCGTATCATATGGTGGCTGGCAACTTTATTTCAGGGCCTGGTCAGTCAGAATCATGGAACAGTCCAATTCCGGTATTGGCTGTATGGAGAAAAACACAATCAAGACATACATCAGAATACATTGATTCGCCTCATTGGGGTAATAAGATCAGAGATGCTGGTAATCAAGTAATGAAATCATTAGGGGTTGATGAGTGGAATGAGTCACGATGGACTCAGATTATTGAATCCGCAGATGAGTTTGCTGAAGAATCTGGATTATTGGATGATGCAGAAAGAAGAGAATTGTTGAATGAAGTTAGGTGGGCCTTACGTTCCTTTGAACCTAGATTATCCATTTTACTTTGTATGTTAGGTGAAAGTGTAGTGGTAATACCCAACGATATTACGGATGATGGATGGATTGAACACGCTGAGATTTTGATTGATAGATTAACTGACCTTGGATTCTTATCTACTAGAATAGGTAGTATTTCATGATCGATTTTCATTGTGCTCAATCAACAAACTAAGATCAACAGGCCCTGCATCTAGTTTCTGAGCGCCTCGTAGGTGTAATCCATCACAGAATCCATGCCGATAAATTATGGCACCTTGGCCATATGCTTCAGTATAACGATCAACTTGTTTCTGCGCTTTTTTCCTTGGAAAACTCAATGCAGATCCAAAGAAATGTTTTGCATCTATCCATGCACAAGGGATTCCATTTATTCGAAGGTCATCAAGGAATAACAAATCAGGAGTTCTCACTGGTCGTCCTTCTTCAGCAATTTGCTCCTTCATCAATTCATTTTGTCGTCTAAATCGAACATCTATTGATTCAAAATGTTCGCAAAGGAGATCTTCAAAGAGGTCTGCAGCAAGATGAGTTTCTGTTTGATCTACATTTGCAACTCTATCAGATTCTTCGGCAATTCTGAACTGTTCTTGGTCTCTTTCATTCATTTTTTTTGGTTCTTTCAGGAGGGTTTTGATTCGATTTTTACTAAAATTTCTAGCGCTTAGAATTGCTCTGAAAACGTTTACTGGTGGCCCATCGACCAATTTTGCAAGTTCTAGAATATTAGAGCCATTGTCATATTTTCGTCTCAATTCCTTTTTCCGATTCATTATTCGATGATGTGAATAGACTGATTTTTCTTGATTAATTGCCGCTCGAAGAGATAGTGCTTGTTCAAGTGTAATCGGAAAATCTTCGATAATTTTTGCAATTTCTCCAACTTCTTCATCTGATAAGAAACCAAACTCTCCTCGTTTTACTACTAATCTTCCAATATTTTTCTGGACTTCTATGGGTACTGGATTTACCGGCCATTCGATTTCGATCCTTCTTGGAGCGGGCTCAATTTGGCTTGGTATCCCCATTGCTCTTGGTTTCACGTTAAATCGTCTTATGGCTCTACGGCAGGTTGCTTCGTCACGTGAATCCCATTCACCTGTTTCCTCGTCCACAATGTTCCCTATTGTCGACCATCTATGAACACAAGGGCTCAATTGCTTCAAAGAAAAGCAAGACCTGGTTGTAATGGTGCAGCAAATCTTGCCTTTCCAGCAATATCTTCTTGTTCTCCTGCGGTATAAGCAACTACTTCATCTACTCCTATAGTTTCAGCAATGAAATCTGCAGATTCTATGATGTAAGCAGATTCATCAAATCCCGATGTTACTAGCATTCTCTCTCCTTCACTTAAGGAGAATACCCTTCCTCTTGATTTTTTATTTCCAACAGTAACTCCTCTCCAAAATTGCATTAATTCACCTCTAATTGTTTCTTCTTGGAAAAGTGGATGAGATTGAATAAATAATTGTCCTTGTCTCATGAAATCAAAATCTTGTGCATGTAGTTCTATTGCTTCAATCATCAGTTTATTTTTCCATTCAGGAGATGTTTGAATTACTAATTTGGTAACAGGTAATTCAGAATGTCTTTCTGCTAAACCCTTCACATTTCTGGCATTATCGATTAAATTTCTAAGAGCCTTTTCTGCAGCCAATACTTTGACATCATTTTCATCATCAATGGGAGATGTAAACGTATAGCTATTGTTGATTATTGTTTCAGCTAACATAACTTCTCTCCCAATTTGTTGATTCCATTCTTCCGCAAGATGGGGTGTTGCTGGGTACAGCATATACCCCCACCTTTCCATATAATGTTGAAGTGTATTTTTCCCTACTCCTCCTCGCCTAATTGCCCATTGAAGGTCACTTAACATATCGAAATGACTTACCATTACTCCCTCTCTGATTCGAACTTCGTCCATTGACATCACCCATTTTGAAAAATTAGAACGGGCTTTAGCACATAACCATGAATCCATTGGTCCGCTTTCTTTTAATTCTGAATTAAGTAAATTCAATGTTCCGAAAATCTGATTCATTTGGCGATGATTTGCTTCTACTGCTGAATCCGACCAATCCATACCTGCTTCTGGGTTAGAACCAAACAGAATGAACAGTCTCACGGTATCCGCTCCAAATCGTTCAATCATATCTCCTGGACTAACGGTATTACCTAGCGACTTACTCATTTTTGCAGATCTAGAAGTCAAATCTTCATTGCATTGTGGACATTTTTGTCCAGTTTTTTCGACATGATATTCAACATTGCAATGTGTACAAAATGGAGTAGGAGCATTTACCATTCCTTGGCATACCAATTGTGAAAATGGTTCAGAAACTTCGTTTAGTCCAGCATCACGAAGTGCTTTCGTAAAGAATCGAGCATAGAGGAGATGCATAACTGCATGCTCAATACCTCCAATATAGAGATCGACACCATTTTCCATCCAATAGTCTGCATTCATCTTGCTAAATGGAGCGGCTTGATTCATGGCGTCTGTAAACCTCAAGAAATACCAAGATGAATCATAGAAAGTATCCATTGTATCCGTTTCACGCTTTGCAGCAGCGTCACAATTGGGACATTTTGTGTTAACAAAAGTATCATGAGTAGCCAAAGGGTTTCCTGTAGGATCTTCTGTGAAGACCACATCCAAGGGTAGTTGGACTGGCAAATCTTCTTCGGGAACTGGAACTACTCCACATGCATTACAATGGATGAAAGGAATTGGAGTTCCCCAGAACCGTTGACGACTAAGCAACCAATCCTTTAATCGATATTGAACGGTTCCTTTTCCATTTCCTTCATTTTCAAGTGTTTGAATTACAGCTTGTTTAGCATCATCACCAAACAATCCATCAAATCCATCTCTTCCTGATTTTACCATCCATCCCAATCCCTCAAATGCTCGCCCTGTGGCCTTTGGTTCCTCTCCTTCCTCCTCGCTTAGGACTTGCCGAATTGAAATGTCGTATTTTTTTGCAAAATCGTGATCGCGTTGATCATGACCTGGAACCGCCATTACAGCTCCAGTTCCATAGGATGCGACAACGAAATTACCTGCGTAAATTGGCACTTCCTCTCCAGTTAATGGATTAAGAGCGTAGCGCCCCAAGAACACACCTTTCTTTTCTCGTAGCATATTGATACGATCAAATTCTGACATTCTAGCACATTCGTCAGCAAGTTCTCTGAATGTCGCTTCAAATTCAGTGTTTTCAACCAGAGTTTCACAAAGTGGATGTTCAGGGGCTAGAGTCACAAATGTGACGCCGAAAATCGTGTCTGGTCGGGTTGTAAATGCCTTGATGATTTCATTACTTCCTTTGATTGGGAAGTGAATATCTGCGCCATGTGAACGACCAATCCAATTTCGTTGCATGGCCTTAACATTCTCTGGGAAACCAATGTGTTCCAATTCATCAAGTAATTCGTCAGCATATTCTGTCATCTTCAGAAACCATTGGGCCATATCCTTCTGACGAACTTCACCAGCACATCTCCAACATCGATTGTTTTTCACTTGTTCATTTGCTAGTACTGTATCACATGGGTCGCACCAATTTACAGGTGCAGTTCGACGTTCGACTAAACCCATTTCATGGAATTTTAGAAAAATCCATTGGTTCCAATGATAATAAGATGCATCACTTGTGGCTAATTCTCTTCGCCAATCGTAGGAGAATCCCATACGATTCAAATCAGCTCGAATACTTTCAATGTTTGACCAAGTCACGTCATGAGGGTGCCCTCCAATTTTTTTTGCTGCATTTTCGGCAGGCATTCCAAAGGAATCATATCCCATAGGATAGAGTACATTATATCCTGATAATCTCTTGAATCGAGCCATACTATCGCCGATACTGTAGTTTCTTACATGCCCCATATGCATGTGCCCAGAGGGATATGGAAACATTTCAAGGCAGTAGAATTTCGGACGTTTAGTATCGACTTCAGAATGGAAAACTGAATTTTCTTTCCACCTCTGTTGCCAGTTCAATTCAATTTCTTCAGGGTCATAATTGCCCACTGACATCCCCTCCTATGTCCTGTGGATTGCGCCTTCCTTCTTGAAATCGGTGGGAAGATTATCGCTCATGTGGCAACTGAGTACTTTCTAAGAGGAAAATGGCTTCACGAGTGAGACGATATCTGTATCTTAGTCCAACTTTATCTCTTTCAATTAATCCATATCCTTCTAGAGTCTTCAGATGATGGCTGATTAGTTGTTGACTACTTTCTAAGCGATCAGACAACTCCTTTTGACTTAGGTTTACAATGTCGTTTCCAGTAGCATCTAGGAGAGTTAGTATTCTACCTTGTAATGAATTAGGATCTGGAGTAAGGAGGGGTACAGGGAGATTGTCTTCATCAAGTCGACTATCAACTGTGGATGGATAATACCTCATCATTCTTCCATCTCTTCTTCTCCAAAGAAGATCCTGATCTTCTAACACCTTTAGGTGATGGGCAAGCTGCCCATTACTCATATTTAGTGCACCTAGAAGTGCTCTGAAGTGAACTCCAGGATTGGCTACCAAATAACCTACTACTCTACCACGTTGAAATTCACCATCGTAATCTCTACGGCGCACCATGCCAATAATTGCAAGCCCTCCATTTAGTGCAGCAATTCTAATCCATTCAGTATTTAGAACGAATATTAAACAGAATGATAGCAATGAGGTAGTTACAACCACTGCAGTTGCTGGTAAGATGACTTCAACTATTGTTTCAGGTTCTTGAGAATCAGTATTTGAAGTGACTACAGGATCATTAGATGGAGTCCACTGGTCAATTACTTCTCTAACAATGAAACCAGATTCCCATCCCGAGCAATGGTTTGAATTTGAAAAAGAGGCCTCTGTTGTACGATAAGCACCTTGGTCACCAGTAATTGGTTTTAGAGCATCATCTTCTGAACTAACCAGTACCCTTTCTTCTCCATTTGGTGTTGTTAGAATCCAACATCCCCCTTCATCTGTTCTTACATGATTCCATGTACCTTCCAATAGTGAAACAATTAGGATCTCTTCTTGATTATCTGTATTCAATTCCTCAACCACTAATTCTGATTCTTCTTGAGTATCGGTTTCTTCTACAAACTCAGGATCGATTGTATGAGTTATTTCTAACATCATCGAAGGATAGGAGCGAAGAGTAATTCTAATCAAATGAGAACCAATTATGCTCTCTTCTTCATTACTTTGGAGTTTTATTGGTACACTTTCAAATGAAATCGAGTCGCCAGTTTCTAATGTGGTT
>MDTC01208885.1_pt1 | contig 10845 bp, 4 predicted proteins | sample 811181 | NCBI WGS metagenome assembly MDTC01 (sample SAMN05326644, study PRJNA326480) | marine metagenome | isolation source: seawater | place: Pacific Ocean: North | collected 2011 | reverse complement strand
TTTTTAATACTTTCTTTGTCATCATTTTGCAAGAATATAGGAATAATTTCTTCTTTAACATTTGTTCCATTAATTTTATAGTGGAATCGTGAAAGTATGTTAAGTAGATATCTAATTAATGAAATATGTGTATTAATTCTATTAGAAAATTTTGATATGTTATATCTATTTTCTCTAAATTGTTTTTCATATAATTTTATATCTGGATTGGTTATGTCTTCAATTTTTAATCTCGAGTCAATAGCATCTTTTAATTCGTCATAATAGTTATCAATATTAATCATATCACTCAAAATTGTTGAACTATCACCTCCAGCAATATTACTTATTTCGACTATTTTATTAGACAAATCTTCAGTACAAATATTAAAGTAGTCTTTAAGTTTATCAATTATTTCTGTTTTTTTTGTTCTGTATTCATAGGTATCTATATTTTTAAGTTGAATTTTATAAATATTTTGTTGAATTGATATAAGTGATTTAATTGTTTCATCAATTAGACTATCATCGAGACATGTTGACGAATATATAGTAAGCATCTCACGTAATCTGTCAGATACAATACTTTTATTATTAATTTCTGGCATAATTTCCAAGTAGGAAGAATTAGTGTTTCTTTGTATTTCATTAGTATTTATTTCAATATCAGTAATAATTTCATTAATTTCTTCTATATTTTTTCCTAATACTAATTGGTCAATAGCATCAGATATATCTGATTTAAATTCCATCGACAGAATATCAATTTCGGCAGAACCATTAAAATCTATGAGAAGTTTAATTTTCATATCCATATTACTATAGTTCTCACCATATTTACTTATTAATTCTTCTCTGAGTTTTTCTTTAAAAACTTCAGGTAATACTTCTTGTTCTTGTAATTTAGTGACAATATAGTAATCATTATCTGTAACTGTTTTAAAATATCTAATTTCTCCATAATTATCTCCCTTATTAAGATTATATATATAATTACTTTGCTTAATCTTATTAACTAAAGCCTTTTTTATTAATTCACTATCAGACTCATACAATTCAGGTTCGATATCCATAAAATGTTGCAAATCTCTAGGTGATAATGTTGTAACTAGAATATCGTAAATGATACTATTATTGTAATTATATTTAGTGAAATATTCAGTAATTTTATGAAGATCACTTTTTACATTTGTAATAGTTGAATCTTTGACTTCATAATCGCTAATATAACCACTTTTAATATTATCATAATTTGATGAAGTGCTATATATGGAGGGATTAAAATTATCAGGTAACTCTTCCTCGGTAATAATATTATTTATTTTGGTAATTAAATTATATCCTATTTTATTTTCTATATTACGTAACTCTTGATTGGTGCCTTGAATCTGTGAAGTTATTGAAAGTATTTCGCTCTTAATACTTTCTTGTTGTTCTTCTGTGCTAGTTTTAAATCTACGATTTAGTTCTTTTAATTTAATAATGGAAACTTTTTGATTTTCAATAATACTATCTATATTAGGAGATGTATAACTAAATACATTGTTAAATCCAAGATTAGGTAAAAATTCATTCCAATCATATGTAATCTCAGTATCTTTTTCAATGTACGTTTCAATCTGATATTTTTGCTTATCTTCTACTTTGTCTCTCATCATTCCCATTTCAGAAACTTCTTGATATTTTTCTTCTAAAAATAAGCTATATAGCTCTTTTTTTGTTTGGGAGGATGATTTTTTTTCCATGTATTGTAAAAATGCTAAAATTGCTTTCATATCATTGTTACTTTTCTTTGTTATATCTTCAAGCATATTATCTGTTAAATAGGCCAACATCCATAATTTATCTTTTCCATCTACTTTAATTTTCGAATCAAATATATCATTAATAATTATACCAGATGCGTTTCGACCCTTTTTTTCTCTTTTTTCAACTCCACTTCCTTTAATTGTATAATCAGGTATAGCAGTTCTAATAATTTCAGTTAAAGCTGCAATTGAATAAGCTAATGTATGAAGAGTTCTATATCCACGATGAAGTTTTAGTATAGTTCCTTGCTTTCTTTCTTTTATTTTATAAAACCTATTAACAAATCCCAATATCTTTTTGTCTTTTGTAATTTTAGAAACCTTATTAAAAAAAGAAATCGAATATTCAGACTCAGGCAGTTCTTCAAATGCAGCTGCGATTTTATTTTCATTAGCCTGTTTACTAGAATCTAGACCAACTCCTTTTACATTATTATAATAAAACGATTTTAGATTAGTTAATTCTGAAGAATGTCTATCGATTCGATTTGTTACCAAATCAAGGGTTTGTTTATAATCGGCCACTCTTAAATCAACGTTAATTTTTCTAAGTATTGTGTTAACTATTCTTCTTACATCATTTAGAGGTATATTAGCTATATCATCAATAATATCTTCCTCTTCTTCATCTTCAATAACGGCTTCTCTAACATTTATAACTTTATCGTCTCTTCCAAATCCTTCAAATTCTGAATATCTCTGGTATCCAATAACTTCACCACAAATTTTGCAATAATAAAATTCTCCATTAAGAATACCATATTTATCAATTACTTCTTGCATATTTCTTTCTTTTGTTTCATTATCTCTTAATGCAGAATCCATAAGTTTATCGTGATGAACACATACTATAGGAATATCAACATTAGGAATATTATACCACCAAAAATTATTACTTAGCATTTCACCATTAATTGTTTTAAATTGGACACCGAATTCAGAAATAAAATCTCTCAATTTAAGATTTCTTTGGTCAAAGTCTTCAATTCGTTGAATACTTTCAAATTTAGTTAATATTGACTTAGGAGGATAAGTTTTTTTAAGAGATTTACTGAGTTTTTCTTCTTTAACATAAGGTTTTAATTTTCTTCTATTTTGTGAAATTAACACTTGTAATCTTTTTTTAAGATTATCTTCATGCCCATTAATTTTATCTTTTATACTTTTTTTGTATTCAAGAGCATTAATAATATTAGATACTTTATTTAGTATAGACTTATGCAAAAAAGATAATTGATATAATTTATTTATTATTATATCGTTTTCTTTTGTATGAATACATTTAGTTTCATCACCTTCTTTATAGTCAAGACAATTTTTCATAATATCATCAAATTCAATAGTTAATAGTTTATTTTCATAATTAAAACATGTGTCGATACTGCCGTAAGACTTGTCCACTGGTATCCATGATGTTCCTCTTCTTACATATAATAATTTTCGTCTACCATCTTTTATGACACAATAATCTCCTGATTTTATTTTTCTCTTTTTTTCAAGAGAATCATCTCCAATTATGTTAAGAACAGTTGATATCTTGGCACGTATAATTTCCTCTGTTTCGTAGACATATGTTGAAAACATAGTTTTTTCAAATTCTTGTTCAAAATCGGATATTGTTATATCTTTTTTTATAGTATTAGCAAGCTTAAGGTCATTTATTGTAGTATCAAATTTAGGAGATGTAAATATAGTTCTATTATTATCTCTTACAAGATCTTCAATAGAATTATAAGTTTTCATTATACGAATATTTTTACAAGTCTTCATATATTGTTCCATAATTGATTTTTGTTGGTCATATGTTATTTTAATTAATCTTGCTTTATCTCTTAAATTAGATGCCGTATTATAATCAGGAATATGTTGATTTTTTTCAGAATTAGATAGATTATTCCATAATAAAGCATCAGGCTCCTTAATATTATTATAAGTTTTTTCTCCATAATCATTTAAAACTTTAGTGATGTTATTATTAATTTTTACTAAATTATTAAGATTAATGATTTCAATTACTTCTTGTGAATTATTGCGGTCATTTCGCATATTTTTTATAAAATCTAAATGCTTTAATATATTTTTATCAAAGTGGTTAATATGTGAATCAGAAAAAGGATTTACAGGAATATCATATTCCATAATAAATTTATTAAATAATCCTTGAAATCTTAAATCAATAAGCTCTTCGGGGTTCGTAAAATATTTAGTAATTTCGGATTCAGAATAAACAGAATCTGAAGAAATTACTAATCTTGCAATAATAATATCAATAATCAATTTTCTTTCGGATATACTAGATGTAATATTTAGATAGTTTTCAACATAAGAAATAAGAAATGCATCATTATAAAGATTAAATATAGGTTCTGAAATTGCTTCAATAGCCTCTTTTAAGTCACTAAAATATTTATCATCTGTAGGGGTATAACCATTAACTTTTAGGTCATTTTCTACGATAGATTTAAATTGAATAAGAGTGTTATGTAATTTAACAAATTTCTCGCTTCTATCTTTATTAATTATTATTCTGTTTTTTAAATATTTTTCGTAGTTTCTAATCAATTCACCATTATTTATAAATTTATTTGTAATATCATATTTAAGTAAAATTTCAGTTGATATTTGTCTTGGATGAATATTATGTTTGTTTAAAATTCGATGAATATCTTCCATGTTAACACAGCTATTAATTTTATCTATTTCTAATTTCATTATATCATCAATACTTGGTGTAATATGTTTTACGGCTTCATTGTATTCACTATCTGATAATTGAGTTCTTGACTTAGTAGTATTAAAAAAAATAACGTAGTTAAAATCAGGATTATAAAGGTCCCAGGAGAATTCTTCGTAATTATTTATTATTTTAATTAATTTACTTGTTTTTTCACCAGATGAATCATGTAATGTTAAACCCTCATTGTGTAATTTAGGATATTTTTTATTATAACCTTCATTAACAACTATTTCTTTGCCATTTATAATTTCAGGTTTAAAGTAATTAATTGCTTTAATATAAAATCCAACAATATTTACATTTTCCCCTTCAATATATTTTACATGTTTAGGTGGTTTAGATATTGTTTTATTTAAATCAGTAGTTTTATCACTACCTGTATAAAATCTATCACCTATACTATTACACGACTTTACTTCTCCTTTAGTTTCATGCATAAATCTGTCATCGTAAGAATCTTTTATCACAATTATTTCACCATCAGCTAATCTTGTTGAAACAACAATTTTTTTTTCAATTTCTTCGTCTATTTCATCAGGATTTACTGTGCAACCACCATCTGTAAAACAACTTCTTATAACTTTAGTATTATGTTTCAATTCTGTTTTAAAATACGAAATATTATCGGAGTCATTAGGGATATTATTAGTATGACTTCTATTAATTGGTTCAAACGAAATATTTTTTTCCTCTTCATCATTATCTTTCATTAATATTTGTCCACCCTCATATAATTTTTCTAATATTTTAGTATAATCTTTAAATTCACTATTAGAATTTTTTTTATTTCTGTATTGCTTATTAATCTCATTTAGTATATCAAGTTCTTCTGTTTCGTCTACGAAAACAATATCGTTTTTTAATTCTAATTCATCTTGAACATCTGAATCAAGATATGTCTCGTTTTTAGTATAAAATTTTTTTTGGTCAAATACAACAGGAGATATATATGATGGCAAAAAATCTTTACTAATAATATTATGAAGAAGAGGTCTAAATTCAGTGGTATGATTAATGGTTTTTTTATTTGTAACATCATTAGATGCTCTAAATTTATTAATTAAATCTAATATTTCACCAGCCTCTCTATATATCAAATTAATATCCTTGTCTTTATTTTTTCTATTATAATAATTTTGAAGATGCGCTACAATATCTTCAATAAGAGTATTGCTTTTATAAGATAATTCCCATATTGTTGCTTCTTGAAAAATAGTTAATTCTTCTTCTTCTATATCATCTATTAAAATATCTGCTTCTAGTTCTTCCGCATCATCGTCTATTGACATTCTGGTTTCAGTTTCAGTTTTAGATTCTTCCGTAACAGTGGTATCTAATATGGGTTGAACTTTACTTTTTAATTCACGTTGACTCTCTAAATCTTGTTCAGAAGTTGCAGATTTTTCAGAAGGAGATATTATCTCAAGACTAGTTATGTTATTGAAGGTCTCCGGTTTATCAAGATTAAATCGTAGAATAAATTTTTCTTTACCTAATATTTCTAAGATTACTAGATTGTTTACATCTTTATATGTTCGGAATAAAACCTCTACATTATTCATAGCAGAATCATTATCTGATTTTAAAATTAGTTTACTCTTTTTAGGAACTAGTTTTGCAAAAAAATCTTTAAGTTCAACAAGAGTTTGATTTAAATTAATTTTTTGATTTCCACTCATATTTATAATAAATACATATATTAATTTGTATTTTACGAACTTATATTGATATGTGCTTAAAGAATTATTCTAACATATATTATATATGAATATACAACATCCATTACTTAAAAAGATTGATATTCTTTCTTTAGATAATATTGATATAGCAGTTACAAAAATTAAAGAATTAGGGTTAAGCTGTAAAATTCATAATGATAATATAATAGTGAAATACCCTAAAAATTTAAAATATAGTAAAACTGATTATATTTTAAAAAGTAGAGGAATTATAATAGATTTTACAAATAAAAAAATTATTAATCACTCAATAGAAGGGTGTTCAGAATATAATTATTTTAAAAAAAATTTTAATTGGGATGATATTGTTATAGAAGAGTGCCTTGATGGAACTTTAATCAATGTGTATTACAATAATAAATGGTGTGTATCAACAAAATTTTGTATTGATGCAGATGAATCGAAATTTAGAAACGCTAAAACTTTTAGACAGTTGTTTGATTCTGTTGCAAAAGATATTTATAGTTATCTTGATAAAAGCTACACATATAGTTTTCTATTACAACACATTGATTCTAGAAATGTTTCGCCTATTACAAGAAATAAAATATATCACCTTGAATCAACTAATAATGTAACAGGAGATAAGGTTCAGATTACATTACCGAGTGTGTTGACTCCCGATGTGCTTAAATTTGGAAAATATAAGGAATTAAATAAATTAAATGTAACTTCATTCGCTGAACTTGAAGAAAAGGTAAATAATTTATCATGGACTAAGCCAGGATTTATGTTATATACAAAAGATAGAAAATACAAATCTAAATTAGAAAATCTTAATTATAATAAAGTAAATATTCTTGTAAGAAATCAGACTAATATTAATTATATAGTAATTGATGCAATGTATACCAAGAATAATCTACCTGAATTAATTAAATATTATCCTGAATTTTCAAAAAATGCGATTGATATTAATCAAAGAATGTTAACTTACACTACTAAATTACATGAATTTTACATTAAATGTAAAGTTAAAAATGTCTATTGTGATCTTGAAAAAAAATATAGAAAAACTATATGTGATTTACATAGTCTATTTAAATTAGAAAGAGAACAAGGAAATAAAAAATATCGTATAACATTTAATATAGTATGCAATCTGATAAGAAGCTATGATACCTCTTTTATTTATTCTTTACTTTTCTAAATATATTTTAATAAATTTTATTAAAATATGATTTATGATTTATCAGTTTTTTTTTTAGTAATTGTTTTTTTAAATATCGAGGCCTTTTTATTTTCATAATCTAGTTTAATACCTTTATGTATAAATTTATTTTCTGATGTTTTATGTGGCTGAATTGTAAATTGAATATTAACTTGAGCACCATTTTCAGGAGTTGAATTTATAGCTGTCTCGGGTGATTTTAAAAATTCAATTATCTTCTCAAAATCATCAATTGATACAGAAACTTTCTCTGCTGATTCATCATATATAGTTTTTAGCATTCTATCAAATCTTGTTTTTATTTTTCTGTCTATCTCTATTAGTTCTGTCATACCAAAGATAAAATTATCTTTTGTTATACCTTTAATTATTGATTCTTCTTTATCTTCTTGTATTTCAGGAAAATCAGGAATTGCAGTTTGACTTGAAACAGATACTGAAGGACTCTGAGTAGTGCTTTGGACTAAACTTGATTCCTCAACTTGTGATTTTTGTTCACCAACTACATATGGAGGTGAATCTGATACAACATATGGAGGTGAATCTGATACAACATATGGAGGTGAATCTTCTGCCGTATAGACAGGCATATCTTCGGATACATCAGCTAAATTAGTTGACTCTACAGGTTCTCTTATTTTAAATAATTCTTTAATTCTAAAAATATTATCAAAAGGAATGACATCACTATCAATAACTCCAGATATTATTGTGTTTTTATTCAACCATTCTTCGTTATCCCTAATATCGAATGTTAATTCTTTATCTTTAATAAAGTCGGTTTTTTTTAGTTGAAGAATCATTTCTACACTACAATTAATAGCTTTTTGAAAAAGCAACACACATAGCAGCATATCGATGTCCTCCGGAGATTTATTTTCAAGATTTTCTTTAGGGTTGGTTACGATAGGAGTATTGAATCCATACAATTTTTTGATAAACTCTATTTTTTGATTTTTGGTAAATTTATTAGGAACTAACATAAATTCAATTTCTTCTACTGCAGGATGATGCATTTTATATGCAGCCATCTTTAAGACAGGATAATCTACATACGAGCCTTCATTACACCAAAGATTTCTAATAATATTAGATAATAAATTTCCAATAGTATGATTTTCATGAATAACTTTAATCATACATCCTTCATTAACATTTGTAGAATCTAACATATTTATTTCAATTTTATTGTTGTAAGAAAATGTAAAAGCATCTTCTTTAAAGTCAAAACTATTTTGTATATCTTTTAGTGAAATTACAAGCATCCCTATTCCATTATTAATAATCGAGTCAGGATTCATAAACCCAATACTTTCAACTGAAAACTTGTATATACTTGGGTTACCAAGTTCATCTGTTGCAATTACTCTATCTTTATCAAGTAAATTAAACGACGTTCTAAGTTGTTTTTCCTCTTCTTCAGTGAAAGAAGGAAGCCCTTTTTTGTTTCTCTCATTATTTAAATATTCTTTCTTTTTTTCAAAAACATTTTCTACTTTACTTTCATCAATAATCATTTCATAGGTAACAGTTCCTGTAGGGTCATTTCTTGTATTAAATCTACCCATACTTATTCTAGGAATACAATGAATATCTAGTTCTTCACCACCATCTTCATCTCCTAAATCTTGTTTTAGTTTATCAAGTAAAATATAATCATCCGTGAACACGTCTTTGCTAAAGAATTCTTCATTATCTATTGTTAGTCCATCACTATTTTCTATTAGAAAATCAGAAGATTTAACATTAATCAGTCCCAATTTATCTCTGAATTCTGACATATCTTTATTATTTTTTTTCTGTAGCTTAAATACTAATTTCGGGTCTTTATCAGAGAATTTAAAAGTTCTTGAACCATCTCCAAAATCATATGAAGATTGAATATTAAAATACTCTCTATTTTCAGAAACTATAGGAACATATGAAATTCTATGAGATAAGAATTCATTATGTAGACCAGATGTATTTTTAAATATTTTTATTGAACGGGAATGAATGTCATCATAATATGTATCATCAAAAGTAACTGTAGGAACTAATGAAGAAAAACTCCGTCTGAGTGAATTAGCAATATAAACAGGAGTATTATTAAGAATAAATTCTGTTTTGTAATGTTTGCCTTTGTGTGATATCTGACTTACGTTTGTTATAGTGCTCATATTATTATAATAAAAGATAATATAACTTTAAGTAATCAAATTTTTATTTGATTAGTATAATTTAGAATAAAAATATATTTACGACATATATATGTCTTCTAAACCAATTTTATTTTATTCAAAAAAAGACCAACGTTCAATTAATCTATGGGGAAAATTATCCAAAGAAAATACTCTTAATAACTTCGTTAAAATTTGTGTAGATAATAATAATAAAATTCCTTCAATTATAACCACAGTTCCATCAATTTTTATTAAGGGAAGACCTGTCATATCTGGTCAAGCTATTTCGATGTTTTTAAATAATTTACAACCCTCAGGTATTTCTCATGTTTCACAAGATAAACACGGAGTTCCATCTAATCATCCTTCCGTTCAACCTATGAATAATAATTCTCAATCAGATACACTTAATGATTTTAATCCTGTAGAAATGAGTAATAGATGGTCAGATTCCTATTCGTTTATACAAGATAATCCTGAACCTATGAGTTTTTCTTTTCAATTTTTAGGTAATGAAAATTCACAAGCACAAAATCAAGGTAATTCCAATCAACCCGGTCCTGTAAGACAAGAACCTCAAGCGAGACAAAGGTCCGGTGATTTTCAAAATAGACTTGAACAATTGCAGAAAGCAAGAACAGGTATTTAAAGTATTAATTACTAAGTTATATTGGTTTAAAAATTTATTTTTAAATAAAATTATATATAAATGTCAGATCCTGTAGTTAAAACTTTTAATACACAACTAATTAATTTAACTGAAGCACTTACAAATAGATTTAATGAAGATGCAGATTTAAAGCTTGCTCTAACAGGTATAAAAACTTTAAAGGCGAATAATTCCAACAAAAATATAGAAATGTTTACTTTATATGTTTACAAATATAGGGAAAAAATAATGGAAAAAAATGAAAAATTGCTTCTTGAAACAGATTTTGTTAGTGAAAATTTAAATAAGGATAAAGACAGTAGTGCATTTGACATAATGGCTAAATTAAAAACTAAATGGCAGAGTTTAAATAATGATGAAAAGGATAATATTTGGAAATATTTACAGGTATTAATTAAATTAACTGATAAACATATTCAAAAAACTTTAGGAAAATAAATAACTTATATATCTATTTAAAAAAAACAAGTTAAATAAATGTATAATGGAAAAATTTAATGACAACCTATCTCAGTTTACTGATATCATAAAAAAATTGTATCCTGAACAAAAGCAAGCTATCGAAGATTATTATAATTT
>MDTC01225311.1_pt1 | contig 10846 bp, 8 predicted proteins | sample 811181 | NCBI WGS metagenome assembly MDTC01 (sample SAMN05326644, study PRJNA326480) | marine metagenome | isolation source: seawater | place: Pacific Ocean: North | collected 2011 | reverse complement strand
TAAAGGTTTCAAATGAATTAACTGACTCTTTGGTGGTAAAGCCTTCTAGGAAATTATCGTTTATTTTCTTAATGTATCCAAGATAGTTTAGATCAGTTGACAAGGCGCCTAGCTTAGCGGTAAGGCCAGAGCGAGGATCGACGAAACTTTCATTCGCGAATACCTCTTCCCTACTAAAAGCTTGCTTAAATTCATTTTGCAAAGCCTTGAAAGCATCAGCCACAAAATCAAATACCATCACTGGGCTTGTTAAGTTCGCTGAGATGTTGATCATTTTTCTAGAATGCGGGTTTATAGGATACATATACTGATTTACTTTACCATGAAGTTGTTTTTCTAGGAAAAGAAGATTTTTAGTCTTTTTTGGACTCACATTAGGAGCACCATCTTTAGAATAAGCATAGCATTCGTATAATACCCTGCTTATAAAAGTTTCTCGCGCTCCAAGCTTATTTGATCCTTTAAAAGACATGCTACTTTACCTCCTTAGCCCGGTACCGGTGGACAATCCGCTTCATCATCTTTGTTTACTTGAGTTTCCATAGTCCTTGGAGATCCTGATCCGTTGTTGTCCCATCTGACTCCCATTGATGTTGTAAACGTTTTGTCGATGGTGTTCGTAACATCAATTATGAAATGATATCCTCCTAGGCCCATTATATTAGATATAGAATTTTGAGCGGTGGGGTCGCCCAAGGAAGTTCCGAAACCTAGGGGATTTATAAACACATAAGAGCCCGGATAAAAAAGAGTATTTCCGAGCATGCTTAAACTAACGTCATACACGTTAGACATGTGAACTAATGGATTGTACCCCGTTCTTTGGTATCTCGCCTCTCTTAAATAAGGCTGGTCTGTTTTTTTAAAGCGTGCTTGGTGTAAGATACCCTTGTGTATCTGCATATGGTATATACCTCTTTCGGCATCTTTTTCTATTTCACCCTTCAGGTCCCACGGTTCTTTACTTTCGGCGTATACTACAAGATAGTGAGTCAGGTCTTCCACGTTATACAACTCTTCTAGTGCTGGATTTTTAAGAGCATTTTGAACTTGGCCAGATCCGTCTACAATATTAAGCTGGTTTAGTTTGATTGTGCCGAAGCCCTCAGAAGGGTTATTCGCGTAGACGCTCTTGCCCAAGTTAAGAAGGGGATCTGAATACACTGCGCCGCTTGGTCGGGCTGGATCTTCGTTAGGATATAGAGTTAGAAAAGACGTTCTCAGGCGTGTTGGGGTACTCCCTAGAGGATGGCCGTTAAAAGCAAAGCAATCTGCTCCCAAAGCGTCGACAACTAGCTTTTCTATAACGTCTCTCACAAAATGTAACAAGAGATAGTTTTCTCTTCTAGCTGCGACTACATTTTTATACCAAAAATCTGTGAATGCCCTAATCGAGATTGGAACGTCAGCCAAATTAATTGTGTAGTTTTCTATACCGTTAAAAAATTCATAAGGCCCCAATACAATCTTGATTCTATTGGCTTCATTAGGAGTTAAAGACACCAGTTCCCCAGTCTCAAAGTATTGCTGATTCAAGGCCATATCAGCTGCTACCTCTAACAGATCTCCCAAATAAATATAAGGCACATTGGCTCGACCATTAAAGACTTCTTTATCAGCTGTGACTTCTTGCAGGGCGCTTAGAATATTATCGGCTGAATCCCTGACCTGTGGTACTCCAGAATTCCAGTCTGTGTTAATTTGGTTAAGATCGTCGTCCAGTTGGCTAGTCATAGAAGTCGATGTATTGCTTGCACTAGAACTTTCGGCTGCGGCGTTCGGCTCAAGACTCGCAGGATCTCGTACACCAGTTGCAAAAGCTGCTAGATCAGTTATTAAGGGTTGTGCTAGAAACACTCTACCGTTGAGGTCGCGGCCGGTGTTGCCAGCAAGGCTCCCAACTTGCGGCAGTTGATCATGGGATTGCCTGTCGGTAACGTCCTTTAATATTGGGCCCTCGCCGCACGTTACCAAGGTATTTAAAATATGTTTTAAGTTGCTTCTTCTAAATTCTTCAACTGTTCCAAAGTATGCATCTTTAACTTGGTCAAGACCTTCATAGTCGCAAGCTTTTTTCAACACTTCTGTCCGTTTATTAAGTATGTCAAGTGCATCGCGGAAGCCGGTGTTTGACAGAATATCAGCTTTTGGCTCCGTTAGGACAGTCTCAAGGCGAGCCCTATAATTCAAGTTAAGACTAAAAGTACCTAAATCATTAATATCAAATTCGTGGTCAATCAAAGTAAGATACATCGTTATTCTTTGGTTTTCAACAGCTTTTGCTAATTTAGCTTTACTAGGGTCTTCCCTGAAATTGTGTGGGTGCCAGCCGCATACTACTTTAATTTCAAAAAACTTCTCATGATATTCATCTGCTCTGTTTTTTTGCCTTTTATATGAGGCCGGCCCGAAACCTAGTAAATCCAATAGACTATAGGCAACCGGATCTGGCGTCTTTTCCTCACCTACTGGGTCTGGTACATGAATCCTTTGTTTGGAAAGCTGGTTAAAGTCCTGAAAGGTTAGAGCTAGTCTGGCCGTAATATCATTTCTAATAGTTTCCGGGTTTGATCCTTTATATGTCCATTCAAATTTTTCCCAGCTATAACCGGTTGCCGGGACCCCTTGGCCAAGGGTGGATCCTCCGGGTTGCGAGATAGGCTTGCCGTCTGGGTCTTTCAGACCTGCTAACTCTATCCGGGTTTTACCCACATCGTAATCTATCAAGTCTTGGCGGGCCATGGATTCAAAAATTATCGGGATTTCAGATTCGTATTTAGTCTTCCATCCTCCTTTTCCATCCTCTTCCCAACTATACATAACTTTGTATAAACGAAAGTACGGTGTCAATTCACTTGCATCATCAGGGTTTATGTCCATAAATGTATCAGAGAAGGGTCGGTTATATAACCTGTTCATAAATTGAGTTGGTGGGCCGTCGATGCAATCAATATAGCTATAGTCGCGGTTATACGCTCTTTTTAGCTCAGCTAGTTGTTCTATATGATTAACCAAGAAACATTGTTCTGCCCATCGGGCGCGGTCAGCTAAAGTTGCAGCGGGGTTGGTTTCTAAGTCTAGAGAAGGAATATCTTCGGATTCAATTGCTGCATTGTACATTTCTTGCAGAATAGCTTCACCAAGAGCATCTTGGCCGGCGAGGAAGGCTCCTTCTATCTCAGCAATGCGATCTTCAGCGTAATCAGTGAGGCCGTCGCCGTCTGAATCCTCCCCCTCCGACATAGAATCATAAGATTGCTCGCGAGTTTCTTTTAAAGTCGTTTTATCAGCGAAGTGTTGGTCCAGATTTTCGTCCTTCAAAGGATCATAGCTGGGTTTAAATGTTGAACTAACCCACGCGTCAAACTGCTCTTCGCTTATTAAAAGAGAGCCGTCAGAAGCAAGAGATTCTGTTACATCATCGCGGATTGATTCAAGACCAGTAGCGTCTGATTTATTGGCTGCTTCAACAGCCAAACTCATTTGATCATTCAAATAATCATAGTCACTCTGAGCGCCTGAATCAGTTTCTGTTTTAAAAATTTCGTGTATATATAAACCCATAAAAGTCCCTAATCTTTGTAGTAAAAACGTAAGATCTTATCTAACGGCTTTGGTATAATTATAGTATCCCCCATTTTAACATGGGCTTCTGTCGGTTTTTGATTATACCAGCCTATAAGCCACCACAAAGATGCATCTCCGTAATGTTGAGAGGCCAGCTTCCAATATTTGTCTCCTGTTCTCCAAACATGCTTTATTCTTTCTAATTTAAGTCTTTTTTCTTTGGTCAGGTGTGGTATCCTAGGTGTTGTATAATGTTTAACGGTATTAGAGTCTCTAGAATCTCTTAGATCTTCATAGACGTCTTCATTATTAGTAGTTTGATTTCTATTGTCATAACGTATACCCATTATTCGTTGCCTCCAGTGAATTGTGCTGTTGTTGAGTTCTCACCCAGAGCCGAGGGACCGCCTGAAGGGCCTCCGGTTGCATCTGCTACAGCATCACCACCCGTCGGTTCGTCTGGGTTTCCTCCCGTCGAACCCCCGGTAGACTCGCCTCCGAAACCTGTTACAGAACTTCCCATAGAACCATCGACGCCCCATGGCCACGCTGGTGCATCATCCCACGATGGTGAATCATCATCTTGCCAACCAAATCTTTGTCTTTCATCAACCAAAACGTTATAATCACATGAAACTCTTATCAATTTAGGCAAAATAAAGCCTGCTGTTGAGTCAAAAACACCCTCTTCTAGTACTGGTTCCCAACTAAAGTTGGCTGGAAAACCTTTTAGCCCACTGTTAGGTAGCTCTCCAGAATTTGCGGAAGTACCACCAGTTGCTGCGGCTGCATTATGAGCCAGATTCATTAAACTCATAAACCAAATTGGGTTTGAACCAACCACTGTGCCGTTTTTATCAATCTTCGGGTACATCATCCGAACAAAATCAGTACATCTCACCAAGTTGGCCCTTGCTTCAGCCTCGTCATACGATGGCATCTCCCATCCAAGCTGAATTGATCGATATACAGCGTTGAAAGTGTATTGCTTGTTGAGGCGCCTAACAAGTTCTTTCTCTTCCCACTGATTACGCCAATTTTCTGAGTATGATGTCAGAAAGGCTTTAAAAGACAGTATAGACTTACTGTAGGAGTGGTAAAAAACAATTTGTTGAAGTCTTTTATTAAATAATGTATCGGTAGCGTCTGACATTTTGTATCTCCTATGACATCATCACATCGACTACTTGGCTGCCGATGGATCTAGAGTCCATTTCTAAAGCAACTTTAATCGGTTGCCTAACCTGTACTTGTGGTGCAGGGGATCGATACATAGCTGCTGCTTGGTTTTGTACAATACCTGCGCCGGCGTTCTGGACTCGGCCGGCTTGAGCTGTTTTGTCTAGCAGGTGGGTAAAATTGACTACCTTGGTATCAGGTACTGCGTCAACAGTCATGGCCAGATTGGCCATCTCACGGGAGGCTATTCTAGCTCCTTCCGCTTGGGCAGCTAGAGCCTGTGTCGAGGCGCTGAAGCGGTTCATCGAAGCGGTTGCGCCATCAGCAGCGGGGCTAACACCGTAAAACAGTGCCGTCATTGCCGCAATTCCGACCCCTGCCGCAATAAGAGGAGCTAGTGAGACGCTAGCGCCGGTGGCAGCGAAGCCGAAGGCTTTCAGCGCAGCGCTGGTCATTGCTATACCGGTTGTGACTGTGCTAAGTACTTTAAGGCCAGCGAAGGCACCGACAAGAGCCCGGACGGCGTATTGATTCTCTTGTAAAAATTGTAGACCCTCCTTCAATTTTATGATGAATGGCTCCATTATAAAAGCCAAAGTACGCAAAGCTTGCTGCATCTCCTCAGCTATTGTATTGAATCTCTGAGTCTCGACCATCATTTTTTCAATGTCGCGGCTTGATTTCATTGTTGAGGAGCCGAGCAAGTCTATTCTGCCTCGCATCAACATCGCCAATTCGTTTACATCTTGTAATCCCATTGCACTTGCTGTGGCTTGTCTCATATAGTAACTCATGCTATCAAAATTCATGCCGGCGTCTTTGACAGCCCGGGTCATCATTTGAAGTCTCTGGGTTGGATCTGTCGACATGACCATTTGGATAGTATTTAAATATGGGCCTCCGAGTATTGCGTTGAGACGTCCTACTGATTCGGCAGCAGTGTCAAATTTATCGAACTGCTCTGTTATTGATAGGAGTCGACTTATCTCGACACCAGTGTTTTTAGCAACTGATTGAAGATTGATATAAACTCTAGTTGCCTCTTGACCAAATTTGATAAGTTGTGGGCCGATGGAGCCAAAGTCTCCAAGCATCTTTGAAGTACTAATACCTAGATTTTGTGCAGCTGAGAATAGTTGCTCATTCATGGCCATGGCTTGTTGGCCGGACATACCCATTGAGCGATTCATAATATCCAAGTTTCTGGCTGAGACATCTGAGCTAATGCCCATCCTCTCTAGCGCTGCAACAGAATCAGCGACGGCAGCGCGAGTTCCGGCAGCCATTTGGGTGAAGCCAGTCATTCCACTAAAAAGCGACCCAACGGCCGCGGCGGCGTTTTCAGCTGATATGCCTAGTTTGAATAATCTTTGCTCCATGTCGGGGATCATACTAGTAAATCTTTGGGAAGCACCTGTTGCGCGTGCAAGAGAGACCTGAGCTTGGTCAACTGACGTTGCAAGTTTGATAGTTTGTGAAACTATGGCGGTCATGCCGGCCGTTCCAAGTTCTTCCAATTTCATGAAAGAAGAAGTTACCATCTCAGTACGACTAACAACTCCAGCCATCTGGGAGGTGATAGAAGCAAATGCAGCACTTACACCCTCACCTTCAGCCATAATTTTGGCCATAACACCTGTTGTTGATGTTTTCCAAGCATCATTAATCCCCATCAGGCCGCGAATACGGTTTTGCTGATCAGTGTATGCTGCTGAAAGGGAGAAAATCGAGGTTTTTAACTCGTTTAACAGCCGAATTTGCTCGCGAGTTTTAGCTTCTTGCTCCGCTCCCATCGCGGCTCGTTTGGCTTCGGTGCTTATATAGTCATTAAGAACATTAATCTGACCTTGTAGAGCCGTGCGTTGAGCCTCTGACACAGCAGACAATGCTTCAAGCTGAGTACGAAGATCTGCTATGACCTGTGCTGCTTTAGATCCACCTTCGGCGAGGTCGTCCAGTTCGGAGCGGGTTAAATTTATAGCCATAAATTAACCCCCTATTTAAAAGGCCACTTAATGCCGGTTGTTCTCTCAAAAGAGGAAACAGCGCCTTCAAGCCTAGCCTTATCCTTATATGTTCTAGGGTCGTCCAAGCCATATTTCTTGGCTGTCTCTATATAACGCTTTTCACCGCCGATGGCCTTGGCAAAAGCGTTAACTTCCACTGGATTCCCTTTAACAGAAACAGGGATGCTTGAACCACCGAACATGCGTTGTAAAATCTCTTTAACCCAAAATCCAAACATCGCCAAGAAACTCTCGTTTAGCTTGTTCTCACGAATTTTGTTGAAATCTATGGTGATTTCAGTGAGTTTATCTTCATTCAAGTTAGCGTTCATAGAACAATCCTCCAGCTCTTTTAACTAAATAGTTATTAGATAGAAATAAAGCCGAAGAGCTTGGCTTCGGATTAGCGAGAGTGCTGATTTTTTGCTTTTTCAGCCGCTTTTTCCATAGCTTCATTCTCATCTTCTTTCTGTTTAAGCAATCGTTCCAAGAACCACCTTCTTAAAAGAATAGGAAGACTGTAAGCTTCTGCGAAGCTCCAGCCACCATAATATTTTAATGCAAAGAATTCCTCGTAAACAGCTGCTATGTACTCATCACTTAGGCCAAAAAAATTCCGCGGTGAGCGGAACCCCCAGTTCCTGCGTATAAGCACAAGAATTGCATGTAAAAAGATGAGTCATTTGAATATCTGGAACAACTTTGAAGTAGTTGGCCCTGAGATATCTAGAGTCTCTGGCTGGCATAGATGCTACGAACTTAGAAATCACCGAAGGAGTTACGTCTCCATTTACAGAAACCATCATTCTGGTTAGCTGGTCTGTTAGGTTACTCTCTGGGAGTCTTTTAGCTCTTTTGTTTTCTGCGAGGGCCATAAGGTAATCCTCGTCTCTACTCGTCATGAGACGAACTTCTAAATTGACTTTACTAATCGGCAATGTGATAAGGAATGTACCTTCTTCAGAAGCCTTCATATTTTCGTCTAGGTCGTCGCCATGGTAAGCATTTAATTCTTCTAAATTAATATTACATGTCTGGGTTGCTTGGCAGGCAGGGCATGAAGCATTAATTTCGTAATCCTCTCCATAGCCTGTTACTCTGGCCGCAATCAAAATTGCATTTTTATCTCCCAGATACAGATCGTCGACATTTATGCTTTTATCAACAAGAATATTGCTCAGTAATCTTTTAATTGCAATACCCTTCTTTAAAAGAGTCTTTGATGTTAAGATGTCTTCATCTTTTGCTGTCATATACTTGATTTCGACTTCCTCTGCGTTATGCAAAGGGTGCCCTTCAGGGTAATATCTACCCTTCGAAGGCAACTCAACGAATTCAGTTGGGGTTGCAAAAGAAAAAGACGGATTAGACGCTGCTGGTGTGCCTGTATTAAGGTCTTTAGCACCTAAGCGGTCCGCGTTGTTTCTACTCAATATACACCTCTAATGTAAGTTTTTGTTTATAATTTTAATCAGCCGCCGCCGCCGATTGGGCCTGAGCCGCCGGCTGCGGTGAAGATAGCATCGCCTGTCATAGTAGAGCCGGGCGCTGCTTCTGAGTTTGTTAAGGGTCCGTGAACTGTCAATTCAGCCCAGTCATACCTAATTTCTAAGTTAACGTTAGCTAAAGCATCTGACTCGTAATCTAAGTCGTCTAGGTTGATGCTCTTTACCCAAGCGTTGTGAAGAAGCCATTCTTCAACTACGATTCCATCGCCATCCATCTGTTGGATTCTAACTTCTCCTAATCCACCGTCACCTGACTGTGTAGCTTTTCGCTTAGAGATAGTTGTAACTTGAGTTTCGTTAGTTGGGACGACATAACCAGCATTTTGCAGGTAATCCATAAAGAGGCCAGCTGCATCAGGCGAAACTGGGTCGACGAAGGTCATGTTAATTGTATTCCAAGAAACACGGCCGGGGTAGTAGAATGTGTGGTTTAGGAATGTATGGGATGATTCCGATACACTGACAGAAGGCTTTCCAACCTTCTTGACAAACCAATCTACCTGTGTGCCACCGCCGGGCGTCATTGAGACCATAAATCTATATGCTCTCTTCGGATCTCTTCCAGTTGCGTTAGTCCAAAATGCCATTTAACCTGTTCTCCTCGTATACTGTAAATAGTATCTAATAATTAATTTAGCCCTAGTCTTCGAAAGAAGCCCCTGATTTAGTGATAATAAAGTCAAGTGCTATGAACTCGATGGCACGGGCTGGTTTGATGAATATCTTTGCGTACATGATGTTACGGTCGACCAGATCTGGTGTAGTGGTTGTTTCGTCCAAGATCACTTTGTAATCTGATAGGCCGAATCGTGACTGAACACTTGCCAAGAATGGGTTGACCATGCTTGTGAATCGATTCCAAGTCGCCGGAAGATTGTTATCAAACAACACTTCAGCAGACATTCTAGAGACTTCTTTTTTCAAGTATATCAACAAGCGTCTCACATTAATTCTGTCTAAGGCAGAATCGGTTGCCTGCAAAGTCTTTTGGCCGAAGACCACAATACCTTCAGACGGGAAGCGAGCGATAGGGTTGATGTTGTTCTCATACAACTTGTCTCTTTGTTTTTGAGTCAGGCGTTCTGACACAGATACGACTGGAACACCTGCTGTGAACGGTGGTCCCTTAGTCAATCCGCCTCTGTTGAAGCCTGCTGGTGCGAACCAAAGTTCGGTGTTAGCTTCTGAGCTAGCCATTGTTCCCAAGGCTATAACAGAGGGTGGAGTCCAAACAAGAACATCTGTTCTAGTGTCCTTGATCTGCACCCATGGGTAGTAAGTACACCCATAGCTAGTATTTAAATCTCTTGTTTGAATTGAAGTCACTGCTGTATCAACAGATCCTAAGTTCGTTGAGAAAGATTCTGTGTTCTCTGTGGATGGAGTGAATACGTCCGCGATATCAATAATACCAAGGGCATCTGCACGCTCTTCCGCAACTTCTAACACTCGGTCAGTGAGATCAGTGTTAGTGATGCCGGGAACAGTGAGTAAGTTATACTCGATCATATCAATGTCTTTCACAGAGGCCAATGACCGGTCGATAGAGTTAAATGCATAGTGATCGTACTTGGTTGTTGTGCCCGCTGTCCACTGTGAGTTGCGGAATGGCTCTGCCTCAGTAACATCGAGACCATCATGGCCGCCGTACATAACTGTCCAGAACCTGTCGTGGTGGTCTAGAATCTTCTTGTAACTAGAACTCACAGCTGTTACACTAGTGCCTGCGACACGAGATCCAGACACATACGCTCCGTTATCCTTACCATCGATTTTAATATCATCTAGTGTGAATTGCCATGAGTACTCAGCACCTGTGGGTAGGCCAGTAAGCTCGTCAAAACGACCATATACTGTCGAACCGAACGGAAGACCTCTTTGGTAATCACCGACACTGGGGTCGAATATTCTGGAAGTCTGTGTGGTAGTAAGCGAGACACCGAAGAAAGCCTCGGAGCCAAGGTCTGCCCCATGGTCAGATCCAGAACGAAGAGCGATAGCTGGGAACGGGAATGTACCTGAGAAAGGAATTCCTGTTGCTTCTTGACCGGAGCCGTCGCCAGTAATAGCCCCAGCCACATCAAAGAATGAGCCAGCATTACCGGTGTAATTTGTCTCTTCGTTAAGGCCGGAGGCTTTCGTTGCGCCAAAGATATTACCGCCAGTAATATAAGTATGGAATTGCTCAACCGGTGATGACTGCTGGTAGAACTTATCTTGAATAAAGAGAGAGCCACTTTCGTAAAACCCTGTCAGCGGACGAATAGGCCCAGTTACACCAAATGGAAGACTAGCTGCGTTAAAGTCTACGTCTAAGGCGGGGTTCATCTCGATTCGAATGTGATCGGACAGATTATTATATTGGCCATACTCTGTGAATTTGTTCAGTGAGTAACTCCACTCAGCATACTTATCTCCAATTCTTTTAGCAACATAGTTAGTAGAATTTGGGTTTAAGTTACAATTTGTGAATTTTTCTATGGCATTGTTTTTAGCTGCTTTGTCATAAACGTCAATAGGGTAAACAGCTACAGTAAATCTGCCGTAAGGGTTGGTTGTATTCGGAGAAGCTTTGATGTCTTCGAT
>MDTC01204223.1_pt1 | contig 10846 bp, 9 predicted proteins | sample 811181 | NCBI WGS metagenome assembly MDTC01 (sample SAMN05326644, study PRJNA326480) | marine metagenome | isolation source: seawater | place: Pacific Ocean: North | collected 2011 | reverse complement strand
CCTGCTGCTGCTCCCAAAAAAAAGAAAATTATTATTAACCAAGGTTTAGTACCAAACCAATTATCTAAAATAAACCCAATAATTGTCCCAACTGCCACTGAAGCTACAAGTTCAGTGCCTAATTTAAAGGCGTTTCCCATAAATGATCCTTTTTTTTCATTATCTTTTTGAATCTGTGTTTTTATTTTAGATTTTGCAATCTTAAGGCGAGTTTTAAAATCATCTGGAGCAGTCATATTAAAATTAAGCAACCAACTCTTCAGCTCTTTGAAGATCCACCGAAACCAGCTGACTTACTCCTTGCTCGGCCATTGTCACACCGTAGAGCCTGTCCATTCTGGACATCGTTAAAGCATGGTGGGTAATTATAATAAATTTAGTGTTTGTAATTTTAGTAAGCTCATCTAACAAACTACAAAATCGTGTTACATTTGCATCATCTAAAGGTGCATCGACTTCATCTAAGACACATATTGGAGAGGGGTTTACTAAGAATACCGCAAATATTAAGGAAAGAGCTGTCAGAGCTTGTTCACCACCTGATAGCAAAGTAATAGATTGAAGTCTTTTTCCAGGGGGAGAAACAAACATTTCTAAACCTGCTTCGAGCGGATCATCTGAGTCAACCAATTCAATTTTTGCAGTGCCCCCATTAAAAAGTTTTGTGTACACTTCGTTAAACTTTCTATTTACTTTTGTGTAAGCTTCCAGCAATCTTTCTCTACCTTTCTGATTTAGTTCATCAATACTCGTTTTAAGCTTTACAATTGCCGAATAAAGATCTGCTCTATCATCTTCCATCTTTTTTATATCTGTTTCATACTTTTTAGTTTCCTCATCTGCTCTTAAATTTACTGATCCCAAAGACTCTCTTTGTTTTTTCGTTTTTTCAATTTTTTCAGTTTGTTCTTCAATACTAGGATAATTTACCTCTTCAATATCACTTAAATCTGACTGAGGTAATATTGATGTTTCACTTTCAATATTAAGTTCGTTTTTAACTGAATAAAGCATGTCTCTTTTTCTATTTTCTATTCCTTCAATAGTCGCCTCATTTCTCGCTTTATTTTCTTTTAGGTCTGAAAGTTTTGATTGAACTTCTTTAAGATTTTTATTGATTGCATTATATTTTTTTTCAGCCTCAATCAATTCATTTTGAATTTCTTCGTTTCTTTTTTTTATATTTTCAAGGTTTTGTAAATTTTGACCTTTTGATGTTGCAATTCTTTCCGGATTTTTTTGATTTTCATTTATTTCAAGTTCAATTTTGTTTTTCCGATTGTTAAGTTCAGAAATCATTTTCTCTGAATTTGTTTTCAAATTTCTCCAATTTTCTAGTTCTATGTCAATATTTTTGATTCTTTCTTTTCTTTTGATCGAATCACTTTCGATTGATTTATTTTTACCGTATTTTTCTGCATATTTTTCTTGAGAAGCAGTAATTTTATTTACAAGTTGTCTTAATTCTTTGAAGAGATTTTTAGAGAGTTTTTTGTCTTCATCTATATCTTTTTCAATTTTATTTAGAGTTAAATCTAAGAGATTTAAAAGGTTATCTAATTCAGCTTTCGAAGCCTGAAGTTCCTTGGAGGAACTATTTTCAACATCTAATAATTTATTTTCAGTATTTAGTAGATCCTCCTTTTCTTTTGAAATTCTTTTTTCATTTAGATCAGCATCTAACGAAATACTTTTTTCTCTCTCTAAATCAGAAACGATAGTTTTAATAGATTTTTCAAGCTTCTCCTGCAACGATTTCACTCTAGCTTCCTCCTCCACAAGATTGGACATATCTAAATTTAGTTTTTGAAGTGTAGCGGCGCTTTCCATTTGTTTATCTCTTAAAGGCGCAAGTTTTTTATTTTCTTCGTCTAGCAAAGTATTGTTGTGATTATAATCAATATTTATTGCACTTATTTCATCTTCAATTTCACTCAATTTTTCTAAAATTTGTTTTTTATCTTTTTCAATTTCTTTTATTTTTAAAAAATATAAGCCAGCTTCTATTTTTTTGATATTTCTTGAAATTTCTTTATATCTTGTAGCCTCCTCAGCTTGTTTTTTTAAATTATCAAGCTGTTTTTGTTGTTGTCGCTTTAATTCATCAGCCCTTTTTAGGTTATTTTCAGCAGCGTTAAGTCTATTTTCTGCTTCTTGTCTTCTTACATGAATACCTGAGATGCCAGCAGCTTCCTCAAGAATAGATTTTCTTTCAATTGGTTTAGCAATAACTAATTGGCCAATTCTTCCTTGGCTTATTAGCGAGGGGGAATGAGCACCAGTTGAAAGATCTGCAAAAAAAGTTTGAACATCCCTCGCTCTTACTTCCTTATCATTTATAAAATATTTTGAGCCTTTATCTTTTTCAATTTTTCTTTTAATAGAAATTTCATCGAAGTCTTTGTATTGAACTGGACCAGTTTTTTCCAAATTATCTAATAATAAAGTTACTTCAGAAATATTTTTTGAAGCACGATTAGATGTACCAGAAAAAATTACATCCTCCATTCCTGAGCCTCTCATACTTTTTGCTGAATTTTCACCCATACACCATCTAAGCGCCTCTACAATATTAGATTTGCCGCAACCATTAGGCCCAACTATCCCTGTAAGACCTTTTTCAATCATCACGGTGGTCTTTTCAGAAAAAGACTTAAAACCTGTCATTTCTAAATTTTTAAATTTCATTTAAATAAACCATATTTTACCAAATTTTTTTCTATTTCTTTTCTAAATTTTAAATATTCATTTTTTCCAGAATACTTTTTTTCATTTATTATTATAGTTGGTGTTGCTTCGACCTTATATTTTTTTTGAGCTTCGATTCTTTGATTTAAAATTTCATCTTGAGATTTATCATTTTTTAAACATTTATCCATATCATCTTTTTTTAAATCAACTTCTAATCCAATCTTTTTTATAGAATCATTTATCTTATTAATGTCTGATCCAACCGCCCATACTCTCTGTTTTTCATAAATCTTTCCTAAAAGTTTTAACCTTTTATTGTTATCGACAGTGCATCTTAAAATAATCTCAGCGTTTAATGCCGCTATATCTAAAGGGAAGGCGTGATGCTCAAATCTTACAAGACCCTCATCTATAAAATCTTTTTTCATTTGGTAAAATATTTTTGAATGCCAACTTGCACAAGCAGGACACGTTAATGATGAAAATACTTTTACTGTAACTTTTGCGTCTGAATTACCAACACTAACAATATTACTCTCAGCTTTTACAGAAAATAAAATTAGAAATACCATTATCGCTTTAAAAAATATTTTATTAGTATTTGTCATAATAAGCTTTTAAAAAATTATTTAGAGAAGTTTTAAGTTGTTCATTATTTATTTTTTCCATTTTTTCCTCAATTTGTTTTAAATTCTTAATATTTGGAAAAGCTTTATCTTGTACATTAAGTTTGTCTTGAACTATTTTTAGTATAATACTTTTAATACAATTGTATCCAAAAAAACAATTTATCTTATCTATTATTTCATTTTTTTTATACTCTATTTCCACTTCTTTTCCGTGAATTACATTAAGCACCAAAATTCCATCTTTCATATCTTTATCCATTTTTATTTTGATAGGATAACAAGAGTCATAAACGTTTTTACTTACAATTTTTGTCCAGTTATCAATTATATTGGAATAATTGTATCCGCCTTTTTTCAAATATTTCTTCAAAGTTTTAGGAATTGAAGTTGAAAATGGACGAAGTCCTTGTATGTAAGTTCTCGTTTTATTATTATTTTTGTTATGCATATAAGTTCGACTTTATCAAAAAAAATTTTAGCTTGGTACGATAATAGCAGAAGGAATCTCCCTTGGCGTGTTAGCAAAAAGTCTCCTAAAAAGCTGTATTATAGACTTTTGAGTGAATTTATGTTGCAACAGACACAAGTTAAAACAGTGATTCCTTATTTTAATAAATTCATCAGAAAATATAAAACACTCGAGGCTTTAGCAGAAACCAAAGAAATGGATGTTTTAAAACTGTGGGAAGGGCTGGGCTATTACAGAAGGGCAAAAAACCTTTTAGCGTGCTCTAAAATTTTAGTTAAAAATTATAATTCAAAATTACCAGAGACTCTCGAAGAAATAAAAACACTCCCAGGTGTAGGTAATTATACTGGAAACGCATTATTAGGTTTAATTTATGATAAACCTACTATTGCAGTGGATGGGAATGTAAAAAGAGTGTTTTCGCGATTATTTAACAAGGAAGATAATAAAATTAATTTTGAGAAATTAATTTTAAAAAATAAAAAAAAACTATTTAATACAAAACGTAATTCTGATTTTGTTGAGGGCATTATGGAATTTGGCGCGCTTATTTGTAAACCAAAAAACCCAAATTGTATTACTTGTTGTTTGAATAAAACTTGTAAGTATTTTAAATCTAGAGATAAAATTAAGTTTATAAAGAAAAAAATGATTAAAAATAAAAATTATGATATTTTTTGCATTATCAATAAAAAAAAACAAGTTGCCTTAGCGAGAAACACTAATATTAGTTTTTTGAAAAATTTTCATTTACCCCTTATTAAGGACTCAAATATTTTACCTATTAATAAAAATTGGAAATTTCTAAAAAATTATAAAAATTCTATTTCAAACCTGAAACTTAATATAAATTTATATTATAAGTTCTCAAGAAAAATCCCTTCACCTTACGGTTGGTACTCTCTTGAGAGAAACAAAGAATTTATGCCAAGTTTTACAAAAAAAATATTTAAACAACTTTTAAATTTATTTTAATGAAAAAAAAAATAGCAATTATCGGCGCAGGTATAGCAGGATTAACTCTTGCTAATTTAATTAAACATAATTCTGAGCATGAATTTATGTTATATGAAAAACAAGAGAGTTTATCCCTTGAGGAAGGATATGGAATTCAACTAGGAGTTAATAGTATAAAAATTCTTAATAAAATAGGATTTAAAAAAATTAATATTGAAAAAATATTTAACCCAAAAGGAGTAGATTTTTATGACATTCAAAATAAAAAAATTTGCGATCTAGATCTTACTCAATTTAATACTAGAGAAAGTAAATATACAACTTTACAAAGATCAACTTTGATTGAGTTTTTAAAAGATGATATCTACACACAACATTTAAGATTTGGTAAAAAAATTAAAGAAGTTTCTGAATTAAAGGGAAAAATACTTATTAAATTTGATGACAATACAAACGATCTCGTAGATATTGTAGTAGGAGCAGACGGTATTTTTTCTAACACCAGATCTTTTTTTGAAAAGAAAAAAAATGAACCAAAATTCAAAAAAGCTGTAGCAGTTAGAGCAATCCTTAAATCTAAATCAGAATTAGATATTGATGAACAGAAAATTTCTCTACTGATGGGTAAAAATTGTCATATTGTAATATATCCTGTTAACAAAGATAAAGAACTTAACGTTGTTAGCATTATTAGACAAAAAAAATACGAACCTGATAATATAAAATCTATAGTCGATAATGTTCTTACTCAGAATCCAAAGATGGAAAAGATATTTGCTAATGATTTAAAAGTATGGCCATTATATTCAACTACCGAAATATTACCTTCGACTAATAGCAAAGTATTTTATATTGGTGATGCTTTTAATGGTTTTTTACCAACCTTAGCTCAAGGTGCTGGACAATCAATAGAAAGCGCGTATGAGTTATTTAACCTTTTAAGTAGTCAAACAAATGATATTCAAAAGTCTTACTATCAGGAAAGATTAGAAAGAGTAAAAATAATTAGAAAAAGATCAAATTTTAATTTTATCGCCTTTCATTTTTCGAGCTCAATTTTACAATCTATTAGAAATTTTTTTATGAAAATCCTTATCAAGAGAAAGAGTTTTGTAAGCGCATACCTCAACATAGTATATAAAAACTAAAATCTTTTATCAGAATAAAATTTTTGTCTAAGACTATCAATTAAAACAGTTGATCCATTAAAATTGTAATGCCAGTATGTCCAACCATTATAGCTTTCTGTTCCCATAATTTTAGCTGCAATTTTATGAATAGAACCTGCTGAATTTCCATATTTTATGCTTCCATCAGCTCTAATTTTTGCAATAATTTTTTTCTTAGGATCTATTAATGTTGCTCCAGGCTTGATTATTCCAAGCTCAACAAGTGAACCAAAAGGAACTCTTGGTTTAGATTTATTGTTTTCAATTGTATCAAGACAAGTATCTTCTATTTTTTTAGTCTTGGCGATTCTTTCTAAAGCTGCTTTAAAATATTTTTTATTTTTCTCAATACCATAATAATTTCTACCCAATTTCTTGGAAACAACAGCAGTTGTACCAGTACCCAAGAATGGATCAAATATACTATCCCCCTTATTTGTTGTGGCTAGAATGATTCTGTGGAGTAACGCCTCAGGCTTTTGGGTAGAGTGAACTTTTTTTCCATTTTTTCTTAACCTTTCTTTCCCGCTGCAAATTGGTAAAGTCCAGTCCGACCTCATTTGCAGGTCATCATTAAAACATTTTAAAGATTGATAATTAAAAGTATATTTCGCTTTTCTATTTTTAGAAGCCCAAATTAATGTTTCGTGAGCATTAGTAAATCTAGTTCCTTTAAAATTTGGCATTGGATTATTTTTGTTCCATATGATGTCATTTAATAACCAATATCCTAAATTTTGTAAGTGATAACCTAGACGAAAAATATTATGATAAGAGCCTATAACCCATATACTTCCATTATCTTTTAATATTCTCTTACACTCAGTCAACCAAGCTTTACAAAAATCGTCATAATCCTTAAAACTTTTAAACTGATCCCACTCATCATTAACTCCGTAAACTTTACTCGAGTCGGGGCGAGTTAAATTTTCACCAATTTGCATATTGTAAGGAGGATCTGCAAAAACTAAATTAAAAGTTTTACTTGGAATTTTTTTCAACTCTTCCAAACAATCACCATTGAGAATTTTGTTTTGTAAATTTAACATTCGAAGATTCAACCTTAAATTGAATCCAGGGTCAAATCTTTTTAAAAAAAAATTGTAATTTTAGTGCTTACGATTCTAAACTAGACAATATCTTGTATACCGGCTTAAAAGCCCTCCTGTGGTGTGAAGTAACTCCGTGTCTTTTCAAGCCTTCAAGATGAGCCTTTGTACCGTATCCAAAATTAGTCTCCCAAGCATAATTAGAAAATTTTTTTGATAACTTAATCATAAATCTATCCCTGTAAACTTTTGCAACTATGGAAGCTGCACTTATAACTTTGATTTTTTCATCTCCGTTAATTATTGTTTTATAATTTTTTAGTCCTTTGGGCGCAAAGTTTCCATCTATTAAAATTATACTTGGCTTTACTGGTAGTTGATTAATTGCTCTTCTCATTGAAAGCAGAGATGCTTGCAAAATGTTCAGAGTTAATATTTCATTCACAGATGCAATACCAATTGAGTAAAAGGAGTTATTTTTAATGTGTTCCGCAATTTTTTCACGTTTATTAAATGTTATTTTCTTTGAGTCTTTCAAAAGTTTGAGGTCTATATTTTTTTTTAATATTACTGCGGCAGAGACCACGGGCCCTGCCAAACACCCTCTGCCTACTTCATCAACTCCTGCTGTTGTTAACTCTCTCAATTAATATTTAGGTTATTTTTTTTATCTCTTATCATTTTTAAATCAATCCATGCCAATTTTTTTTGAGCTGGTTGCCTCATTAAAAAGGCGGGATGAAATGTTACAATCACCGATGTTTTACTGTTTCCAAATTTTTTCTCAATCCATTTACCCCTCATTTTAGATATTACTACCTCACTTCCAATTAGAGCGTTCATAGCAGTGCTTCCAAGCAGCACAAGAATTTTAGGCCTAATTATTTCAATGTGTTTTGTGATAAATGGCAAATATCTCTTGATTTCTTCCTCTGTAGGTTTTCGGTTTTCAGGCGGGCGATAGTTTATTATATTTGAAATATAAACATTTTTTCTATCTAAATTAATAGCTGATAACATTTTATCAAGCAATATTCCTGCTCTTCCAACAAAAGGCAATCCTTCCTCATCTTCACTTGCACCTGGAGCTTCACCTATTAGCATAATTTTTGACTTTGGATTACCATCACTAAATACAATATTTTTTGCTTTTTTTTTTAAATCACAATTTTTTTGGCTAATTATTGATTTTTTCAATAATTCTAAGTTTTTAGAAATATCCTCTGTTATTCCAAAATTGTCCTTTTTATATCTATTGATTGCCTTATTATTGTAAATTAAATTATAATTTATATAGCTATAATATTTTATTAATTTAATTGATTTATTTTTGTGCATTTATGAATTTTTTTAAAAAATTAACTAAGATTACAACACAAATTTTATTTGTCATTGTTTTTATATCTTTTTCCCCACTAAATGCAAAAAATTTAGATAAATTCAATAATGCTGATAGTATTTCTAATTATTTCTCTGGGATATTGTTATTAAATCAAAGCAAATATCAAGACTCTTTTAATTATCTTAAAAAACTAGATGGTCTTGAAAAAATTCATAAAAATTACTCAAAAAATTACTTATATTCTTTAGTTAATTCAGGAAATCTTAACTATGCTTTTAACTTTTCAAAAAAACTTGAAAAAGAAAAAAAGGATAGTTTTGAGAGCGATATAATAATCGGAGTTTATCATTTTAAAAATAGCAAATATCATCTTTCTAAAAAGTTTTTTCAAAAAGCAAAAAAAAGAAAATCTGTATCTTTATTAGATAATTATATTGCTGAATCATTATTCATTTGGTCTGATTTAGTTATGAATGATCCAGAAAGAGCTTTATTTAACTTGAGTCAAATTGATGAAAGATTCCAAAATTTAAAAAAGATACAAAAAGTTTTTTTGAGCTGTTATTTTGATGATAGTCAAACTGAGGAGTCTTTTAAAAATTTAACCTCTGATAAAAAAACTGATTTTTCAAGATATAATTTCTTTTATGGTAAATACTTAGAAAACAAAGGTGAAATTATTAAAGCAAAAAAAATTATCTCTAAATCATTAAAAAAAAACCCAAGAAATCTTCTTTTAAATCAGTATAAAATTGACTTAGAATTATCCAAAAACAGTTTTGAATTTAACTGTAAAAATAAACAACATATCGTGGCAGAGTTGCTTTATATAAATGCTAATGCATTCTCATCACAATCAATTTACCAAGTTTCAAATTTTTATTTAAACTTATCAAAATATCTTAATCAAAATTTTCACCCTTTCGATATTTTGTTAGCAGAGAATTTTTATAAAATAAATGATTTCGATAATTCAAAAAAAATTTATGAAAAATTAACAAAAAAAGGAATAGCTTTTAAATGGTATTCTACAAAACAAATTTGTAGAATTTTGATACAAGAGAAGAATAAAGAAAAATCTTTAAACCTTTTAAAAAAAACTTTTAAAGAATTATATATAAAGGGACTTTATGAAACCTTTGATTATGCAGAATTTTTAAAAAATAATGAAAAATTTGAAAGTTCAATCGAGCACTATTCAAATATTTTAAACAGAATTAATAAAGATCATCCACTATACGCCGAAGCCACTGATGGCAGAGGTATAGCTTATGAAAGATCTGGAGAATGGGAGAAAGCTGAGAAAGATTTCTTAAACTCTTTGGAAGTAAGCCCAAACCAAGCCTATGTAATAAATTATTTAGCTTATTCATGGATAGAGCAAGGTATTAAAATTGAAAAGTCTCTTAGCATGCTTGAAAAAGCAAATAAGCTGAAATCTAATGATCCATATATAATTGATTCACTGGGTTGGGCATTATTCAAGCTCAAAAGGTATGAAGAGTCCAAAGAATACCTTCAACTCGCGTTACAATTGATGCCTGCAGATCCAATTGTTAATGATCATTATGGAGATGTTCTTTGGAAAAATGGAGACGAAATACAAGCAAGATATTATTGGAACTACGTTCTAAACCTCGATGAAGCTGAAAAGGATTTAAAAGAAAAAATTGAACAAAAATTAATAAAAGGCCTTTAAAAGTATGGTCTTAAAGTCTTACGCAAAAATAAATTTAACTTTATCTGTCAATAAAAAACTAAAAAGTGGACTACATTCTATTCAGTCAATTTATTGTCTTATTGATCTACATGACAAAATATCTTTAAAAAAAATAAAAAATAAAAATTTTGATCAAGTTTCTTTTGCCGGCCCATTCTTGAAAGATATTAACAAATCTAATAATTCAATCAAAAATGTCTTAAATTTGATGAGAAAAAATAAAATCATTAATGATTATTATTCTGTAAAAGTAAATAAAAAAATCCCAGTCTTTGCTGGCTTTGGTGGAGGGTCAAGTAATGCCGCAACACTATTAAAGTATTTTACAAAAAAAAGCTTAAACAAAAAGATTTTAAGCAAAATTACAAAAGAAATTGGTTCAGATTTAAGGCTTTTTTTTCATAATCAAGGATATCAAAAAGATTTGAAATCTGTATTCAGGTTAAAAAAAAAACATAAGTTTCATTTTTTATTGATCTTTCCTATGAAAAGAAGTTCAACTAAAAAAGTGTATTCTAAGGTTAAAAATTACTCAAAACTTAAAAAACCTACTAATAGAATCTTAGCTTCCAGAAACAATTTCATAAATCTTTTAGTAAATTCTAAAAATGACTTGCAATCCATTGTTGAAAAACAGCATAAAATTTTAAAAAAATTACTACATAATTTGAGTGAATTTAAAGGATGCCATTATTCAAGAATGACAGGCTCAGGATCTGCTTGCTATGGTTTGTTTGTTAATAAAAATAGTTCATTGGTCGCACTTAAAAAATTAAGAAAGAAATACCCTAAATTTTGGTTCTCGATTGCAAAAACTATT
>MDTC01159426.1_pt1 | contig 10847 bp, 13 predicted proteins | sample 811181 | NCBI WGS metagenome assembly MDTC01 (sample SAMN05326644, study PRJNA326480) | marine metagenome | isolation source: seawater | place: Pacific Ocean: North | collected 2011 | reverse complement strand
TTTTGTTCATAATTTATTAGTGGAAAAAATCCGGTGAATATACTCTATAGGCTATTAGTTGAGCAATATTACTTGTTATATATATTTTTTAAGCTTATTCATCTTTTCTAAATCTAATATTTTTTTTGTATAAAGGTTTAATAAAAGATAAGATTATTATTTTATAATTTCCGTGAAAAATAATTTATTTAGTTAATCTTTATTCTAATAAAATTGCAATCCGCTTAATTAAATTTGAACCTTCACAATTAAACTAAACAAAAAAATTGGCAAAGATTTTAGCATTCACAAATCAAAAAGGAGGTGTTGGGAAAACGACATCTGCAGTAAATATTGCTCTTAGCTTGGCTGTTAGTGAGGTTAAGACGCTTTTAATTGATTTGGATCCTCAAGCGAATGCGACAACAGGGTTGTCTGATTTATTTGAAGAATCTAATGCTAATATTTATGATGTTTTAATAAAAGGCAAACCAATTAAGAAATCTATTACAAAAACAAGTTTTAAGCATCTAGACTTAATAAGCTCAACCAATGATTTAGTTGGAGCTGAAATTGAATTGGTTGGTCTATTAGCGAGAGAGTATCAATTACAGGAACAAATAAAAAAAGTCAAACGTTATTATGATATAATTTTAATTGACTGCCCCCCTTCTTTAGGCCTCTTAACAATTAATGCATTTACTTCTTCTGATGGATTGGTAATTCCGATACAATGTGAATACTATGCTTTAGAAGGATTGGGCCAGCTATTGAATACGATTAGGTTGGTCCAAAATAATTTAAATAAAAAATTAAAGATAGCAGGCGTTGTTATGACCATGTATGATAGTCGATTGAAGCTTTCAAAGCAAGTTGTTGATGAAATCCAAGGATATTTTAAAGAAAAACTATTTAAAACACATATTCATCGTAATGTTCGGTTGAGTGAGGCTCCTAGCTTTGGAAAGCCAGCTCTTCTTTACGATGCAAATTCAACGGGTGCTCAAAATTACATGACTCTTACTGAGGAAATATTACATCGTGTCAGATAATAGGTTAGGAAAGGGTTTAGAGGCTTTAATTCGTCCAAACGTTGGCAAAAAAGAAAAAGTTTTAAGCAAGAAAAAATCTAATTCTAAAGATATCATTTCAAAGGTTAGCTTAAAGAATATTCGCCCAAACCCTAATCAACCGAGGCAGGATTTTAATGAAATTTCGATAATTGAATTGCAAGCCTCAATCAAAGAAAAAGGGATTATTACTCCTGTTACTGTACGTAAAACTGATAAAGGTTATGAACTTGTTGCTGGTGAGAGGCGGTATCGTGCTGCAAAAAACCTTAGACTGCGTACAATTCCTGCCTATATAATTAAGGTTAAAGATGATTCTGAAATGATGGAAATGGCCTTAATTGAGAATATTCAACGTGAAAATTTAAATCCAATTGAAGAATCACAAGCTCTATCAGTTTTAAATCAGAAGCATGGTTTATCTCACAAAGAGATTTCTAAATCAATTGGAAAGAGTAGAACATCTGTTACAAATTCATTGCGCTTACTTAAACTTCCTATAGAGATACTTGAAAGTTTACGTAGTTATGAAATTAGTAGCGGACATGGTCGAGCGCTATTACAACTGGATAGTCAGAATGCTCAAATAAGAATGTGGAAAAGAATTATAAAATATTCATTGAGTGTAAGAGATGTTGAAGCTCTGGTTAAGTCATTCGAGGGCAAGCATAAAAAGAGATATGTAAAAAAAACAAAAAACAAATCTCATCAAATTTCTTCTATAGAAAACCAATTAATTGAAAAATTAGGGACAAAAGTAAGAGTCCAAAATGGTAAAAAAGGGGGAACTATTGAAATTTCTTATTTTTCTGATGAGGATCTTAATAGAATACTAGAAATTTTTGATTTATTATCGGTCTAGGTTTATGTCAGATAAATATACAATAATGCTAATACCAGATGATGAAAAAAAGTCAAAAACGTATAGCCTCTCAATAAAAACTATAACATATATTAAATATTTGTCAGTAGTACTTTTTCTGTTTTTAGGATTTGTTGTTTATAAATATATACCAGCATTATTACATTATAATGATCTAAAAAAACAACATAATAAATTTGTTTCTGAAAGAACAAAAGTCTTGGCGCTTTCAAGAGATTTAGATCGTATAAAGCAAATGGATAAATTGGTAAGAAATTCCTTAGGCCATAGAATAGATATAGATGAAAAAATACAATCATCCGATACTATGAGTACTGCTGATTCAGATGATAATAGCCACCTTTCATATTTAGAGAATATTCCATCAGTGGCTCCAATTCAAGGCTTTATCACACAAAGATCAAGTAAGCAATCTTTATTTATTCAAAAAGATCATTATGGAATAGATATTGTATCAAAAGAAGGGGAGCCTATAAAAGCAGCGGCATCAGGACTAATTGTTTTTTCAGGTTGGACATATGAGTTTGGGAATCTTATAATTATTTATCATGGTGATGATTATTTTACTCACTACGGACACAATCAAAAAAACTTAGTTAATAGTGGGGAGATTGTAACGCATGGTAGTGTTATAGGTTTAGTAGGAAGTACAGGTATTTCTTCTGCGCCTCATTTACATTTTGAAATTTGGAAGGGGTTCGACGTTGTTGATCCATTTGTTTTTTATCCTGAATATAAAAAAACTGATTTAACTTTCTCTGATGACAAAAATTAATTTTCAAAATGTACATACAATGATAGGAGCTGATGCAGTAATAGATGGACCGATAATTCTAAAAGAGGGTATTATCATTTATGGGACTGTGAAAGGTACAGTGAAGACTCATGGGTCTGTAAGAGTTGCGGAGAATGGCACCGTAAACGGAGATATACATGGGAGTGATATCCGAGTTGGTGGAACGGTTTCTGGAAATCTGGTTGCTGATGGGCAAGTCATTTTAGGTAAGAAATCTATATTGAATGGAGATATAGTATATAGGAAATTATTAATTGAAGATGGTGCTAAATTTAGTGGTAAATGTGATTTAATTGTGGAAAATAAAGAATAGACACTCTAACAAGTCTTTATGGGTAAAACTGAAAATCATAAAATTGATTTAATTAATAAATCATTAAAGAGTTTCCAAAAAATTATAATACAATCAAATAAAGCTTCCACTGCTTCTTATACTCTAATAGCTTCGCTGATAATATTTATACTTGGTGGTAATTATATTGACACATTATATGGTTCATCTCCTAAGGGCCTTATTTTGGGTTTGTGCTTTGGGCTGGCTATTGGTTTCTATAATCTAGCGAAGGTTATTTGGAAATAAGTACTGATTTATAAATCCAAAAAATAGAAATCAAAAATAGTTACTGTTCTATTTTAAAATTTTACACTTTCTAACCGGTTGATTTTATTAGTAAGATTGTGGGCTGTTTTAGGCTACTTTTCCTAAAATTTTTTAATAATTAAATCTTGAATAGTTACAAAATAACTCTATAAGACAAAAACTTTTATGGCTACAGGTATTTCAGGTAACACCTCAAGCAGTGTCATGGAGAGTGTTGGCCCAAACATAATTCATCACGTATCCAATTCAGATATTTCTCATCCTATAATTTATTTCCCAAAGATTTTTGGGTTGGATTTTTCTGTTACCAAGCATGTTTTAATGCTTTGGATTGTTTCTTTGGTTGTTCTTTTGTCAATTATTATTCCAGTTCGAAGGTTTTTAGAAAGCAAAAAAGATGTTCCTTCGGGTTGGGTTAATTTAATTGAAATTATAACTAAGTTTTTTAGAGATAACATTGTAAAGCCAAATGTAGGTTCTAAATGGACGATGATATGGACACCATTAATTTTAACATTCTTCTTTTTTATTCTTTTCTCAAACGCAATCGGGATGGTGCCAATTTTTGATTTATTAGGCTTATTTAATACTTATGTTCTTCCTGAGAAAAGTACTGTGATTAATGGTATGTTACATGGTGGAGTGACTGCTACTGGAAATTTTAATGTTACCGGCGCATTAGCAACAATTACTTTCTTTTCGATTATTGTTGCCGGATCAATTGCTCATGGTTTTATTCAGCATTGGAAAAATTTGGTTCCACACGGACTTCCTTGGCCTGTTTACATAATATTAATCCCTATTGAAATAATGGGCTTATTTGTAAAACCCTTTGCTTTGACAATGAGACTAGCAGCTAATATGACAGGTGGCCATATTGCAATCTTAGCGCTTTTATCTTTAATGGCTATTTTTGGAGAAATGTTTAGCAGTACAGCAGCTGGTGTTGGGGTTGCATTTATATCAATACCAATGGCAGTTGCGATATCGGGATTAGAAATTATTGTTATCTTAGTACAGGCATACGTATTTAGTTTACTTACTACGGTTTTTATAGGTATGGCAATCAATGTTCATCATTAATTAAAAAAAAAGGAAATAAAATGGAATCTATTTTATTAGTTCCCCTAGGTATGGGATTAATTGTAATCGGTGCTGGTTATGGGATTGGAAGATTTACTGCAGCAGCAGCAGAAAGTATTGCAAGACAGCCAGAAGCATCTGATAAAATAACGGGTGCAGTAAACTTGCCACTTTTTCTATTAGAAGGAGTTGCAATATTAGCAGAAGTATTCACATTTTTAATGTTGATTCTTAAATAATGCATAAATTTTGGATTCCGGGATCAGGGCAGCTTCATGAATCTGTTGAAGCTCATGGAGCTGCCGGTTCCCCAAACCCATTAGTAACCTTGGACCCGGGATTGTTTATTTGGACAATTCTTACATTTCTAATTTTATTTTTTCTACTTAAGAAGTTTGCTTGGACTCCATTGCTTCAAGCCTTGCAGTTAAGAGAAGAAGAAATCAAGTCATCTCTACAAGATGCAGAAAAAGCTAGAAATGAGTTGATAAATTTGAATGATGAATCCGAAAAAATTTTAATAAAGGCAAGATCAGAAGCTCAACAAATTAGATCGGAGGCAAAATCATCTGCTGAAAAAATTAGAACTGATATTAGATCAAAAGCTGAAGAAGAGTCTAAAAGGATTTTAGAAGATGCGCAAAATCAAATTCAAGTTGAAAAAGGTAAAGCTATTAGTGAAATACGTGAAGAAGTTGTAACTCTTTCTATGTTAGTTGCTGAAAAAGTGATAGGGAAAAATTTATCTATAGATGATAATGACCAGCTTATTAAGCATTCGCTAGAAAAACTGCGAGACTATGAAGCATAAAATTAATCCCAAAAATCTCGCAAATGTTTTGTTTAAAGTTTCGGATGAGAATCAATGTTTAAAAGAGGTTAGGCTATGTTTAAACTTTATATCTAAGCTTGTTATTAGCGATAGTTATTTTAGGATGTTTGTTCAGTCAAAGAAGATTGCATCTTCCCAAAAATCAGCTATTCTAAATCGGATTTTATCTGAGTCAGGACATCCTTTGGTAAATGAAGTAGTATCTTACCTAAATGGTTCTGAAGCTATTAGCGATCTTAGGTATTTATCTATTCATTTTAATTCAACCTATAAGAAACAAAAAAACATACTATCAGTAAAAGCTACTTTAGCCCAAGATATGAGTGAAAATGAAATTAAATCATTTAGGTCTTTAATTGAATCAGTTCTTGGGAAGAATACGGAATTATCATTTGATATAGATTCATCTATTATTGGGGGTCTGAAACTTAGAATTGATAATACATTTTTGGATGCATCTATTGAAAATAAATTAAAGGCCCTCCAAACTGAACTTTTAAAAAAATAATATTTTAGGAAATTATGGAAATAAAAACTGATCAATTAACACAATTACTTAAACAGCAGATTGAGAAATTTGATGGCACCGTTGATATATCGGAAGTTGGTGAAGTAATAGAAGTGGGTGATGGTGTTGCCCGCGTATCTGGACTTGAAAATGTGATGAGTTCTGAATTGGTAGAACTTCCAAATGGTGTTTTTGGAATGGCCTTAAATCTTGAAGAAGATAATGTGGGTCTCGTCCTTTTTGGTGAATCGCGTTTGGTCAAAGAGGGTGACTTGGCAAAGAGGACGGGTCGAGTGGTAGAGGTTCCTGTTGGTGATGCTATGTTGTCAAGGGTTGTAAACCCTTTAGGACAGCCTTTGGACGGTAAGGGCACTATCAATACAGATCATTCTTTACCGATTGAGAGGAAAGCCTTGGGTGTAATGGCCCGTCACCCCGTAAAACAGCCATTGCAAACGGGCATAAAAGCAATTGATAGTATGATTCCTATTGGTCGAGGTCAAAGAGAATTAATAATTGGAGATAGGCAGACAGGTAAAACAGCTGTTGCTATAGATACAATAATTAATCAAAAATATACTCATAATACAGAAGCTCCAGTGTATTGTATTTATGTAGCAATTGGTCAAAAAGCATCAACCGTTGCTGCACTTGTTAATGAATTGGAAAGTAATGGAGCTATGGATTACACGACCGTAGTTGCAGCTAATGCATCAGATCCCGCGCCTATGCAGTATATTGCTCCCTATGCAGGGGCAGCAATGGGTGAGTTTTTCAGGGATAATGGGAAACATGCCCTTATTGTTTATGATGATCTTTCTAAACAGGCTGTTGCATATCGTCAAATGTCTTTAGTTTTGCGAAGGCCACCCGGTAGAGAAGCTTTTCCTGGTGATGTTTTTTATCTCCACAGTCGTTTATTAGAGCGTGCATCTAAATTATCAGATAATCTAGGCGGAGGTTCTCTTACGGCGCTTCCTATCATTGAAACTCAAGAAGGTGATGTATCGGCTTATATCCCTACTAATGTGATCTCAATTACCGATGGGCAAATATATTTAGAAACAAATTTATTTAATTCTGGAATTAGGCCAGCTATTGATGTCGGATTATCGGTCTCTAGGGTAGGTGGAAATGCGCAAATAAAGGCTATGAAATCTGTTGCAGGCACTTTGCGTTTGGATCTAGCTCAATATCGAGAGTTGGAGGCTTTTGCAAAATTTGGATCGGATCTTGACGAGGCAACACTTTCTCAGTTGACGCGTGGTGAACGGATGGTAGAAATATTGAAACAAAATCAGTATGTGCCCATGGATGTTGAGAAACAAGTTTCTATTATTTTTGCTGCCTCAAAAGGCTACTTAGATGATTTGCCAATCGAAAAAATTTCAGATTTTGAGTTTGGTTTGTTTGAATACCTTGATAATAATGCTATGGATAGTCTTTCTGCAATTGTTAAAGAAGGCTCTATCTCTGATGAAACAGCAGAAAAACTTGAAAAGGCAATTAAAGATTATAAAGCAGGATTTAAAGCTTAGTTATATATGGCAAATTTAAAGGACATACGAGATCGAATTAAATCTGTTAATAGTATTCAGAAAGTTACAAAGGCGATGAAAATGGTTGCAGCTGCAAAAATGAGAAGAGCACAAGAACGCATGGAGCAGGCTCGACCTTATAGTAATTCACTTGCAGGGGTTATTGAGCATTTATTACCAGATATTGATAAGAGTCGACTTCCGTTGTTGAATCTAAGAGAAATTAATCGTAAAGCATATATTGTTGTTTGCGCTGATAGAGGTTTAGCAGGTGCATTTAATACTAATCTTTTAAAAATAGCTCATAGAGAGATAGATGATTTTGGAAAAGACCATGTAGATATTTTTTGTGTTGGTAAGAAAGCCCGGGATTATTTTGCCTATAGAAATTATAATATTATTGAAAGCCATGTGGAATTTTGGGCAGAAATGGAATTTGAAAATGCTATGATGATTGGAAGAAGTGCTATTGATCATTTTACGAATGGTCTTGTTGATGAGGTGCACGTTGTATACAACTATTTTGTAAATGTCGCTCAGCAGGAAGTGAAATCAGAAACACTTCTTCCTTTGGATTATAATGCAAATAATAATATTTCTACAGATAGATTATATGAGCCATCAAAAGAAGAACTGGTTAACACTTTAATTCCTCGCCACCTTAATGTTCAGATGTGGAAATATTTACTGGAATCCTATGCAAGCGAACAGGCTGCTCGAATGTTATCAATGGAAAATGCAACCTCAAACGCTCAGGATATGATAAAAGATCTTACTTTACAATTCAACAAGGCGCGTCAGGCTGCGATCACAACAGAAATGTTAGAGATTGTAGGTGGAGCTGAGGCCTTGGGTTAAAAAAAAGGACATCATTTTATGTCAAACAAAGGAAAAATCTCTCAGGTAATGGGAGCCGTTGTCGACGTTGTTTTCGAAGATGGGCAACTACCGGATATTTATAATGCACTAAAAGTTGATCGAGAAGAAGAAGGCGCTCTTGTTCTGGAAGTTGCACAGCATCTGGGTGATTCTGTGGTACGTACAGTTGCAATGGATTCTACAGACGGCTTGGTCCGAGGTCATGAGGTTGTGGACACAGGGGAGCCTATTTCTGTACCTGTTGGAGAAAAAACATTGGGGCGTTTGTTTGATGTGCTTGGAAATACGATTGATCAAAAAGGAGAATGTAATACTGAAAAAAGAAATCCTATTCATCGTCCGGCGCCCAAGCATGAAGATTTAGCAACATCAACTGAGGCTCTTGTTACAGGTATTAAAGTAGTTGATCTAATGGAACCGTATACCAGAGGGGGTAAAACTGGTTTATTTGGTGGTGCAGGTGTGGGTAAAACTGTTTTAATTCAAGAGCTCATTCGTAATATTGCTACAGAACATGGAGGCTATTCTGTATTTGCTGGAGTAGGAGAGAGGACTCGAGAAGGCAATGATTTATATAATGAAATGACAGAATCAGGTGTTATTGATAAGACAACAATGGTCTTTGGTCAAATGAATGAACCACCAGGTGCTCGATTACGTGTCGCTCTTAGTGGTTTGGCCATGGCTGAATTTTTTCGGGATGATGAGGGGCGAGATGTTTTATTATTTATTGATAATATATTCCGTTTTACTCAAGCAGGTTCTGAGGTTTCTGCTTTGCTCGGACGTATGCCTTCAGCTGTAGGTTATCAGCCAACATTATCAACAGAGATGGGTGATTTACAGGAACGTATTACATCAACTAAAAAAGGTTCTATAACTTCGGTCCAGGCGGTATATGTACCCGCAGATGATCTTACTGATCCTGCGCCAGCAACTGCCTTTGCACATTTGGATGCAACAAGTGTTCTCGAGCGTAAAATTGCTGAACTAGGGATTTATCCAGCTGTTGATCCACTTGCTTCCACTTCACGGATTTTAGATCCAAGAATAATTGGCGAGCGCCATTATAATGTGGCGAGGAATGTACAATCGGTATTACAGCAGTATAAGGATCTTCAAGATATTATAGCGATTCTTGGAATGGATGAATTATCAGATAGTGACAAGCTTACTGTTTCAAGAGCTCGGAAGATACAAAAATTTATGTCTCAGCCATTTTTTGTTGCAGAGCAGTTTACAGGAACACCTGGTAGATATGTTAGTCTTGAAGATACAGTATCTGGATTTGATGCTATTTTGAACGGTGAAGTGGATGAGTTACCTGAGAATGCGTTTGCATATGTTGGAACTATTGATGAAGCGATCGAAAAACATAAAAAATCTGCTGCTTGAGTATGAGTTCATTCAATTTAGATATTGTTACACCTATACGAGAACTGAAAATAGGAACAGTCTCTTATGTACGCTGCCCAGGCATAGATGGGCAGTTTGGAATCATGGATAATCATAGAGAAGGTATATTTGGCTTAAATGTTGGAGAATTAAAGATAGTTCAAAATGGAAAAGATAAATATTTTGCAACAGGTGGAGGTTTTGCGGAGATAGTTAATAATTCCGTAAAATTATTAGTTGAATCTATTGAAAGTTCAAAAGAAATTAATATAGACCGCGCTCAAGAATCTTTTGAAAGAGCAAAAACGAGAAAAACAAAAGATGATCCCGATACTAATTTTGCAAGAGCAGAGGCTTCATTAATGAGAGCTTTGAATCGTTTGAGGGTGTCAAAACGTTAAATTGTTATCTAAATTTTTCCTGTTCCTTAATTTTAAATCTAACTTATTTTCATATTAATTAAATATGTTTAAGCGTTCACACACCTGCGGAGAGCTCCGAAAGTCTAACCTAAATCATGAAATAAAACTTAATGGATGGGTCAATACTGTTAGACTTCATGGGCAAGTAGTATTTGTTGATTTACGGGATAGATATGGAATAACTCAGTTAGTGTTTGATGCAGAATCCTATAAAGGAAAATTTGAATCGATTAAAAAGCTATCTATGGAAGATGTTTTATCTATAGAGGGTGTGGTAAGGCTTAGAGATGTTTCTGCAGTTAATCCTAATATTCAAACTGGTGAGATTGAAGTTGTGGTTTTGGATTATATTATGTTAAATGAAGCGGCTCCATTACCCTTTGTGCTAAGCAATCGAGACAATGCTGAAGAAGACTTGAGGCTTAAGTATCGTTATTTAGAGCTTAGGATGGACGAGTTAAAATATAATATTTTAACTCGTCATAAAGCCTATCAGGCTACAAGATCATATCTTTCAAATAATAATTTTGTAGAAATAGAGACACCTGTGTTAATGAAGTCGACGCCTGAAGGAGCTAGAGACTATTTGGTCCCTAGTAGAGTTCACAAAGGTAAATTTTACGCTCTTCCTCAATCGCCCCAAATTTATAAACAAATATTAATGATATCAGGGTATGATCGATATTTTCAGATTGTAAAATGTTTTAGAGATGAAGACCTAAGGGCTGATAGACAACCAGAGTTCACCCAAATAGATATAGAAATGTCTTTTATAGATGAGGAAGATATATTTAATCATATGGAAGAATTAACACGGTATATATTCAAAACTGTATCCAAAATTAACTTACCTCAGACCTT
>MDTC01087810.1_pt1 | contig 10848 bp, 17 predicted proteins | sample 811181 | NCBI WGS metagenome assembly MDTC01 (sample SAMN05326644, study PRJNA326480) | marine metagenome | isolation source: seawater | place: Pacific Ocean: North | collected 2011 | reverse complement strand
TTATATTGTCTTCATTTTCAAAATTATAAAAAGGAAAATATATTAACCAAAGTGGAAATCTAAAAATTTTTTCTTTTTTATTTGTATATTTAAAACCAGCAATAATATCAAATTTACTTTTCAATAAATCTATATTATTATATGGTGGATATCTGTGTAAATTTTCACCATAATAAAAAATTTTGCATTTTGCTTTTATTTTATCTATAATATTAATATTTCCATTAACAGATGCTATTAAAATATCAGGGTTTTCATTATAATTTACATGAATTATATCACAAATTAAATTTTTTTTAATAAACATACTTAGATATTTATCATTATAGGGGTCTTTCCAAAAATTTATATATGCAATTTTCATAATATATATAATTTAATTATAATATTTATATATTTTATTTTATAATAAATAAACAGGGGTTTTAAAGGGGTGTCCCCTTTAAAAAAATTGAAAAAGTAAAGGGCGGGGTTTTAAAGGGGCAGAGCCCCTTAAAGATGGAGATATCAAGTGTAGAAGTGTTAGAGAAAACACTAAAGAGATATGGAGAGAAAGTAATGAAAGAAGTAAGTAATAAATATGGAATAGAATTGAATTCACTATTGAAACTGATAAATATAGAAGTGAAAGAGGTAGAAGAGATAGAGAGAAAGGCATTGAGTAAGATCCCAATGCCTTTTACAGGAGTAATGTGTGTAGAGAATTGTAATGCAATAAGATTAAATCATGGTCTATACACCCAATGCACAAATGAACATAGCGTATCAAAAAATGGTTATGATCTGTGTAAAACATGCGTAAAACAAACAGAAAAAAATAGCAATGGAAAACCAACATACGGTTATATCCAAGATAGAATAGAATTAGGAGATGAGTTTAAAGACCCAAAAGGAAAATGTCCAGTTTCATATGGAAATATTATGGAAAAACTAAATATCTCTCGTAAAGATGTAGAAGAAGAAGCAGAGAGATTAGGTTTGAAATTAAGTGAGAAAATGTTTGAAGTAAAAAAATCACAACGCGGACGCCCAAAGAAATCAACCGATGTAGTAGATACAGCAAGTGAATCAAGTGAACAACAAAAACGACCACGTGGTCGCCCAAAAAAGGAAAAGAAAACAGTAACAGAAGATTCAAGTGATATTCTAAAAAATCTTATTACTGAAGATTTGCCAGAAACAAGAACAAATAAAGTGGAAGAAGAAGAACCTAAACTAGAAGAAGAACATAAAGTGGAAGAAGAAGAACCAGATGATTCAGACGAAGAAGAACTAGCTGTTACAGAATTTACATATAAAGGAAAAAAGTATTTGAAAGCCGGCGATAATACACTATATGATGTAAATACACATGAAGAGATCGGAATGTGGGATCCAGAAAAAAATAAGATTATTCTAGATTAGAATAAAGGGAATTCTTCACTTTAAAATCCTTGAAATTGAGTATATTTTTTTGCTACTCATTTCTTGGTTTGTCACTCATTTCTCGTTTTATGACTCATTTCTGGATTATAGTGTAGATCAAATAATATATTGTTATATATTATTTAATTATTATTGTGATTATAGGATTCATCAAAGGGGATTAAGGGGGTTTCCATTATATTACATAGATTCTTTATAACCTTCTCTCTATTTTCCTCTATAGAATTACTGGTTTCTTTTACAATTTTCAAAAATTCATCCTGTTCCTTTTCATTAGTCATATAATTAGGATGTTGATCAACCCAATTTTTAATATTTTTAAATTGTTTGGCTTCTATTTTTTTTATAGCATTATTAATTTTATTTTTATTTTCATCACATTCCCATTCATCAGTTTTAATATATAATGTTTCTTTCTTTTTATCTGTACAATGTAATGGTCTTTCATAAATAGAGAGACGATTCATATTATCCATTATAATATCAGTGACACCCTGTGCTTGACCTTTATCGCCACTAGTTAAAAGATTTTTAATAGAAATCTCAATCTTATCAATAAATTGATCCATAGAGAGAGCATCCTTACATTTTTCATTAAGAAATAGATTAATATTAAATTTTTGTTTAATATTATTGTTATTATTATTATTACCAATTTTAGGTACAATTTCAGTAATAGTTTTTCTCAATTCTTTATTTTCATCAATTAATTTCATAACCAAATCTTTCATATCTTCTTTATTTTCTGTATGAATTATCATATTATCATTATTATTAATGATACAAGATTTTTTATGTTTATAAAGACTGGAATGGTGTGAATATTCTTTTCCACATTCACAAATATATTTTTTTGCATTATTTTGCAAGATTTTTGTAGTATTTTGTAGTATTTCATTATTTTTGTGTTTTTTGGTTTGTAGATGTATTTCATAATTATTTTTATTATTAGCATTAAAGTTACAAAATTTACAACAAAATTTTTTTGCATTTTTTTGCAAGATTTCTGTAGTCATTTGTAGTATATTTAGACTACAAAAAAAATGCCTAAATAATTTTTAAAAAAATAAAAAAATTAACAATCACAAATTGAAAATTAAAATTTTTTTGGTTGAAACCATAAAGGTGCAAAATGAAAAAAGTTGGAATTTTTGATCGATTTTTATTTGGCATAAAATATCTGTGAAAATCGATGTCCAAAATCAAAAAATCGAATTGAGAATTAAAAAAAATTTATGACTGAAAAAAACACTAAAAAAAAAGCACTACCATATACCGTCATATTTTAATAGTAAAAAAATAGAGAGAAAAAAGTCAGTCACAACTGCTGAGTTGCCTAATTAGGAAACCCCGGAGAGAAACTTAGATTTTCCATATATAAAAGTATTTAAGTAATCTATTACTATTTATAGTAATGAATATACTGAATAGAGATGAACTGCAAATAATAATTAGTTTTCTCTCTTTAGAAGATAAAGTAAATCTTCGTTTATCTAGTAAACGCTTTGAAACATTAGTAAAAAAACAAGATATGGCTTTGCACAGTATAGAAAAAAATGTTCATAAGTTTTTCTCTCTAATTATGAAACCTGGTTCTGAACTTATATTAGCTGTTAATAACAATTTTATAATGTATGTTGATGAATCATCTATACATACACCATGTCGTGTACATCCTTTATTTAGGATACGAAATACAAACCCTACATGTATAAACAGTGAGTGTAGCGAGAAAAGATTATGTAACATATATATTAGTGTACATCGTGGACATATACCACAGTATTTACGCACTATGTATTATATACAACGCAAAATACCTTACTGTATACGTTGTTTTAATATGTGGGGTGTTGATGCTTATCTACATCATCCACAATGCAAAGAAAAAATGTAATAGATGGTTTATTTTGGAGGTATGAAGCGCGCTAATGTGGTTTTAATAAATGGGTTTTATAAATAGGGTTTTAATAATTAATAATTGTAGTGGGAACTACAGCCCCCTTGAGAGGGACTTTCTTGACCGGAAATCTGGTACATCCGATGCCAGTTGAGCTCACAGGGTGTTATTGGTTGCTCCGGAGGGATTTGAACCCTCCATTACCCATTCCAGGAGAACATCCTTGCTTTACACCAACCTCTAAATGAGCAGGCTGATTTTACACAAGGCAATAACCGGGCTAGGGTCCCAGTAGTGGCCAACTACCAGCCATAACACCCCCGTTGTACATCGTCTTCATTCCGATACCCAATTTGAAAAACTACCTTCACCAGTCGGTCGTAACTCTATCGGTGTCAGTAGCCGAGATCAACTGGGAGCATTCCACAATCGGCGCTTGCCAGAAAGCATGATCTCTGTGGGGCTAATTAATAATTAATATAACCGGGTTCCCCCCGTAGTATGCTACGTGAAGGGTTCCATTGTCTCATATATTCATTCTGTATAAATAGATATTTCAATTTTTTTTTATAAAAAAAAGTTTTCACATATATTTGCAATCATAAACCAAAAATTTCATACAAAATGGTTTTCAATTAGATTTCTAATAAATTTACCTGATGTAAGAGCATCTTGATGACCACCCTCTGCGTCTAACAAGGTATCTCTTACTATCTCAAATACTTGCCTAGTTTTCTCTCTACATATCGGTTTCTTTTCTCTATAAATGACATCTTTTCCATTTCTAATGTTTAACATATATCCATCTAGACGTCTTACACGTAACCACCCATTTCTTTTTATATCAATAATTGTGGCATCCATCTTCTTGTCAAAGTTTTTGCCTTGACAAGAGAGAACAATAACATCACCAATTTTGGGCATTTTTATCTTGTATTTAACGTGAAAAAAGAGCCTGAGCTCTCTTTTCCATGCTATTTTTTTGGATTTTATTTTTTTCTACCCAACCCTAATCTTTGTTTTATGTCTACGACTCTGTTGACTCATTATCATCTAGCTCCATCTTCCTAAGGCTTGCCTTGCGACGAATTGGTGGTGGACTAGCTGCACGTGGATCAGCAACTGGTTCTTCCTTCTTTGGTGTCTGAAACTCCACATATGGAGCTGACTTTGGCTTGTCACGGTCTGGCTTTGGAAGCCGGCTAGCCGAGCACTTCCAGAACCAAGGTGTGTCATAGACAATCTTCACCATTTCACCAGCAACCAGACGATCGCGGATATTAGCCGCCTCACCATCCGTTGGCCAGTAGCGCAGGTGAACAAACACCTTGCAAAATGGATCACCATTCCTATCGTTGATCAGATCAACCCGCTCAACAGTCCCCTTACCAAGAATCTGTTCAAACGTGTCCTTAACTGTACGCCACGTGATGTTATTGAGTGTACGTGGAATGCAGATGGACGGCTCGGTGATGACTTCAGTCGCAACAGTTGGCTTGGACATAGCTATCAGTTGTTTGTGATACCTCTATCCAATAAAATGAAAAGTATTTCAATTTTTTTTTGTGACTAGAAAATCAGATAAAAAAACATGCTATTTTTTTGGTATTTTATTAAGAGTTTTATCACACACACACACCCTAGTTATTCAAATACTTATGATTTGGCTTTAGCGTTCCAACGTTCACGCTCACCGTCACTTAAAGCTTTCCAAGCCCCACCAGCATTTCTAAACGAAATTCCTTGTTCACGTACAAATAGGTTGTATCCACTTGGACCGCGTGGCTTCTTCTCTCGTTCTTCCTTTACTGGCTTATCTTGTTTTGGCTTATAGTGTCCCTTAACTACATCATCACCCTTACTCTTTGGCTTATAGTTTCCCTTAACCATATCATCACCCTTTGCCTTGGGTTTGTAATGCCCCTTTTCACTACCGGAATTGCTTGATGGCGAATTTGGCCTACCTCGCTTCTTAAGTTCAATTCCAATGACTTGACGCGCTTCATCCATGTCAAAGTGGAAATGAGCAGCAAGGGTTTCAAGCTGTTTGATTGTGATAGACATATATGTCGGCTTTCTATCTATAAAATGTGGTTCTTTAACTAAGAAAAAAGTGAACTTAACATACTCACTTCTTTCTTTCCCTACCCTAGCATTATAATATTTACATCTTACCCTCCGTAATTCCAGTAGTTGTAGAATCCAACCAACTATTTTCTAGTGTACTCTGTGTTGGGCTTGAGTCATCTGTACACGCACGACAGATCCAGCGAGCCATATGGCGACAATTACATTCACATTGTATGAATGACTCATGCCACATCATCTTGTTACTTTCACAGTCATACCAAGGCGTAAAAGCCTTGGGTTTGTTTGTTTGGTGACGATCACAGCAATTACACTGATTCAACATAGCAAGCTTAGCCTCCATGCTATCGCCTTCAATTGCGTTGATTTGGATGATTAGATTGCTAAAGTCATATGTGTTGGAGAGAACCTGTTCCATTCTGTTTCGCTCTAAAAATTCGTGGTATTTAACTATAAAATGAAAAAAGGGCTTAGGCCCTCCTTTCGCATGCTGTTTTTTTGGTATATTATATGGTTATATCATGCTCCTACTCCCAACCCTTCCAAGCAAATTGCTGATCTACTCCTCATCTGACTCGGCATCCGAGACAACCTCGGGCTCTGGCTCTGGCTCCTTAGCCTTCTTCTTGTCAGCCTTTGGCTTCGGGTTGTTCTTTGCCTCAGTCTTAGCCTTGGGCTCAGCCTTTGCCTTGGGCTCAGCTTTGGGCTTCTCTGCCTCACCCTCGTCATCGCTGGTGACTGGAGTCTTAGCCTTGGCATTCCACTCATCGCGAACCTCCTTGTCTTCCTCCTTCCAGCGAGCAGCGATTGCCTTGACCACATCCTGAGGCTTCAGCTTCTCGCCATCAGCAAGCTCAGCTTCCAACTCGGCCTTGACCTCTGCACGGACTTCATCAGCATAGAGCAGGTAGCCAGTCTTGCCACGCTTAGGCTTGTCGCCCTTGTCTGCCTTGGCCTTGGACTCCTTCTTGCCATCCTTCTCCTTCTTGGGCGAAGGACCACGCTTGCGCACGATTTTCACATCGGAGTTGGACAGGAAGCGGTTTGCCTCTTCAGCATCAAAGCCGTACTTCTCAGCCAGCGCAGCAACCGCCTGGGACATCGCATCTGTGCACATCTCACGGATGGCGGACTCAATCTGGGTCGGCATCATGATCGTGGCAGACATTGCTTTGTTGCTTTGGTTGCTTTGTTGGTTGGTTGACGTCTTAGAATCTATGGAGGAAAAGCATTTCAATTTTTTTTTGGGGGGTTAGGATCCTCACTCATTTCTCGGTTTGTCACTCATTTCTTGGTTATTGATTAAAAAAATTGAAATCAAACGAGAGAAAAGGGGTTACCCCCCGATCTCTTAGTCTTTAACCAGCGATTTCTGCGCCTACTCAGCATAGATAAGCTCACCAAAATCGGTGTTACAACCCTTGCATAAGACTTTGCCCTTGGTTGCCTTGTTCCAGCAGCATAGGCAGTTACGCCTTGTATGCGGAAATCGCTTGGCTTTCTCAATCCAGTCATTGACCGCTTCTGTTACCTCCTCATATGGAAATGAGTTATCTTCCAGGTCCATGAGCGCTTGGATAGGCACCCGTGAGATTGACTCCTTCTCAGTACCAACATTGAAGCTGATGTCAAAGGCGACCGCGCCAGTCTCTTGGTCTCTGGGCTGGGAGCGTGCCACCCATACCTTGACTTCTTCTTCTGGCTGTTCCACGGTCTCTGGTTGTTCGTCTTCTGCATTGTATGGTATGAAGCGCCAGCCGTTGTATTCGTCGCCATCCCACTCGCCATCAAGATGATCTTGTGCGTCGTTCAGCCACTGGGGTGTGCGAGTCATCACTGGTTTCTTTGTTAGAGTTCCAACTGGTTCGGTATAGTCCAATTCAATCAGCAAAAGCATTTCAATTTTTTTTAGCTAGAATTGTCACTCGTTTCTTGGTTTGTAACTCATTTCTTGGTTATATATTAAAGAAAAAATTGAACGAGTGTACAAGAGAAAAGGGTTTCTCTACATGCTCTCTTTAGGGGTTTTCAATTTTTTCTCTAGCCCATCCTATTCCCTACCCATTTACCGTTTTGTTTATGCCTCATCATCGCTAGCGACCGGGGTCTTGGCCTTGGCGTTCCACTCATCGCGAACAGCCTGGTCCTCCTCCTTCCAGCGCGCAGCGATAGCCTTGACCACATCCTGTGGCTTTAGCTTGTCATCGTCACCCAATTCTGCCTCAAGCTCGGCCTTGACCTCGGCACGCACCTCATCTGCATATAGCAGATAACCAGTCTTGCCACGCTTAGGCTTATCTCCCTTGTCAACCTTGGCCTTGGACTCCTTCTTGGCTATCTTCTCCTTCTTGGGTGAAGGACCACGCTTGTGCACGATCTTCAACTCAGTCTCGGCCAGGAATCGGTTGGCTTCTTCAGCATCAAAGCCATACTTCTCAGCTAGAGCAACAACAGCTTGGGACATCGCATCGTTGCACATCTCGCGAATGCAGGACTCAATCTGGTTCGGCATCATGATCGTGGCAGACATTGCTAGTTGGTTTGGTTGCTTTGTTGGTTTGTTGACGTCTTAGGATATGTAGACCAAAAGCATTTCAATTTTTTTTTGTGGTCCAATTGAGACAAAATTGTCACTCATTTCTTGGTTTGTCACTCATTTCTAGATTTGCCACTCATTTCTTGATTCGCCACTATATATAAAATCCACAGCTCCCATATTTTTATCCATAACGAAGAACAAATCTCTCTCAAATCTCTAACGTTCTTTACAATGAAATCTAATATGCATATTGGCGCCTTTTTCTGTTTCAAATTGTTTTCCACAATAACCACATTCCCAAGAATTCTCATCATCAGATTCGCAAGAATCACATAAATATTCACCGTGTATATCCGTTTTAGCATAACAATTACTAGCATAATGTCCTTCTCTATGACATCTAAAACATCTATCTTGTTCAATTAATAACGAATTTAATTGATTAACTAAGTAATCTTCAGTGTTTGAGTTATCAACACTAAAACAATAATTAGCAAAATGTCCTTTCTCTCCACATTTATAACAAATATCTTTTGCAGAAGCAATTTCTTTTTCTAATAATTCAAATTCACTTTTGTCTAATTTTAATTTACAATAACTTCCACCTCTAACATTATTAATACCTTTTAAAGCCATATACTCTTTCGTATATTTATCTTCATCAAAATTACTACAATTTGGAATAATTTTTATTACTTTAATAGGTGGATATTTTTTAGTCCATGTAGAGCCATAAGAATTAAAATGTGATTTTAAACGAAATTGTGGATTCTCAGTTTTTCCCACATAATATTTATTTTTTTCAAGCAGAAGAATATAAATAAATGTCATAAAATAGATACAATCTTGTAGTAAAAAATATTTATCAATTTTTTTAAGAAATCAAGGAAATTTGAAATTCTTAGTAAATTAATTGAAATTTTAAGTAGTAAGTAAAAAAAAATTGAAAAATTTAAATCTACTTTCATTAGAGCGCAAAACATACAACGACACACAAATCAATATGTCTATTGATGATATCAAATATGCAATTTCCAACAATCTACAAAAAAGCGTTGGTTGGGGCGAAAAAGACTTCCGATATCCAGACCGAACACGAGAAGTTGGTGATCGTGAAATTAAAATAGAGTATATGGGATCACGGCAAGGACGAACAGATAAATTTATAAAACCAAACGCTATATATTTAGAAAAGGATAAAAAATGGAAGTATGTAGGTGTTGTTGTAAAATGTGATAAATTACATCCAGTAAGAGAGAAAGATCCAACAAGTTACATTTTAATAATTGATACGACTCAAGTTTTAAACAATATTTTGCCAGGAACATATCTTTCAACTAGTAAAAGAGAATCCATTACAAAACTTGGTTTTAATGCAATTGGCGGCAAAGGAAATGGATCTGTAAACAATGGTGCTTTTGGTATTATAAAAAATTAATTAAATAAAAACAAAAACTATATAATTCATTCTCTCTCTATTAATTACAAATTATTTTTTTACTTTTCTTAAAAAAATTGATATATTTTAAAAAATAGTGCCAAAAAATAAAAAATATGAACAACCGCAAGATATGCACAGTAACTGGTCAAGAATTTGATGAAGATTGTGAATGTTGTAAATTAAAAGTTAAAAACGATAATATTTCAAAAGTTTCAAAAGCTATTCTAGGTTTCTTCCGCAAACAGTATGCTGGTGACGTGTCATCCAACTTTCTCGCGTACACTGAAACATCTGATTACCGTGGTCTTGACATCCAGACGAAAGCATATCTCAGTCTAACATTAGGAACAATAGATAACATGATGGCTGTCCAGATTTATCAATTAATGATAAAGCATGAAGATAACTTAAGCGATAGTGAGTTATGGAATATGATGTCAACCATCTTTTAAAAATTGATAAAAAAATTTTATATTTTTTCTTATATAAAATTAAAAATAGAAATGAATTATTCACCATTATTACAATTATTGCCTACTGAAATAGTAAAGATAATATACGATTTTCTATTAATATCTACTGCAAAAGAAAAATTATCACTTTTTATAAAAAACCAAAAAAATAGAATTAACAATATTAATAGTTTTATATATGACCTGCTCTATAATGAAACAAAACAATTAATTACAGATTTTAAAAAAAATAACAAAATTATGGTTTAAATTGTGTAAAAAATATAATTTAGTTTTGAATATTACATATTATAATTTTAAATCAAAAAAAGCAGAAGAATCATTAAGATTACCTGCAAAAAATTTTACAAAACCAGTTAATAATTTTCATAATATTCTATATACTCCAACTGTAGAATATAATGAAAAAAACAAATATTATAGTATAGAATTTCAAGACGTATTAGATAGATTACTTGAATATTCAAGATAATAATATCAATTTATTTTAAAAGTTTCAAATATCTCACAAAAAATATGCCACTGGAAATAAACATTAATAAAGCAGTGCTTAAAACCACATTTTTTTCACTTATAAAAAAGTTTAATCTTGCTCCTAATATTGAAAATATAAATCCAAATATTATACAAATAGCAGCAATCTTATAATCTAATTTACCACGTTTATGAAATTCCCATGCTGCTCCTAATGTTAATGGAACAGAAGTATAAAGTAATGTAATAGCCGCAGCTTGTTGCTGTGTTTTTACAATATTTAAAAATAATAAACCAGCTAATAGATAAACTGTTCCAGCATTTCCCTGTATTCCACCTATAAGACCAACTATACTTGCTAAAATAGCAGCTAATATATAACGATACATATTATGTTATATATTAACTATAAATTTTTACATTTGATTTAAAATAAAAAATTGAAAAATATTTTCTTGTAGTAATATTTGTGTTCAAAAAAGAAAGGTATACAATGGCAAAACCAATT
>MDTC01180422.1_pt1 | contig 10849 bp, 8 predicted proteins | sample 811181 | NCBI WGS metagenome assembly MDTC01 (sample SAMN05326644, study PRJNA326480) | marine metagenome | isolation source: seawater | place: Pacific Ocean: North | collected 2011 | reverse complement strand
TAAGAAGATTGTATGAAAATTATCCAATGATAATGAATATCTTTAAGTAATATATTTTATTAATTATGAATAATAACATATAGATAATTAATGCGGAACTTTTTTTAATTCCATTTTTATTTAATCGTATTCAACCCATTTTCTAGAAAAAAATACATCACTGAGTAAAAAATAACTAAACATTACCACAGCACCTTTTAAAGAAATAGTACCAATTAAAAACCATAATAATATTAATATGTTATAATATATGGATGAGGCACGTCCTGTACCTAATCCCAAGTCCAAATAATATGGAACATATTTTGATATTAATAGAACACATGTAAAGAAAATAAATATAAATTTATATGATAACTTGTATATACCTGAAATTTTAGCTAATATAAAATTAATAGTAAACACACCTATTAGTATTTTTAATAAATTTACATAATTATTTCCACCTTCTAAAAACGTACATAAATTATCACTACTAAAGTTATTTGCAATTTGTTTATCAGATGTAAAAGAAATCGACAAAACAGTCCTTTCAGAATTTTCATCATTATTTGGTGGTACTTGATGAACTGTTGTTCCACCATTAAATAATGCTGCGTCTCCTTCATTAAAATGTATAGAATATTCTTCACCTTTTATATTTTTACATTGTAAAGGACTAATATTTCCTTTTTTTTTTATACATACAATCATGTTATATATTTCTGAAATATTTTGAGGGTCTACATGCCATAAGTGATGTGAATTATTTCCATTATATCTATAAATTGTAGCATTATTATTTTTTAAAGTATATAATTTTTTTCCAATTTTAGTTTCGTATTTTTTCCTTAATTTTTCACAAATTTCTAATATAATATTTTTTTCATTTTCACTGTATTTTTTACAACACTGATGTGTGGTTGTATTTACTCGAGAATATATTCCAACATCTCTAGTATTCGGTATTTTAATAGATTGTAATTTTTTAATATCATCATCATTTAACATTTTATCATATTTTACGCAATAGGGTTTTAATTTTTTATAATAATTTAATGGGTCTATACGTTTAAACATATTAATACATCTACGTATAATATTTTGCCCGTATAATTCCATTCCTCCTGAATAATCAAATATAAATAATAATGTAAAATAAATTAATATACTAATATATGTATTTTTTTTTAATAAATTATTTCGTTGTTTTCCAATTAATTCAATTAGTTTACTTATGTTTTTAAAATATACCATATATATATATATATTATATTATAATAATTATTAAATATAATATATTAACATTTATTTATCTAATCCTATTAATTTTGAATGTGATAAGTACTCTAAACTAGCACCACCTCCTGTAGAAACATAATAAAATGAATGTTCGAATTTATTTACAAAACATGCAGTATCTCCTCCACCTATAATTACCTTTTTATTTTTACTCATTAACATTTTAACAAGAGTAACGCTTCCATGTTTATATAAATCATTCTCTACTACTCCTAATGTTCCGTTCCAAAATATTATATCATATTCGTCTATTAAATTTGTTAATCTTACAATAGATTGCATACCGATATCATACATATATTCATGAGATTCCAAATCATATAATGTTGAATATTTTGGACTGCTATTTAAATTTACTGATGATAAACCATCTTCCATTAAATATATTTTTGCTTTATTATTACCTAATTGATTTACATATGATTGATATTTTTTGTCTTTAAGTATACTATTAATATTACCACCAGCAATATATATTCCATCTATTTTTTTTGATAAATTATCTAATAACGGAAGTTTATCATCCATTTTAGCACCACCCATTATAGCTAAAATTTTTTTATTTTCTATATTATTTGTTATATCAGATAAACATTTTATTTCCTTTTCTATTAAAAATCCATATCCCCAATTTAAATTCATTGGGCTTGTAATACTTAGATGATCTCTATGAGAACAAGCAAAAGCATCATTAATATATATATCACCTAATTGTAAATATAATTCTTTAACATTATCAAAAGTTTCTGTTTTCTTTGTTTCTTCTTTATTAAATCTAATGTTATCTAATAAAAATAAATTATCTTCTGATTTATCCAATATTTCGATTGTTTCATTTGAAATACCTGTAGTCAATAATTTAACAGTTGATTTTAATTCTTTATTTAAATACTCGTTTATTTCTCTTATATAATTGGAAAAGGATAATTCTGGTTCTTTATTTTTTGGTCTACCTAAATGACTTACAATTAACACATATTTTGGATTTTTATTTAATATATATTTTAATGTTTTAATAGTAGATTCGATTCTAAAAAAATCTTGAATTTTATTTGAAAATATAGGTACATTCCAATCTAGTCTTAAAACTACCTTTTTATTTTCAAAATCTTTATTTTTAATAAAATAATGTTGTTTAAATGAGTTATCATTATTAATATTATATTTTGTCATATGTTCCAATAATTGAATTACTTTATATGAATAAGACCATTCATTATCATACCATATTGATAGTTTAACTTGATTACTTTGCATTTGCATGCATGCTTTTTTATCAATAATAGAAGGACAAGTAGTAGTATTATAATCGCAACTTATTTTATATTTGTTATCATCTACAACAATATGTTCGAACAACTTTAAATGATCTAAAACATTATTTATATCAACATCATTATTAAATGATACATTTAAATCAATTAAACTAACATTAGATGTTGGAACACGTACAGATGTTCCATTTATTTTACCTTCCAATTCTGGTAATATCTTATATATAGATTTAGATGCACCTGTAGTATGAGGAATTATATTATTGAATATTGAACGAGAAGTTCTATTTTTAAATTTTGTTGTATCTACAGTTTGTTGAGATGATGTTGTTGAGTGAATAGTAATAAAATTAGCATCTTTTATTTTATATTCATCATTTAATATTTTTAATACAGGAATTAACGCATTACTTGTACATGAAACATTATTTACAATTGCTTCACCTTTGTATTTTTCATGATTTCCATTTACCATAAAAGAAGGAGTATTATCTTTAGCAGGAGCGCACATTATTAAATAATCAACATTATGTTCCATTGCCATTTCTTGCGTTAAATATACACCAGTAGCATCTATTACATAATTAATATCATATTTTTTCCAATTTAATTTTTTAGCATCACGTGAATTTAATAAAGTAATTACTTTATTATTAATTGCAAATTTAGTTTCGGATATGATTTTAATATTAAAATTTTTATTATAATTATGATTAGAATCATACTTTAAATATGTTTCCATATTGTTTATATCAAATCCTGGTACATTAATTGCTACTACATTTGCATTTTTTTCAATTAATTGTAAAAAAACTATTTTACCTATCCTACCAAATCCATTAATACCTATTGTTGCCATATATATATATTTTAGTATAAAAAAAATTTTAATAAAATATATATTATTACCATATACGTTAATTACTTTACTGGATTGTGTTCTAAGTTATCTTTATATATAATATATTTTCCCATACGACGACTCATTACACGGTTATATAAAATTGCTTTTTCACCACCACTCATATGATTATTTGTATAGTGAATTAATTTATATTTTTCCAATGTTCCTTCTGATGTACTATAAATAATCATTTTAATATTATACTGTTTTAACGTACTAACGCATTGATTACATGGAGCTGAATTTCTATATTCTCCTTCTTCGGATATTCTTACTATATATAAATTTATTTTATTTTTAAAATTTTGCTTGATACATTTTCTCAATACATTTATTTCTGCATGACAAGAACATGTATCATGTATTAAGCCATCTTTTGAGAAAGTTCTATAATTATTACATCCACGAGCTATTATTTTTCCACCAGATACTGCTACACAACCATGCTTCATTGGTAATATAGATTTATGTGCTTCTGTTGTAGCAGCAGAAGCAAATTTTTCGTCAGTAAGACTACAAAGTAACATATTAGAATAAAAAACATGTTAATTTATATTTTTGTCAATTTTATTAATTTTTACCTACATAAACATCTTTTATATTTATAATATATACCCAATAGATAACTGTAACAAGTATGTTCTTGTAATTCCAAATTATATTGAAATCCTTCTCCATGCTCCCAAACTTTTATATCATTATATAATGTATAATCCATAATATCTAATAGTTTATATTTATTATATTTTAATAAATTACAACCATCAGTTATATATTCTGAATCTATTATTAAATATTTATGATTGGATACTATATTATTTCTGGTAACATATACTATTTTAACCAAATCTCCTATTTCATGCACTTTTGGTTTATTTGATATCATTTTACTACATTTGCTATTAATTATATTTTAATTAATTTTACATTGTCAATTTTTTAATTCATTATGTTTTAACAATGCATCTACAGTAGGTTTTCTTCCTCTGAAAGCTATAAATGTATCCATTGCTGGTTGAGAACCTCCTAATGCTAAAACAGTGTTGCGAAATAACAATCCTTTTTCCTTATATTTAGTTGGGTCTTCTTCAAAAGCTTCAAAACAATCTGCAGACATTATTTCGGCCCATTTATAACTATAATATCCTGCTGCATATCCACCAAATATATGAGAAAATGATGCTAAAAATTTATCTTCTTTTAGTATCTCTTTATAAGGAGAACATTCTTTAAAAAATTCATTTTGTATATCCCAGATACTTTTACCAGATTTTTCTATATCATCCCAATTATTATGTAAATATAAATCTATTTTACTAAAAGATATTTGTCTCATCATTCCCATTGCAACTCCAAAATTTTTTTGCGAAATTAAACTGTTATACATTTCATTTGGGAGTTTAGAACCATCTAAATAATGAATTGCCATTCTATCTAATGTTTCTTTATTATAACACCAATTTTCCATAAACTGAGAAGGTAGTTCTACTGCATCCCATTCAATACTATTTATACCAGATATATCGCCGATATCAATACGTGTTAACATATGTTGTAATCCATGACCGAATTCATGAAATAATGTTTCAACATCTGAAAAACTCATTAATGAAGGTTTATCTTTTGAAGGAGGAGAACCGTTACATATAAGATATGCAACAGGAATATCATGTCCTAATACTTTATTTTTATCAACACATGAATCCATCCAAGCACCAGAACGTTTAGTTCCTTCACGAACATATGGATCTAAATAAAATCCCGCAATTATTTTACCATCTTCATATACATCATAATATTTAACATCATCATGCCATACTTCAACACATTCATTACGCTCTTTTATTTCAATACCAAATAAATTATTAGCTATATTAAATAATTCTTTTAAAACATTTTCTAATGAAAAATACGGTTTTAATTCTTCTTCACTCATGCTAAATTTATTTTCTTTTAATCTTTCAGCCCAAAATGACATATCCCATGGTTCAATTGAACCACCATTTTTTAATGCATATTCTTTTATTTCATTAAATTCATCTATAGCTTTGGGTAATGCTACTTTTTTTAAATCATCTAATAAACTTAATATTTCATCTACATTATCTGCCATTTTTGATGATAATGATAATTCAGCAAAATTATTAAAACCTAAAATTTTTGATTTTTTTAATCTTAATTTCATTATTGATTTAATCAACTCCTCGTTTTTATCTCCTGCACTCGATATATATTTCATAAATAATTCCTTTCGTAATTCACTATCATGTAAATGTCTAAATGCAGCCATAACTGATGGTCCTCCTAAGGTAATATTCCATGGTCCATTTTCAGGATCTTCACTATTCCATATTTCTCTAGCCCATAAAGGAGTTTTTTTCATTATTGATATATCACCCTTATATGTATCTTTACTAATAATTAATTTATATGATTTTACTTCGTCTAATAAATTTTCCGAAAATTTAGAACTCTTATTAGATAATAATATATCAATTTCTTTTACTCTATTTTTTATATCTTCTTCTAAATTAACCCCACCTTTTTCCATACCCTCTATTGTTAAATCTATAACTCTTTTTTCATGTGGATTATCTGTTTTAATTAATTTAACACCATCATATATTGTTTTTGATTGACTAATTTGTTTACCTAACTCAATCAATTCTGATCTAAATTCATCTTTTATCTCACGAATATCCTTAGAATCTGCAACACCTGATAAATGTGAAATAATACTAAATGTATTAGACAATGGATACTGTATTTTATCTAATTTATCAAATATATCTTCAAATTCTACTTGTTTATTTGAATTTAATTTTGCATTTATTGTTGCCATAAATTCATTAATTTCTTCTTTTTGTTTATCAATTAATAAACGTACGGCACTATATCCATGCAATTTAACATCTATTTGTTTGAATAGAGGTAATACAGAACTTATTAAAAAAGGGTTTACTATCATTTATATTATACATTATTATATATTTAAGTTCATATTACTAATTATTATTTCGTAAAATTGATTAGATGAATAAAGTTATTAAAAAATTAACTTATATAATATTATGAACGATTGTTTTAAACTATTCGATTTTCATATACCTAATGCTAAAGAAGATGAATCATCTGATAGTGATAGTTCTGACCCTGCAACTAATAAATCATTATATAATATTCAAATGTTTGGAATTAATGAAAAAGGAGAAACTTGTTCTTTGACTGTTGAAGGTTATACACCATTCTTTTATGTTAAAGTTGATGATAAATGGAACGAACATATGAAAAGACAATTTTTAGATTATGTTCTTAAAAGAATAGGTACTACATATTATCAAGATAGTATTGTATCATGTAAATTAATTAAAAAACATAAATTATATGGTTTTGATAATCACAAATTGCACAAATTTATTGAATTTAAATTTAAAAATACTAATACTTTTAATAAAGTTAAATATATTTGGTATAAATCTGGAAAAATTGTACCTTTTAGATTTAATAACACAAATACAGAATTATATGAAGCAAATATACCACCTTTATTAAGATATTTTCATATTCAAAACATTAGTCCATCTGGATGGATTAAAATACCTAGTAAATACATTAAAGATACAATTACAAAAAATACTACATGTAATTATGAATATTCAATTGAATATAATGATGTTATACCTTTAAATGATAAGGAAGATATTGTTCCTTATAAAATATGTAGTTTTGATATTGAAGCTAGTAGTAGTCATGGTGACTTTCCATTACCAAAAAAAAACTATAAAAAGTTAGCTACCAATATTATAGACTATTTCAAAAATTATAAATTTAAAACTAATATAAATGATGTTCTAAGATCGCTTTTATTAACCGCATTTAATTTTGAAAATAAACATTCTAATTATATTGATACTATTTATATAAAAAACCCCTTATCATTTTCAATACAAGATTTTGATAAAACATTTAATATTTGGATAAATACTATTATTCAAAAAATAACTGATAGTGATAATTTAAATGAAAATAATTTATATAACTACTTTAATGATGATGAAAATGAAGATAGTTATCAAACAAATAAATTATCATCATCTGAATATAATAATGTATTTGATTTAATACAAGATGAAAATTGTCCTTATGATGTTAAAATTAATCAATTAACTTCTTCTATGAAATTATTTCCTGAAGTAGAAGGAGATAAAGTAACATTTATAGGATCAACTTTTATGAAATATGGAGAAAAAGAACCTTATATGAATCATTGTGTAGTGTTGGATACATGTGATACTAAAATTGGAAAAAATACAATTATAGAACAATGTAAAACAGAAAAAGAAGTATTATTAAAATGGAAAGATTTAATACAAAAAGAAAATCCAGATATAATTATTGGATATAACATATTTGGTTTTGATTATGATTTTATGTTTAAACGCTCATTAGAAAATAATTGTCATCATGATTTCTTACAACTTTCCAGAAATTCTGACGATGTTTCATATACTACAAATCATGAAACTGGTGAAATTATGATTGAAGAAAGTAAGATAGTATTAGCTAGTGGAGAACATAATCTTAAATATATTCAAATGCCTGGAAGAGTACAAATAGATTTATACAATTATTTTAGACGTGATTTTACTTTACCATCTTATAAATTAGATTATGTTGCAAGTCAGTTTATTAGTGATGATGTAAAAGACAGAAAATTTATAAGAGTTAAAGATAATGTATTTACTGATGTGTATACCAATAATATGACTGGATTACTTGTAGGAAGTTTTATTAATTTTGAAGAAAGCAGTCATAGTACAGAATTTTATAAAGACGGAATGAAATTTGAAATTTGTAAAATTAATACAGAAAAAAGATGTTTTCGAATTAAAGGTAAAGAACCTCTTGATTTAACTAAAAAAGTTAAATGGGGGTTAGCAAAAGATGATGTTACACCACAAGATATTTTTAGATTAACAAAAGGTTCATCTTCCGATAGAGCTATTATTGCAAAATACTGTATTCAGGATTGTAATCTAGTTCAATATCTTATGAATAAAATAGATGTAATAACAGGATATATTGAAATGGCAAAAATATGCTCGGTTCCTATTAACTTCTTAGTAATGAGAGGTCAAGGAATTAAACTGACAAGTTTTATTGCAAAAAAATGTAGAGAAAAAAATACGTTAATGCCTGTAATTCAAAAAAAAGAAAATGATGATGGTTATGAAGGTGCAATGGTTTTAGATCCTAAAACTGATTTATATTTAGATAATCCTGTAGCATGTGTAGATTATGCATCTTTATATCCTTCCTCAATGATTAGTGAAAATTTATCACATGATAGTAAAGTATGGACGAAAGAATTTAATTTAGATGGTGTTTTAATTTATGAAACTGGAGATCAAAATGATGAAGGTGAATATATATATGATAATTTACCAGGATTTAAATATATTGACATTACTTATGATGTATATAGTTATAGAAGAAGTGGACCTAATAAAGCTGCGGTAAAAACAAAAACAGGAACTAAAATATGCAGATGGGCACAATTTCCTGAAGGAAAAGCTATTATGCCATCTATTTTGGAAGAATTACTAGCTGCTAGAAAAGCCACTAGAAAACTAATTAAAACTGAAACAGATGAATTCATGAAAAATATTTTAGATAAAAGGCAATTAAGTTATAAATTAACTGCTAACTCATTATACGGTCAATGTGGTGCTAGAACTAGTACATTTTATGAAAAAGATGTTGCTGCATCTACAACAGCCACTGGTAGAATGTTATTAAATTATGCAAAATGTATTATAGAAGATGTGTATGGAGATACTATATGTCATACAAATTGTCATGGAAATGTTAAAACGAATGCAGAATACATATATGGTGATACTGATTCGGTATTCTTTACATTTAATTTAAAAGATGTAAATACGGGCGAATCTATTACCGGAAAAAAAGCATTAGAAATTACAATTGAATTGGCACAAGAAGCAGGTGAATTAGCTTCAAAACTACTTAAAAATCCACATGATTTAGAATATGAAAAAACATTCATGCCATTTTGTTTATTATCTAAAAAAAGATACGTTGGAATGTTATATGAAACTGATGTCAATAAATGTAAACAAAAAAGTATGGGAATTGTTCTTAAAAGACGTGATAATGCTCCTATTGTAAAAGATATTTATGGAGGAATTATTGATATCTTAATGAAAGAACAAAATATAGACCAAGCTATAAAATTTTTAAAACAATGTTTAGTTGATATACAAAATGAAAAATATCCTATTGAAAAATTAATTATTTCTAAATCATTACGATCTAATTATAAAAATCCACAACAAATAGCACATAAAGTATTAGCTGATAGAATTGCAGAAAGAGACCCAGGAAATAAACCGGCGTCTGGTGATAGAATACCATTTGCATATATTAAAACAAATAAATCAAAATTACAAGGAGATAAAATAGAAACGCCTAGTTATATTCAAGAACACAAATTAAAAATAGATTATGAATTTTATATTACAAATCAAATAATGAAACCAGTACAACAAGTATTTGCACTTGTATTAGAAAAAATACCAGCTTTTAATAAAAAAATGCTTACATTTAATAAATACAATAGACAAATTAAAGAATGGAAAACCACATTAGATAAAGATAAATGTGAAAAAAAAATAGAAGACCTTAAAAATAAAGAAGTTAAAAAATTATTATTTGATGAAACATTAAATAATATTAAAATTAAAAGTAATAATACAATATCTTCATATTTTAATCAAAAATAGATTTTGATATTTTGATATTATAACTATTTATAATATCAAATTTTTTAACAGCATTTTTTTTCTTTTAAATCATGTTTAATTTTATCTTCTAAACGTGTAAAATATTTTTTTGACATTTGTGTATAATGTCTGGTTTTCATAATCTCATTTTTGGGTTTATTACAACAATCTATATTTTTAATCTCTCTTTTATTACAACAATTTGGCATCTATATTTATTAAATATATTAAATATATTTAATATATTTATTTAAAATTATGAATGGCATTCAAATAATATTTTTATAATTATTGTTCTGGTTCTGGTTCTGGTTCTGGTTCTGGTAATGGTTCTTGTTCTGGTGCTGGTGCTGGTGCTGGTGCTGGTTCTGGTACTGGTGCTGGTGCTGGTTCTGGTGTTGATTCAGGACGTTTACAACAAGATACTCTTGCTTTAGCTGCATTTCTAGCGCTTCTGGTATGTGCTCCTATTCCTAATGACATTTTATATATTTAATAAATATATAAAATATATAAAAAAAAAAATTATTAATTTATATTTTACGCATCCTATTCATATAACATTATTTTGTATTATTAAAATCAGG
>MDTC01278285.1_pt1 | contig 10850 bp, 24 predicted proteins | sample 811181 | NCBI WGS metagenome assembly MDTC01 (sample SAMN05326644, study PRJNA326480) | marine metagenome | isolation source: seawater | place: Pacific Ocean: North | collected 2011 | reverse complement strand
TGTCTTAAAAAAACCAGAAGGAATTGTTGCTCCAGTTTTTAAAACCTGTTTTGTTTTAAATTCTACTTTTATTTCAACATCAACCTGATGAACTTCTGAAAGTTCTCTTTCCCATTCTTCTAAATATCTCCATGTTCCTCTATTCAGTTCGCCATGTTGAAGAACACAATTTAAAAAAGAAAAAGTCTGTTTTATAGATTTTTTAGAGCAGTTTTGACTTGCTGCCGGAACAAGATGGCCCTTGTCCCAAATATTTTTGTAATAATCTGCATTATCTGAAGTGTGAATAGAATCATTAGTATAGAATTTTAAACCCTTTCTACTATGACCATAATCGCAATTTTTGACGGTATAATAAATACTTAGTGGCTGTTCATAAACTTCGCTATAATAGCCTTCAAAACCGTCTGATTTAAAATAGACGTTTTCTCTTTTCTGAGAAAACGCCGTATTTAATAAGATTAAAAATAGTATAATTAAATTACCCTTTTTCATTGGTATTTTCCTCTTTTTCTGGAGGAGTTACGAATACTTCAATAGCTTTTGCAGCATATACTGCGTCATCCATTGATAAAATTCCTTTTGCCTGTGCAAGTTGAGCTATTTGAATTAATACTCTAACTGCCTGGTCTTGTGTAAAATCATTTACTTGTGTAAAAGGACTTACTCTTTCTTTTGTTGCTTCTGTGCTCATTGTTTAAATTTTAGATTTATTATATTTATATATTTTAGTTTGTTTCAAAGATTTTTAATCATTTTAATAAGTTCAGGCTGGGGAAACATATCGCTTTTATCTTTTCGAATGTTTGTATGATTTATTAGTCCTACTATTCTGGCATCGCAAATATCTCTATTCCATTCAAATGCATTTACCCCTTCTTTCATAAGTTGTTGCATTCCATTTTTAAGATTTATTCCATGCTTTTTTCCTAAAAATATTAGGAGTGCTTCAAGAGATTTAATCTGTTCTGGAGTATATTTTTGAAAAGCCTGATATCCTCTAAACTTTTTCTTTAATACGCATACTTGGCTCTTGTCTACTTTTTCACCGAACCAAGTGTACCATTCTCCATCATCTCTTTTCTTAAGACCTCCAGCACTACAAACTTCTATTGAAATTGACTGTTCCTTAATAATGTATTCTCCACCTCTTCCAATATGCCATCCAAAATACTCGTCATCAATTGCTCTAAGAACTTTACCATCATATTTTTTATCTTTTCCATCTGCTGAAACTCCACCAATTACATAATTGGTTCCAACCCTACCTCTACTGTCTCTTGCCCAATGGTCAATACATTTATATGGGTTATGTCTTCCTGCGGTATGATGTATCATTATCCATTTTTTAGGCGTAACTTTACGGATATATTCTCCTTCTGGTAGATGATATTTTTCTATCCAATTTTCGTAAACTTTAGTATCTGTATCAAGTTCGTCCTCAAGTGGATTGTAGTCTAAAGTTTTCCATGTTACAGGACCTACAATTCCGTCTGCAACTAAACCCCTTGACTTTTGAAATTTTACTACGTAATTTTTTGTTATTTTTCCAAAGATTCCGTCAGGTTTAGGAATGTTCAATAATTGCTGTAATATCTTGACTAACGGTCCCTTGCTTCCAATTTTTAAAATCATTTTTTCTAATTTTATTTTCTATAATTTCTTTAAGTTTTGGTATTAACTTATATATTTTCTTTTTATCCTTTACCAACTCATTATATTCCCATAACTTTTCATAGTTATTAGATTTCCATATAGACGCCTTTATTCTAAAATAAGGATGGTCTTTGAATCGGTTTAAAAGATTATTAGATTTAAGTTGATTTCTTGCTTCGCCTATAAAAACAAAATTAGGAATTATTTTAGCACAAATATCATATTCCTCAGTAAAAGTATCTAAAAAATAGTAGTCTGGTTTTACCTCGTTTTGCAACATAAATATTTTTTTAATTATATTTGTATTGCTATCTACTATTTTTTCTAAAGTCGGTCTATCAATTCCCTTTTCTAAATATAAATCGGGTAGATCAATTTTTAGATATTTTATCATTTTCTCTTTTTTAAGTATTCATCCCTTTTACGTCTTTCGTTTTCTTGCCAAGCATCTGATAAAAGGTCTTCTTCTATCAATTCTCTTTTCCATGCTTCGACTTCTTCAGGGTCTAAATCTTCTAAATCTTCTAATTCTTCTTCTATTTCTTCTGCCTGTTTAATAGACTCTTCTAAATGCTCTTTATTTGCTTTACTTGAAAGCAAATGCTCTGTTTCGTCTTCAGGTTTAATATAGTCTACCAATGACTTTATAAACCCTAATGCAACAAGTGGAAGAATACCGGCTGTTACACCAGCTAAAATTCTTTTCTGAAATAGTGGGTCTTCCTCTATCAAATCAAATAGTTGAGACCATTGAGTAAAATCTCCCATGTGAATAAAAGCATGGTAGAGATTTCCCTGCATCTGCATAAGTGTAATAGTTATAAATAGGGCCCAAACAAGACTTCTATTCATTTTATCTAAAATTACAAGAGATGCAAGAGATGCTGCTGCTCCTATTTCAAAAGCAACTGCTAATGTAATTGCCATCCATCTTGGGTTTGCTATTTCAAAAAAGTCAATAACATGGACGGTTGATATTAAGGACACTAAAATATAGAGTGAACAAAATATCCCTATAATAAATTTTTTAACTAGACTTGGTTTCATTAATTTTCTTCTTTATTCTTATAAGAATTAATCGGAACTCTATGTTTATCGCTTAATTCTTCAATTTCAAGAGTTCTCCATGCTGGAGTATTTTTAATAATGTCAATCATTTCTGGTGCTTCAATGATTTTATTTGAAATGACTTTTTCTAAACTATCGATTCCCATTTCAACATTGTCAACTCTTTTCTTGATTTTATCAGTATCTCTTCCTACAGAACATGTTTTAAAGTAGATTAATATTAAAAGTACACATGCAACTTTTAAACCATGGTCTTTGAAAAATTGATTAAATTTATTCATAACATTTAAAAATTTATTTGATTTATATATCTCTATTAATATCCGAACTTTTCACGGAAAGATTCTCTTATTTCCATGAAACTTTTATAGTAGTGTTTTAGGTCATCCTGTGTTAATTCGAAACATTGTGGTAACATATCAACTTCATTTGCTATCCATATTTCTGCACCATCTGCCTTTATTCCTGTCCTATCCCAATATGCCACCCAATATGCTGCAGTCTGTCTAAAATAGTCTTGTATCCATTCTTCCCGCTTTGGTTTTCTCGAGTTCTTGTAGTCTATTATTTTTACTTTTCCATCATTAAGTCTAGAAACATTATCAAGAGTTCCAGCATATCCTCCTCCTTTTACAGTCCAAAGAAACCTTTCTGATTCCATTACTTCTTTTACTTTACCAAAAAATCTAGAATTGTTGTACCAAAATTTATCAAACATTTTCCATGCTTCATTGTAATACAATTGTCCATTATCCAGTTCAGTAATTTCTAAAATCTCTTCGTCGTTTGGTGCAATGTCTTCTAACCATTCTTTCTTTTCAACGGCTGAACCCTCTTTTGGTTTATATAATTCTATTAAACGGTGCATGATAGTACCCCTATTCATTGAAAGTTTACTAATACGATCGGCCTCTTCTTCTCCAACCTTTTTTCTCCATGCATCCAATCCTGATTTGTCTGCCATAGACCCCATAACTGTTGTTACAGATGGCAGTGTTGCTATAACTTTTCCGTCTCGGGTGACTTCATAAAAACGCTTTCCATCGTCTTTATAGACCCTTTTTATTTCTTCCATTATATTAAAAATGATTGCGGCCAATTATTTATGAAAATCTCATGATATGGAGACGTAGAATCATAGGGCATGCCGTCAATGATATATTCTATGTGGTTATTTTTATCTTTCTTAATTTCAAACAAAAGCTCTTCACCATTTACAATTACTGTAAATTTTTTATGAATTTCAATATCTTTTATTTTTATTTCCATATTAAATTATTCCTGATATCCAGTCTACTATAGAGGATATTACTCCATAATGTATAAATATTTTTACTATAAAAAATACTATGAAACCATATAAGAGCGTACCTAAAATACTTCCTAGTATATTTATCAAATTTAACCTGTCTAAAACGGGCCAAAAAATAACTAAATATGCTCCAGCTCCTTCTATTTCTTGCATTTGAGGATAGACAACATTTGATAGTTTAAGTTTATTCATAACGTCTCCAAATCTGCCCATTTCTTTTAAAACATAGGCTTGTTGAATCTGCTCTGCTGCTCCTAAAACCTCATCTGGAATATTTATTACACCATAAACTCTACCCAACCAGTCAACTCTTAAACCGGCCTCTTCTAATTGAAGTTCATTCTTTTTTCCTTTAGTTACCTTTCTAAAAGAAAGCCATAATCGAAATTCTAATAAAAAATTAAACCAATAAGAAAAAGGCCATTTTAAAATGTTTAAGATTTTTTGAAACATAATATGTAATGTTATTACTTTTTGTTTGCTTCAGAAACTGCAACTCTAACATCCTGTGCTAGTGCTTTAATTGTTTGCATGTGTTTACGTACTCTGGTACCTGCTGCTTTGTTTCCTTTTTCATTGAATTTTGTAGCATCTTCTTGTACATTATCTAATGTTTCTTGTAATTGTTCTAATAATTCTTGCATAATTTAAAATTTAGTTAATTATTATATGAATGAAACTAGAATTGTTTCATTTGTGGAGGTTATCGGAGTCGAACCGATGACCTCTTGCGTGCAAGGCAAGCGCTCTAGCCAGCTGAGCTAAACCCCCAATAAGTTATTTTTCGGTAGATTTTTCTTCTACTGACTCTTCAAGCATATTATTAATAGATTCTTGAAGGCTTTTTGCCAGTGCTTGTATAGCCTCTTCTTCAGATTCTGTTTGATAAATTCTATAAACTGCATAACTGTGAATTATTTGGTCTATTGGTAAACCTCTTTGAAATTCTTCTGTTGTAACAGCCAATACTTCATTTGTTTCTTCGTCTCTTGCAAGATAAATTTTTACATTTTCATCTAAACCTTCTCTGATTGCGTCGAGAATATCGTCTAATATATGTCTTTTTTCTGCCATTGCTTAAATTTTAATTTGTTTTTTATATATTCTTTTTATTTGAATTGATTATTTCATATTGAATTTTCCATTTAAGAGGTTCCCTATTTCTCATAAATTGGTCCATATACCATTCAATTGACCTGTCTTTTGAAAACCTTTTAAATTCAACTTCACCCGAAGAGATATATGTTATTTTTACCAGGTTACTATTTTCCGCAGTGAGTTTCATATATTGTTTTTAATTTTTCATCAGATAAACTATCAAGATACACTGTATCAATTCCAATTTTATTCTTAGTAAAATGTTTTTCTATTTTTAAAATTATACCTACTCTTTCGTTCATTTTTTTAAGAAGTTCTTTTTCTCTTTTATTTAATTCTTTATTCATTTTTTAGATTTATAGGTTTAACTTATTTTTTGAGCAATTAACATTTTACCTCTACGAATTCTGTTTTTAATTGTCTGCAAACTTGTTTTGTGTTTTTCAGCAATATCTTCGTATTTCATGTTTTTAATAAGTCTATCTTCCATAATACCCTTGTACATTGGCTTTAGACCATTGATTGCTTTTAAAGCACCGTGGTATTGTGCCATTAGTTCTTCATCTTCGTCAATAAAATCTTCTTCTGTTTTTTGTTCGAAGTCTTCTAGAAGTCCGGTTATAGAAGTTCCTATTACACCCTGATCACTTATTTGAACTCCAAATTCTCTTAAATTATCTAAGGAAGACTTTTTATTTCTGTCTTTGATATATGCTAGCGATTCATTAAATGCAATTTTGTATAACCATGTTGTGATATTCCATTTTGGGTCATACTGATCAATTTTAGTCCATAATTTGAGAAGGACATTAGATAGAAGGTCTTCTGCGACATCTCCATCTTTAACCATTTTGTTAATATAATTTTTTAAGCCTGGCTTAACTCTGTTGTAGAGTTTATTATAGTCTGATTCTAGTCTTGTTTGATAGAATATTTCGCCTAGTTCTCTGTAAGTTTGTTGCTTCATAAGTTATATGTTTTTGTGTTATTTCTAATTATAGTACTAATATAAACAAAAAAAACGACAAATAAAAATCCGGTGTGAATTATTTTTAATTTTTTTTTATTCTTTTATTTCTTCTAATAAACCGATTATAGATTTAATATCTTGAGGCTTATAGTTACACTGTTCTAAACTGCAATTGATGCTTTTATTTTTAGGAGAAGTTTTATATTTTCTATTTGGATATCCTGTGATATTATACCACCCTTTCTTTTTATTTGGCCATTCTTTCATAGGCCAATATGAAAACACCGCACCTATTTCCTCGTCTAAATATAGATTTTCAGCTATTTTAACCCCTGAAGGCAAGTTCTTTTTTCTCCATAAATCTATAATAGGGTCATCATTTTCACCTAATACAATTATTATTTCTTTTGCCTTTAGGGCTAAAAGAGTATCATAGGCTGTTTTAGGGTCCCATGCAAAATTACCAACGACTACAACCCTATCTTGATGATTGACTGTATTATTCCAATTGTCAATAATATCTCGGGTCATTTCATCGACTGAATTATATGGTCTTTTCCATTTTCCAATTGCAGAAGGTCTGCCAAATTGAGTGTTTGATATTACGTATGTTTTTCCTTCCATTAAACTACTAGAAATTTTATATTATATCTTTTCCAAAGGTCATTAACTAACCATTGTTCTTCTTCAATCTTTTCGCAATTTTTTATTTTACCGCTTTCACTTGTATCAATAAATAAAAATATGGTAAAATCATAATCTGTAGAATAAATTAAAGATTGGCCTATACCTGATCTTAAGGCTCCACCACTATCTCCTTTTTTAAATTCTATTGCAATTCTAACTGCATCAATTTCAAATATCATATCTGGACGGTTCATCGTACCCATAAAATGAGTATGATGAACAGTCGTGTTGATATTTCCTTCCCATAAAAGTCTTTCCTTAACAAAACTTCTTGCTCTACTCCTATCTTTACCTCTTTTTTCAACAAGAAAGTCAGTAAGATTATTTACCAAAATTGGATAGGTAAATTGTTTAATCTTGTCTTCGGACTGATTTTTATAGTCTATTGTTTCGAATATCTCTCGATGAGTTATTCCTTCACATATAGTTTCTATAACATTTTCTCTTTTTATGCTTTTATTCGCCAGCTTCATCAGTTACTTTCTCCAAAGTTGGTTCTACCTCTTCTGTGTTTTCAATCGCATCGATATTTACATCAATATCTTTTAATTTAATATGAAGTTCAGAAATAGCCTTATTTGAGTCTGTTAATTCGCCCATTGCGTTTGTAACAGATTCGCCAACTAGGGTCAACATTCTAATAAATTTTCTAGCATTTTCGATTCCTTTACCATTAACATTTAATAGAGCAGTGTAAAGTCCGTTAAGTTCATAAGCCTTTAATTCTAGAGTTGGCTTATAATCTTTGTTCTCTTCAAGTTCTTTATTAATTCTTGCTCTTTCTGTTTTTAATTTGTCGAACAATGTTACTACTATTGCAGCATTTTTAGTAGTCCATTCATAACCTTTATTAAGATGGTCTTGAATTGTTTTAATCATTTTAACGTCTTCGATTTCGACATTAAAAATTTGTGTTGCTGCCTCTTTTTGTAATTTTTCAGATTGAGCTTCTAGTTCTGCTCTTTCTGCTTTTAATTCATCTAATTTTGACATAAGTATTAATTTTAGGGTGTTTATTATATATCTATTTAAAATTGGGAATTCGTTACCCTTAAATCGAATTCTTTAAAATCTTCAAATTGTTTTTCATCAGCCTCGAATCTTCTTTCGAGAGTATCGTTTTTATCATCTCTTAAGATTAATCGGACTAGTCTAGTGGTAGGTTCGATATCTAAATAGATTATCAAACACCTTTTTTTAATATTTTCTGGTAAAAGGTCTAAGCCTTCTGGAGACATAATCAATACATCACCCTTTTCAAACTCTTCTCTTGTTAAACCATAGTAGGTTCCCTTAAAAATCATGTGTTCTAACATTTCTCCAGAATCTATAAGTTCTATAAACTTTTCTTCTGTAATGTAATGGTAGTCGACTCCATCTGTTTCTGTTTTTCTAGGAGGTCTTGTTGTATGACTTACTCCTGAAATAAACCCTTTATTCTCTAATCGGAGTCTAAAAAAGTCTTTTCCAGCTGCTGCTTTTCCTACTAATATTAATTTCATACGGGTTATATTAAATAAAAAGAAAAAGTTTACAAATTCATACGTTTAAATAATTCTTCTGTATCAATTTTTTCTGGCATACCATCCTGTAATTGAAATGTTGAAACACAATTAATCATATTATTTGGAGATTGACCATCTATACTATAAACATTAAATAATTCTAAAAGAGATTCTAAGGCTTCTATTCCTCCTCCCATTCCCCAATAAACCTCTATTGCCAGCCATTTTCTAAGTTCAGGGTGTAACCATAATTCTTCTTTAAGTTTTCTCACAACCATATCAATATCTGGATCTGCTGTAGTTCCATTTAATAATTCGTGTCTATTAAATATTTTTTCGTGAGAGCTTTCTACAAGAGTGTAATATGATTTTTTATCTAAGAAATGCTCTGCCCAGTCCAATACATCATCATAGGGCTGAAGATTAAAAGACCTTGCTCTTATTATTGCAATTTCTCTTTTTGCCAACTGTCTTAATGGTTCTAAATGCCATGTTTCGCCACTTACTCTATCATATAACGAAGCCACTAAAATTTGAAGAACTAGGGCTCCGGCATCTACCTGCCCATGATGCAAATGTCCAGAAATTCTAAAAGTTCCGTCTGGGTGTTTTTTTGTTGCTTTATAATCTATCATTCTTTGTACAAAACTTTCAACTATTCTATCTTCTGACAAGAGCTCTAGAACTTGGTCTTCTCCCATTAAAATAAGACCATCATCTTTTAATTTTATATTTTTAGACAACCATGTCGGACTTACAACGTTTAAATACTCCTTATAGCTTTCAAGCCAGTATTTGACTCTTTTATCTACATCTAAGTGTTTACATTTTTCATCATATAAATCACTATCTACAAATTCTATTTTTGCATTTATTTTAGAAACATCAATGTTGTTTGGAAAATTAAAAAGAGGTTTGTCTATTAAAACTTTTTCATATTTATGTTTTTCTATCAACCTGTTTATATGTGAGATTGGGTCTTCCTGTTTAAAACAGTGTATATCATACCCACCTGCTTTTGCGGATAATGAAAAGGCAGATAACGAATATTTAAACCAATATTCGATATCAACACAAGAATTTTTGTGCATTAGTGCTATGTCGTCATCGTAGTAGTGAGGGCTATAGTAGACAAAACTGACTTCATTACTTGCTGTACCCCTACTAAAGATTCTACTTTGCACCCTGAAAGAATGCGTTAACCATACTAAAACCTTCATGGAATTATATATTAAAACCAAAAACTAGAATCTTTCCAAAATTGCTGATTTTCTAGTCTATGTTTTACTAATTTTTTACGAAAGTTGTCTGCTTTTTTACGGTTTTTATCAGAAGGGTCACTTTCTAATATAGTAATTTTTTCTAGTAATTCTTTTTCTTTTTTATTAAATTTCTGCTCGTTCATCTATTTTACCCAATCTTGATATGCCATTTGAAAAGATTCAAGATAGTCATATCCTTTTTTTATGTATTTACCGGCCGATTCTTTTACCTCCCATTCCAACCCGTATGCCGATGCTTCTCTTAAAATAAGGGTTGCATGTTCGTAGTCTGATGGAGAAGGCTTTTGTGTATTATCTTCCATAGTTTATATATTTAAAAAATGCTTACTCCTAAAAATATTAAGAACCATACTAGTGCCAATCCTAGTAGCATAAATATAAAGTCCCAATTATAATCGTCTTTTAGTCCCATTCTTTTTTATTTGTTTAAAAAGAGCATATAGAGAAACATTGAAATTATCCCAATATTTGCTATACTCTTTAATTGTTTTTTCTTTTGTATTCTTTCCAGTACTCATCGTTGTAAAATTCTAAGTATTCTTTTTCTATTTCCAGATCTTTCTCTGTTACTATTATCGGAAGTCTATAGATTTCCTTATATTGCATTAGATTTTTCAAGGTTTTGGTACGTTTAAATATCCATGAGGAACCGGGTTTTCTTCGTTCCATTTATCCAATTTCTCTGCAATTTTCATAAATTCTTCTTTTGCAAATTTTCGGTTATCATCATTTCCCATTTCCATAAAAAGTATAAGGCTTTTCATGTGAGCTTTCCAATTCCATTCAAACTCTATTGTGCCTGTTTTTGCCATTTTGTAGTATTTAGTTTTTTAATTATTTCTACTTTTTCTTTTCTAAGGTCTTCTCCATAAGGAGCCCAGCCTATATTATGTTCCATTGCCAACTCAACCTCTATTTCTCTTAGCCTTTCGGTTAACATGTGATATTTGTCTTGTGTTATTTCTTCTTGTGCCATACCAGTTTTTTAGTTTTAATTATATTTTCAATTGTTAATTCCCAGTCCTCTACTAGGGTATCATGATAATAGAAGCATTCATTTCTATCATCAGTCTTAAAATGCTCGTGTATATGAAATTCATGTTCCATAGTTCCCCTATAGGTTGTCTCTCCAGCATATTGATAGTCTTCAACAATGCTACAAGAGCCTAATAGAAATATAAATATGAGTCTAATGTAGTTCTTCATTTTCTATTTTTGCTGTTTGAAACCAGTCTTTTTTCCATTCAAAAATACTGTCAGGTTCATATTCA
>MDTC01213998.1_pt1 | contig 10850 bp, 6 predicted proteins | sample 811181 | NCBI WGS metagenome assembly MDTC01 (sample SAMN05326644, study PRJNA326480) | marine metagenome | isolation source: seawater | place: Pacific Ocean: North | collected 2011 | reverse complement strand
TGTTGAGCAAGTGTTCCTCCACGTAGCCGCCTCCGCCAGCCGTCTGGCCGACTGTGACCACGATCTCCCGGCGGGTACCGTCGTAAGTTGGCCGCGGGCTTCGGTAGGTAAGCACGTACTCGTCTTGCATAGCTAAAGATATTTGACTGTATAGCCTCTTTAGGTCATCCGCTGACGGTGCGTGATAGAACGTCCCTCCAGTTTCCTCTGCGATCTTTTCAAGTTCTTTTCTGTCGAAACCATCATTAGAGAAACTAGATGTGCTTCCAAGGGCGATGGCATACACCGGTGTCTGGCTCGAACGCGCCGCCCGGACAGCATCATCGAACGTGTTTCGGCTGCGGTTGTCCATACCATCACTCAGAAGCAATACACTGCGCCGTCCAGACACCTGGCTAAACTCTTCAGACGCCAAGATGACGGCGTCGTACAATGAAGTGTTGCCAGCTGCACCCAGCCATGCAATTGAATCTCGTAGCGCGTTTTTGTCCGAAGTGAACGGCTGCAGCGAAGCCACCTGGGTGCTGAAGGTCATTATTCCCAGTTTGTCCTGCGGCCGCAACAAATCCACAAACACCAGTGCAGCTTCCCTGGACCCATCCAGCTTGTTGCCTCTCATACTTGTACTCACGTCAATGAGCATCTGTGTGGTGATCACGGAGTGGTTGACGTTACTGAATTGAGTGATTGCTACCGGCGACCCATCCTCGGTTACCCGGAATTGTGCTTGCGGAAGGTTCTCTATGCGATGTCCGTATGCGTCGAGCACACGGACATATACCGTCACTTGAGGATAGGACGAGTTGTCCACTTGAGCGACTTCAACCGTGGCGGGTACTGGAATCGGAGTATTAGCGCGGCAGACCTGAGCAGGGACCGCAAGCAAAACAGCCATGAAGATGATGAAACTAACCTTGCGCAATTTGTCTTTGCTGTAGAGATTCATAGGTACTCCTATTTTGTTCCTCTTTATCTATGCACCCACCGCCACCGGTTAGGCTCAGCCAAGGTCGATATACAGTACATGCCTGACATTCATCTCTAGCATTGGTCTCTATCTCCGCCAATTCCGCCGCATGCGGTCACTGGCCCTGTGTCCCGTAGAGTTGTCGGGGTCTGCGGCAATTAGAGCCAAGTGCACTACTGTCTGGTCCACGACCAGCGCGGAACCGATCATCGCTGGGCTTTCCAACCGTACGTCCGTGCCCAAACCTACCGAGGCGAACTCTTTCTGCGTGCATTGCTGCGCTTGCGCCACGAAGTCCTGTACCGCTGCATCCTGCACCGGCTTATCTGTGTCTTCACTCCGTTCTGCCAGGGCGTCAAGCGCGTAACTTCTCACCAGCTTGGAATGCATCTTCTGATAGGCAGCGGGCCGAGAGAGAAGGTCACATCCGGCCGCTTTACCGTTCACAAACGCCAGAAGTCCACATTGTTTTGAATGCTTCTTTAGGGCCTGCATGTATTTCTCCAAATCTGATGCCTTAGCTCTGTACGTATCCCGCATGGCTCCGGTTTGCGCAAAAACCTTATGTCTTCGATGGTCCCTGTCAATCGCCTCCCATACCCGTCGTTGGTCGGCCCTGTGCCGCCCCTCGGTCTGCAGTGACCTATGTACGCTGCGCATTTTTTGCTCACGAATTTTGTGAGGCGTCATTTCATCGGAATCCGAAAACACAGCGCTGCTATAAGCCCAGCGGCCCCGCTCGGTGCAGCTGACTGGGATCACGAGCTGGCTGCGGGCGCCAAACATGATGGTGGTGTTCAACACGCGGTTCTGCTTCGCCCCGCGCAGCTCTTCACCGTCTAGTCCCAGCACCGCGGCATCACCCCTGTTCAGCGCGATCAAGCTTGATACCGAACCGCTCGGATTGACTTCGGTGATGGTTACATTCCCTTGCCGCAGTGCTTCAGGGAGGGTCAGGTAATCTGGCCCTCCGTCCGACGCTGCGAACAAAGGGAAAATCGTCAGATTGTGCGCCTGTTGGGCTTCGCCAATCTGCATTTCGGTAACTGTATTAGTCAGTAATGTTTTCATTTTGTGCTCTCCTTACACATTTATTTTTTGCTGTTCGAAGTACGCAAACATGTTCTACTGGCATCACTTGGTTACATTAGCCTGAACCTTTTTTCATTCACTTTTCCGCTCGCTTCGATCAGCTTGCTCTAAACTGCAACTGTGTTTCACCTAAGAAAACGACTGCGTCGTCAGCTAGAGCAGTCGTAGCACCAGGTTGGACGAGGACATCCCGATTCACCGCAAATGGACGCGAAGACCCGATGTTCTGGATCACAAACCCGTGGGGGCTTTTCCTGATCTCAGCCTGCTTCTTCTCTATAGCTTTGTCGGGCAGGTAAACATCAGCCGCATCGGATGATCCGAGAGTTGCCCGATCAATGACAACGACTTCCATGTTTGCCCGTTTCCCAGTCAGCACGACGACCAGCCCGCGCTCATCCCGTCGCTCGGCAATCCAGCGCTCGGAAAGTGGGATGATGCTTCCCAGGCAAGTACCTATTAAGATGATCCCCGCCGCGCTCAGATAAACCTGTACCACCCCACTCTTACTCAGATACGCTTGAGTAACGAGCTCATACATGGCGCCGCCTGCCAGCCCCGCCAATGTTCCGCCCACCAGGCCATAAATAGCTCGTTTAGAATTACGGGTCATTGCACCTTGCCCCAGACCCAGAAGCAACCCCAACGCCATCCAGCCTGCCATCCTTGCGATCAGGCCGCCTTGAACAAGAAGGAAGGCCGCACCGCCGAGGAGTAACCCGAGGGCACCACTCACGACTCCGGTCAAGCTGCCTTTGAGCAGGCCTATGAATGAGCGCGACACCGATCGCTTGACCATCATGCCTTCCGAGGCACCCAGGGCACCGCCAATGAAGAGCCCGATTCCGGCTCCGACGAAAATGTTGGCCAGGTGGATACTCCACACGGTGGTCGCAACCATGCCTATCAATAGCCAGGCCACCAGGCCACCAATCGCGCCGAGTATGGAGCTGTAGTAAATCTGCCAGTTTCTGCTCATCTTGATGCCCACGGTGCCACGCTTATGCGTTCAGGTAATTTGCGCCGAAGGGTCTATGCTGCCGGCGCAAGGCGTTGTGTCTTTCTGCCCGTAAGTTTGATCGTCTTCTTGACTTCGCTGGTAACTTCTCCGGATGCTTCCAGTTGCTCGGCGACCTTCTCGAGCTCAGCAGCTTCTTCGTTCTGACCCTGCCCCAACAAAATCGTAACGGCCTGGGTGAGTTTCTTAGTGGCAGCCCCGACCTTGCCTGCTTCGGCGTCCCGTAACGCGATTGTGGAAAGCTTGTGGGCGCGCACGCGCTCGACCACAGACATGACCTTGCCATCTACCTGCGCCAACTGTGCAGGGTCATTAGAGAAATTAATGACCAGATCAACTGTTTCACGCTGCTGGCCATGGCCTGGCACCTCATACACCACATCGCTTTGAGCAATCCGTGTGAGACCTTCCGGCCGCGGGGGCAAACTCAGCTCAGCCATCAGCGTGAGCCCTGATCTGTCAAGGTCACCAACTGGAATGGAAATCGCCCGGCTCTGAACAGAACTGCGCGTGATGTCCTTGATCATCGGGGTTAACTGCCACACCCTGCGTGCTTCCAGGCCTTGCACCATTCTGATGTTCACGTGCACGTTCTGGGCTGTCACCTGCATATGCTGGTACGCTTGCTGAAAGATAGTGTCAGCACGACTGGGGGTACTAATGTAGTCGATATATCCGACTTCAGAACCAGGTTCGCTCAACATGCTTCGGTCCGCCAGATCCTGGAGAAATTCCTCGTTCCACTCATCGCCGAAACCCAATCCAATAATGGGCACGTTCATTTCTCCCGCCTGGTCAGCTGCCTGTCGAGAATGGTCCTCAGTATCTGTCGCCTCACCGTCAGTCAGCATCACAATGCGGCTGATGCGACCAGGCGCATTGTGCGTGCTCACCTGTTGGAGACCTGCCTGCAGGGCCGGAGCCATCTCCGTACCACCACCGTCCCTGATGTCATCTACCAGCCGCTTGAGTTCCGCTTTGTCAGTCGCGCGTTGGGCAGGCAACAAGTCTTCAGTGTGCGTTTCAAACGTGATGATCGAGAGCATGTCGTCCGGGTCGAGTTGGTCGATAAGGCTTTTGACCGCAGCCTTCATGGTGCGCAACTTTTCTCCCGACATTGAGCCGCTGCGGTCCAGCACCAGGCAGAAATTAAGAGGCATGCGCATGCTTGCGAGCTTTGCCCCTGGCGTGAGCTCGGTGAGCACGTAGACCAGTTGCGGACGCTTCGACACCGGCACAGAGCTCTTGTTACACAAACTGGTGAGTTGAAGTGTGTCTGACATGTTGAGTATCTCCTTTGTGCAATGGTTTCAATATCTACGTTCTAGTATTCCAGACGGGCGTTTCTTTGTCGTTTCTGATCTTCACTTCAGCCGGACGGAGCTGGTTAGACACCAGACAGCTCCTGCGCAAATTGCGCGGCTGTCCGCGTGCGCTTCTCAGGGCAGCGATGCAGCGCATGTTTTATGGCCTGGGCTACGTGCGCGGGCACATTGGGGTTGCGGGAGCGAACTGGCGGAAAGTAAGGCACCGGCGACGAAGTCGGATCTAAACCTGTCAGCAGCTGATGCAACACTACCCCCAAGGCATATACATCCGTCTCTTGGCTCGTCTGCGCATTTTTGTCAATAATCTCTGGTGCCAGGTAGCCTTCGGTCCCGACCCGCAGCGTGTCAGTCCTCTTCCCCGGCTTGTAGAAACGCGCTACACCAAAATCCACCAGCTTGAGCACCCTCGTTCCAGCCAGCTCGATGATGTTGTTCGGCTTCAAGTCACGGTAGATGATCGGGACCATCCTCTTGTGCAGATAGTCCATCACGTCAGCCAACTGTTTCCCCCAGCTCAACACGCAATTAACCGGCAGAAGCTGACCGGGTGGCAGTCCACTTATTACTTCCTCGAGCGTTCTGCCATACAGGTATTCCATGGCAAAGTACGCCCCATCTTGCTCCTCGAAATAGTGGTAAGCCTGTACCAGGTTCGGGTGATCAAGTCTGTGTAGTAAGTAATACTCGCGCTCAAACATGTTCCGGATTTCATCGCGTTCTTTTGGGGTGAGGTTGCCGATGAAATCCAGACCCATTTCCTTGACGGCGATTTGCCGGCCGTCATTGTGTCTATCAGATGCCTGATAGACAGCGCCCATGCCCCCATCAGCGATCTTCCCGATGATCTCGTACCGGTCCGCCAATAGGGCACTCGCAGGTAACTTGCCAATGCCATAATCCGGTCGCACTAGCTTACCGACCATGGGCTTACCACAGTGAATGCAGAACTTGGCCATCAAACCGTTCGGGTGATAGCAGAGAGGGCATGTCGCGGTGTTCAGCCCATGACCACAACTGATGCAGAAGTGAGCGCCTTTTCGGCCTGGTGCACCACACGCGGAACACATGACAACATGCGCGGATTCAGGCGCCCCGCAGGAGTGACAATAACGTGCGCCTGGCCGCACCATCTGATTACAACCACTGCATCTCATAACCATCAGTAACCTATATCGTCAGGATTATTGCAGGCAGTCGTTTCGCTATCGTTTCAGACAGGTCGGTTCACAGGTGTTGAAGGGAGCCTCGTTGTTGTCCGAATGCTAGACCACCTGTAATTTGTCGCGACCAGGACGGCTTTATCGGGGCAACGACAGAGACATACACTTCCTTGTTCACCCCCTGATCAATCGCGTGGCAGCGGCTGCAGGCACAAGTTGTATACTAAGGATCGAGGAGAACTCGGAAACACCAACATTTTTTCCTGACAAATAGAAGCTCGCCCTAACGCGATGGCACCCCAGAAGATAGACCGCTACGAAATCAAATATCAGATAGGCCTCGGCGGCATGGCCACGGTCTACCTGGCTTATGACCCACAGGTCAAGCGAAATGTGGCGATCAAGTTGCTGACGGGCCAGTTACTGCACGACCCGGAGGCCCGGGCCCTCTTCGAGGATGAAGCTGAACGCATCGCATCGCTCGAACATCCCGCCATCGTGCCTGTCTACGACTTTGGCAAGCATGAAGAGCAACCTTTCATCGTGATGCGCTATATGCCTGGCGGCTCGTTGTTTGACCGGTTGCGCGAGGCGGGAGGCGCCGGCCTGCCCATGGCCGATGTTGCAGAGATTCTTTCGCGAGTCAGTGAGGCCCTCGACTTTGCGCATGACAAAAAAATCGTCCACCGCGATCTGAAACCAGGCAACATCTTGCTCGATGATGGCGGCAAAGCCTACCTTTCGGACTTCGGCATCGCCAAGATCATCCGGACCACCATGGTGAGCAGTAGCCTGACGATGGTCGGTACTCCAGACTACATGGCCCCGGAGCAGACAAGCCCTGGAGAGAAGGTCACGCCGCAGACGGACGTGTATGCATTGGGTGTCACGGCCTTCGAATTGCTCACAGGGAAATTGCCGTTCAAGGCAGAAGCCCCCGTGGCGTTGCTGTACATGCACGTGCACGAACCGGTGCCGCGCCTGGCCGATTTCGCGCCAGGCTTACCCTCCGGGCTGCAGGCCGTGGTCGAGCGGGCGATGGCCAAGGAGCCTGCTGAACGATACACCTCGGCGCGCTCCCTGGCACGGGACCTTGAGCGCGCTACAGGGATTGAGCCTCCTGGCGAGGAAACGCCCATCTCCGTCCCAGTGCCTTCGCCCGGACCCACGGTGGGGCCCGCCCCTTCTATTCATGTTGGAGACACGCCGGCGCGGGCCCGGACTGTGACGAAGTGGTGGCTGGGCGCGGTCGCTGCCGTTGTGCTTGGGATCGTGATACTTAGGCAAACCCCAGTAGTCGTAGATGTGGAGGTGACGCGGGTTATTAAGGTAGTGGAAACGGTTGAAGTTGAGAAGAGAGTGGAGGTGACGCGGGTGGCGGAAGTCGTGGCTAGTGAAGCCCCTACCACCGCCACGGCGGAACCGACAAGCGAACCCAATCCCAGCCCGACTGCCAAGGCCAGCACAACTCCTACTCCCACCACGACGCGGGAGATTACCATTCCACAAAGCGTGCGCGACCTTGATCCACTGGTAACGCCGGTTGCGGTGCTCTGGATGGGGGATTCGGTCAGGACAGATCAACCGTTTTCGCTGTCTGTTGCTTTATCTTCACCTGCGCCGTTTCCTTCTGGCTCCTCCAGTGGAAAGTCATCTGGCGGGGTCTCGCCCGGTGGAGGCTCATCTGGCGGAGGCTCACCCGGCGGAGGAGGAGGAGTGTCTTCGGGCTCTTCGGGCTCTGAGACCACGTCGTCATCCGGTGGTTTCGTCTCGAACTGCCCGGCAGTATCTAGCAGGCGAGCCCGTACACCTGCGAGGTCAAGCAGAGCTTCGATACCGATTTCTTGCCCATTGATGCGCAGTTCACCCGAACGGACGAAGCTAAGTACTTTGGCCGCACCGAAGTTCTCGTCGAGCCACGATAGCAGGTGGTAACCCTCTAAGTACTCGCCAAAGTGACGGAACTTGATCTCCTCCATTCGCTCCTTGAAGCCATAATACTCGGAAACCTTGTACTCCACCCACTGCGCAAACCCCTCGACGATCAGCCTGCCACCGAAGTACGTAACGTGTTTGGGGTCCCGCAGTTTTGGGTCCATCCTGTTCCGACCGCGCCATTGCCAGTTGTGGGCGTATTCGTGTGCTATTATCGCGATCATGTCCTGGAAGGGACATGGCCGTACCCGCACCTGGTTTTCCACCCCATAGTAAGCTCCAAGTAGGTTTGCTGGCATGGTTGTATCGTCGATTACCAGGTCGGCGGGCTCGAGGATTTCGATGCCCAGTTTTTGCGGGAAAATGTAGTGGACGATCGGGTATTGAATGGTTTTGCGAACTTGCTCAACACTTTCAATCGGTGTCTCCCGATGAGCTACAGCGTCCCTGGTATCCTCGTTCAGTACCTCGCCCAGCAGTTTCAAGGCTCCCAGCTTGTCCACGCCGCACAGGTCGTTGGTCAGGCGTTGCCGGCAATTGTGGATTGTCGTACACGCGCCGCACCCGGATTTACATGGGCACTCACTGAGTAATGCGAATGCTTTACGTAGGACATCGGTGAGGTGGTTTTCGCGGCTGAGCCATCTTGCTACTCCCGTCCCGCCGGCGCCTGCGTCGTAAACCACTAATTTTCCATCCTTTTCTATCACTTCCGCGTGTATATCAGCATCGTTCACGAACAGAGGCAGCACAGCCCGCACCAGGTGGGCGATGGTGTGCCAGACAACCGCATTCTCGATTTCCGGCACGCTAATAGTAAGTACCGTGGTTAGGAAGCCTCCATCGCCGGACCTGCTGAAGGGTGTGCCGTACTTCTTATACATTCGGTGATCGAAGGTGTGTGCGAGGTAGCGATGGTACCCCGCAATCTTCTCCTGGACCTCCATGCCTCGGGGCCCGTGTGTGCGAATAGGCCTGCCTCCTGTCTCCAGGTGGTAGGCCGCCTGTTCAGCGTGCTCGTCATGCTCAAGTTCGCGCAATGTAACCTCTGAGAACACACGCTCGGTTGTGACCGCCTCGCCCAACTTGAGAAGGTGAACCTCCTTCTTGTCGAGGTCGATCTCCTCCACCTCGTAACGTTGGTTATTCTTCACGATTGCTGCGCCTTTGTATGCGCGCCACCCAATGTCCTCGGCCTCTATTAGCGTACCGGGTAATTTCATGCCGTCGAGTTTTACCGCCCACTCGGCCTGGCCCAAGCGCCGGTTCAGCTGTGCACCCACCGACCGCAGCTGCTTCTCATAGCCAAAATGGCTGTCCTCGCCTGGTTCGGGAATAAGAGCCGCCTGTCGTACCCGCTCGACTGCTTTCCGTTCCTTTAGCTCCTGGAGGGCATTTATGCCTGCATCGCCAAACCATTCTTCGATATCGTCCTCGCTGGCAGGGATTTCGGATAAAGCTCGTATGAGGTGATGCTCCTGTACGACCGGGTTAGAAAGCGGTAGAAGAGTCTCTCCAATACGAGTTCCGCCGGTGAGTGTTTCCGGAGCGTGTCGCCCCAGGTACTGTGCCAATGGCCTGTCGGGAAGAACTACCACTATATATGCACGGTCGCCATCGCGCTCGTCGCCAAGATGCTCGAGGTCGTGCATAGCCGCAGCCCAGCGACTTGGCAACCCCGTCAATATCGCTGCGTCCCACTGTGCAGGCACTGATATTCCCTGCCCATCAGAACCACTGCACAGCACCGTTTCGGCTGAGGCGCCAATCAAGATTTGAGGACTTGCGAGATTGTCACCTATGAGACTTGAGACGTGGTCGGCAGTATCATCTATATCCGAATGGCAAACCGGGACGGAGTGGTTGAGGAGGACGCTGCGATATCCTGCACCCAGGAGTGTGCCTAGAACCTTTCGCGCCTGGTTTATGCAGCTTCGACGGTGGAGCCGTGGACGCGCCTGAGCCGCCAATTGTTGTCCGTGGTAGAGCTCTGGGTTCCAGAATATGACTTCCTTCTGTTTTTTGCCCCTGTGGTCAGCACTGACTATCCGGGTGGCGTCAAACTCATGCGGTTGGAAACGGAAGAACCGTGAAACGAAATTCTCGTGATGCTCGGTTCGTGGTCCGATTGCTAATACATGTGGTTCGGCACCATGATGTTTGGCTACACGGCGCAGTCGTCTGAAAACCAGAGAGGCATCGGCACCGAAAATCCCGCTGTACTTTTCCATGTTTTCCGCAACGACAAGACTAAGCCGCTGGAAGAGCTCGCGGTGTTGATCATGCTCAGGGAGCAGGAACCGATCTAGCGCGTGCACGTCCGTCGCCAGAATGTCGGCATCCCCGATTCTCATGTCGGCACCATCTTTGCCATTGTGCCAGGTCGCACCTGGCTCATCCGACCACCGTGCCGCTACGCCCACGAGCGAGTCCCATTGTCTAGACCTGAGCCTATCGCAGAACCTGGTATGCGCAGCCCGGCCCAGTTCGGGCTCCGGATGCACAATGAGTACATGGCCTCGCCTCCTCAGAACGACATCAATCGCGGCGAGGTGGCTTACCGAGGTGCGCCCACTTCCAATTGCCGTGGTGAGCGCCGCATGCCTGACAACGCCTCCCGACCCACTCAGTAGATCAAGTACTTTGCGCTGGTGTTTATGCAATCTGCCGGCAAACACAGCGTCAGAGCTTGGGTTTTCTTCCGTCGCCCAGGAATGCTCTCGGCCCTTGAAGCGCTCGTCAACATCACTCCATACTGGCGGGGCGGCAATCGACATTTTCCCGGGCCACGGTGTGCGAAAAACGATCTGATTGTGAAAAAAGTCCTGTGTTTCCAGCAGTTCTTTTAGGCTCTCAGTGCGCTGGACCGGGTGCGTAGGTTTCACATCTGTTTCGGGCGTAGGCTCCGAATGCTCTTGGTCCGTCCGCAGCCATGGTAGTGGTCCGGCCATGTGATTCGCCCACAAGCCGGTCAGCAGGATGGTTACACCCCACCATTCGTCGCCCCGAAAGTCATGAGTAGGCTGTAGAACTACAAAGAGCGCAATAATGTGCAATATGGCGGACGGTATGAGCACCCAAGATGGCCAAAGTTGACCGTGGTTGTTCAGGAATCCGTGGACGTATTCTAAAGGCACACGAGCCTTATGGTCTTGGTTGGTCGACGCTCGTCGGACAATTTCGTGCTCAACGACAAAGTAGATCAGGACCAGCGCGCCAACCTGATAGGCGCCTGTCACCATGAACCAACTCAGGTTGGTGGGTTGGCGTAGATTGATGTCGGGACAGGGGCCACAGACAAATTTCATCGCCCAGACGATTATGCCACCGACATTGGTGGCCAAACACGC
>MDTC01177076.1_pt1 | contig 10850 bp, 11 predicted proteins | sample 811181 | NCBI WGS metagenome assembly MDTC01 (sample SAMN05326644, study PRJNA326480) | marine metagenome | isolation source: seawater | place: Pacific Ocean: North | collected 2011 | reverse complement strand
TGGAACCTACTGACCTCGGCAGTACGTGACCGTGGAAAGGTGAGGCCAGGTACTGGTCTGTGAGATTGGGCGATAAGGTGTCGGAGAATGCGGTATGGAACTATCCGGAACCTGTCGAAGCATGTCCCGACATCGCCGAATACGTCGCCTTCTACTGGGATCGTGTCGACGCCTGGTATGAGGACGGTGAGCAACTACTGCAGCAGCCCACCCCTTAAGCGCGGTGATCGATTGATCGCAGCGCACCGGCCAGCTCAGCCTCTGCGTACGAGGAACCCATGCGACGCCTGCGACAGCTTCACCTTCTTCTGGGCTGCTTCTTTGCCCCCTTCCTCATCTCTTCGCCCTGTCGAGGGCGTGGCAGACACTGAGTTGGAACGAGGCCGACAAGAAGGACGCACCTCAGAACGTCTACTCGCAACTGCCAACGCCGCACATGTACCAGACCATGCCCGGTGGAATCCCGAAGATCGAGCGGTCCCACATGTTCAAGTGGTTTGCCGTGCTCATGAGTTTTGGCTTCGTCGCCACGGCGGTCCTCGGCGTGTATATGGCCTGGCGTATGGCGGCGCAGCGAAGATGGGCCATCGTCTGCCTGGTGGCAGGTGTGGTACTGCCCATGGCTTTCATGTGGAGTACGCTACGCCCCGGCGTCCCCTGAGCGAAGGGCCCTGCTGATCTGCTCCACATCCAGGGCGCCGTCGCCGATGACGACCGCCTCGATCGATCCTTCGAATCTCGCCGCGCTGTCTGCAAACTGACCGATCGCAATCTCCGCTTCACTCCGTTGCAGGGCCCCCGAACCCACAATCTCGGTCACGACAGCGCCGTCGACGATCAGACGAAGTGCGCCCTGACTGTAGACCCCAGCGACCTCATGTGCCCCCGGGCCCAGCGCCTGGTGAGCAGCTGCACTGATGGGACCCCGGTCCGTATTGACGATGAAGCTCGGGCCGGGAACAGCTGCGCAGAGTCCGCCATTGTGACCATAGTCGCTGTGGCGGAGGGCAAAGGTGCCTTCGGCCAGTGTGTCGTAGCGCAGGATTCGGCCATGGAACTCGTCGTCGTCACACACGGGTGCTCCATACAGAAATCGTCCGTCAAACACGCCCCCGTTGTAGCCGATCGTCTTCATACCTCCCACATGCCCGGCGTCGCAGGCAGTCCAATTCGCTGCATCGTCAAAGTCGCCGAGTGTGTCGAAGCGAAGGAAGTTTGAATGGTGCTTGCCTTGTGGGTTGTTCCAGGGCATGAAATACGCGTATCGCCCGTCGAAAAGCCCACCGTCGAAACCACCAGTGTCCAAACCGGCCGTTCCACTCACGTCACGAGTTGACCAGCTCTCATCGTCAGAAAAATCACCATTCGTATCACATCGGACGATCACGCCGTGGCTGTAGGCCACCAGGTAGAGATAACACCCATCGAACACGGCCCCCACAAACCAACCATCCTTCCGAAACCTGCTCACATCGTAGCTGTGCCAGCTGCCGGAATCCTCGAAACGTCCACGTGTGTCAAAGCGCAGCACGAGTCCATTGCTCAGGGGCACGAAATACACATAGCGCCCATCGACGGCGGCGCCATCGAAGTTTGTGGCACGCTCTGACAGAGGTTTGCTGTCGAAGCGCTGCCAACTGTCTGGATTCGCAAACTCCGAATGGGTGTCGTAACGCATGAACTGGCCACTGTGTTTGTCTTCCAGGATGGACTCGTAGTTGGACGTACCTTCATACCCCGGAGGGAAATAGACGAACCGACCATCGAAGGCGACACCTTGGTGGGAGTGGATCATCCCCATGTCGTAGGATTGCCAGCTGGCGCGATCTTTGAAACCAGAGCGTGTGTCGTAACGCAACACACGGCTGTGATACTGATGCCCCTCGTCCTGCGGCGAGAAGTAGACATATCGCCCATCGAAAGCAGCGCCATAGTAGTTGACCGTACGCAGGTGGGTAACATGCTCAACATCGAAGGCCGTGTAGCTGCTCGGGTCGTCAAACTCACCGAGCGTGTCGTAGCGCAGAACGCGGCCGTGCACAGAATCGCGCAGCCTGGAATCCCGGTTGGGCGAGAAGTAGATGTAGCGCCCATCAAAAACGCCGCCCATGTATCCGGCACAGACGAGCCCGTCAGTATGCGTAGCATCGTAGGAGGAGAAGGCGTCGAAATCAGACGCCAGCGTCCACTGCGCCACAAGCGCCTGACTACGCTCTGCGCCTGAACCTGTGGATCGAAACCGCACAGCGACGGTGAGTTGGTCGGAAAGCTCGATCGGAGGCACGCGGCCGGTGGTGATCTGTTGCTGTGAGAGATGGATCATTGGCATATCAGTTCCGACTCGATTCGGTGAAGCACATTCACAGCAGCAGGATTCCGGAGTGTGCATCGTTGGTAAGATAGCAAGGTGCAAACCCTGCCACACCGGCGTCGGCATGTGCCAGCTCACGTTGACTGGTCCGACAATCATCATATCGTCTACCAGGAGTCTTCACCAACCCACGGGGAACCTGATATGGAAAAAGCCGATGCTCCCGATCCGTCCGAAACGGGCGAATCCGGGTCATCAGATGAAGACTGGATGCTGCTGTTCGCGGCCTGGCTCGTGGTCGCGATTTCAGCCCTGGGCAGCCTGTTTTTCAGCCAGGTCATGGATTTCGCCCCCTGTATACTTTGCTGGTATCAGCGGATCTTCCTGTTCCCGATGGTAATCGTCCTCGGACGGGCCCTGTTCCCTCTCGATCGTCACGTCGCGAAATACGCTCTTCCCCTGGCCATGGGCGGCTGGTTGCTGGCTGCCTATCACAATCTCCTCTACCACGGTGTGATCCCGGCGAGCATGCAGCCCTGCACACGCGGCGTGTCGTGTACGGAGGAGTATATTGACCTGTTCGGGTTCCTCTCGATTCCAATGTTGTCCCTGCTCTCCTTTACTTCGCTGATCGCCCTATTGATCGTCTTCAGAAGGAGAAGTCTGCATTGAAGCGCAATGTGTTCATCGGAGTCTGCCTGGTACTGATCGTGGGCTTCTATGCAGCGGCCACGGCCTATCGCGCGTGGCGCGTATCCGAACTCGGATTCATGGCCGAATCGAATGCGTCGCTCTTTATCAGGCCCCACTCACCCACGCTGGGGGATGACGGTGCCCGTGTATATCTGGTGAAATTCACGGATCCCGCCTGCGAGACGTGTGCGTCTTTCTCGAAATTCACGAAAGATGCCCTGGCGGCCTTCCCCGGACGCATTAAGCTGGTCATTCGTTACGCGCCCTTCCACATGGGGGCAGAAGGGGCCGTCCGAATTCTGGAAGCGGCCAAAAAGCAGGGAAAGTTCTGGGAAACGTTGGATCTGCTGTATCAGAACCAGAGCACATGGACGCGCCATCACCAGGTGCTGGTGCATGAGATCTGGCCTCTGCTGCCGGAGTTGGGGCTCGACCTGGAGCGCCTCCGGCAGGACATGTCGAGTCCCGAAATCACGGCCATCATCGAGCAGGACAAGGCCGACACAGAAGAGTTGGGGGTGCGAAAAACGCCGGGGTTCTTCGTCAACGGAAAACCCCTGGAGCCCTTCGGCGCTCGTCCGCTGGCAGAACTGATCAAAGCAGAGATTCGAGCGAACTATCCGGAGTGAGCGACCCGGACTAACGTGTCATCCAACAGCTGGCGGATCTTGGCCAACTCTTCGGGCGATGCCTTCTTGGCGGACAACGCGCCGCAGAACCGCCGAAGACTTTTTCCACCAGATCACCCGCGAGTGAGCGCTGGGTCTCCTGTTGGCCAACGGCGGCAGCGTAGATGTGGGCACCGCTCGACTCATCGCGCGAGACCAGCCCCTTGCCCGTCATCACCCAACGTTTTGAGGGTGGTCGTGTAGCGGATGCCACGCAGACGTGTCATCGCCTCGTGCACATCCCGGACAGAGCTGGGCCCCACCCGCCACAGGACATTCAGGATATCCAGTTCAGCGTCTGTCGCTTTTCGAGTATCATCGCCAGCCATTTTTCGTCTCTCGATTGGTTCAGATCCCTTGGACGAGCGCAATTGCACGACAATCGTCGTACTTCGCTGAAAATAGGTGTCTGTTCCGAAGGTCTACCGCTCGTTCGCGCCCTCCCGAGCGAGCCACCGGAAAGCTGATCGGTTGCTGCTCTACAGCGTGTACTGAGGAATCTTGAGCAGTTCCCCGTCCTTAAGGGCGGACTCGTGAGCCACGATGCCACTGACCGTCATGTTCAGCGACTGAGCAATGTCCACCAAGGGCGTGCGCTCCTGTAGAAGGGCCTCGACGAACTCGCTCATCAGTTGGCCGTGAGAGCCACCGTGACCGCCGGCTTCGACACCCGGTGGCAGGGGCGGCCGGGTGATGACGGGGGCCGCATCATCGGGGTTGCCGCTATTGAAGTCGCCGTAGAAAGTCCCCTTCTCAGTACGGATCCTACCCCTCTCGCCACCCATGCCGGGCGTATCCCAGCTCACACCCATACGGGCCATGCCACCTTCGCTTGTGCGGAATAGCGCGATCTCTGTGCCGAAGGGATTGCCGAAGCGATTGTTCTCCGCCTTCAGGTGGTCGATGGTGCTGGGATAACCCATGCAGGACACCTCGGTAAAGCTCCCACCCGTCACGCCGATGTAGTAGGCATTGGAGTGGGTGGGATACCACTGTGGCGGCAGCCCCGTGCGCCAGCCCTCGTGCGCGGCAAGAGGTGTGCCGAAGTAGTGCCAGTACTCCCCCTCGGCGTAGATCACTTTGCCCAACGCGCCGGATCGGTACATCTCTCGCATGCGGTGTAGGTCGTCATGGTAGTAGGAGGTCTCGAACATCATGTACTGCCGGCCTGAGGCTCGATAAGCTTCGTAGAGAGCGTCCGCATCTTCTAAGGAGCCGAACACGGCAGGCACAGCCGAGGCCACATGTTTACCAGCCTTCAATGCCGCAATGGCCAACCGCGCATGACTCGGCGCATCGGTGGCAATGAAGACCGCCTCTATCGTGTCGTCGGCGATCAGGTCCTCACACGACTCGTAGGTAGTTTCGCAACGGCAGGCGGTGGCCAACTTGGCACGCTTGTCTGGGTCGAGATCGGCCACGGCTGCGACGATGACGTTGGGGTGGTGCTGAAAGTGGAATGCCGCCCCAAAGCCACACACGCCCTGCCCAGCGATGCCAATGCGAATCCTTCGGTCGGAAACAGGCTCCCAGGTCTTGGCGGCCTCAGTATCGGTCTCGGCGGGCTCAAATCCCTGGACGGGGGTCGTGTCGTCAGTCGCTGGGCCCATCGGTTCCTTCGCTCGCTGGTTGTGGGTGGTCCGGCAGTCCATAGCACGCCTTGGCATTGTCCCAGACGAACTTCTCCGATGTATCCCTGGCCTCAAAGTAGTCGCGAACGATACCGATGCAGGTCTCGTAGGTCGCCGACCGCTCGCAGACCGGCCAGTTGCTGCCGAAGAACAGGCGGTCTTCGCCGAAGGCGGCCCTCAGCGTGTCCAGGGTTGGCCGGTAGTAGTCGGTGTCGGCCGGAGCCGGCTGCTGGGCGCTGTTCTCGACCAGGGCCGAGACCTTCAGATACACCTGGGGCTGTTCGGCGACCGCCTGGAAGAAGCTGACCCACTCGGGGTCAGGCGCCTCGCCGTCGACGCGCACGACGACGATGATCGTCTGCACATAGTTGTCCACCTGCGCACTGAAAGCAGGGATTGGCCGGATATCCTGATGCCACGGAAATTCGATCTGGCCACCGGGCATCTTGAAGTTGATCTGGTTGATATATTGCTTCAGGGTCGTGCCGATCAACGGCTCGAGTAGGGCCGCAAACTTCGGGCTTGTGCGTAGCTGTTCAAAGGCGGGGTGACTCATGGACGGCCACTGGACTTTTCGCAGGCAACGCACTGAGGCGTCCGCGGCACCGGCCTGTGGCTGAATGTGAATGTGGACCTCTCGGTCCTTCCCGCTCAGATACTGCGGATCGATCCCACCCTCTTCAACGAGGGACTCGATGTACGTGAAACCCTCGCGCAGTCTTGCGATCTCGTCGGCATCGAAGGTGGCGCGCTTGACCAGGAATCCCTGATCGCGAAAACTTTCGATCTCGGTGGCACTCAGCAAGTCAGCTCCGGCCTTTCCTCAGTGAGTCCGGCACCCGTTGATTAGGGTATGATACGAATCAGGAACGACGAGTTCATCAGACGAAGGAACACGAACATGACAGAACAGCAATTGATCGGGCACTGGCCGCTGCGACAGGATGCGCGCGATGTTGCCGGCGAGAATCACGGCGTGGCACACGACGTCACATTCGTGGACAGTCCTGGTGACCCGGTCGAAGGCGCTGCTCACTTCAGTCGTCCCGGCAGCCGTATCGAAGTACCGGACACCCATGACCTGCGGTTGGCGAACAGTGACTTCTCCTTCGCGGCGTGGGTGCGGTGTGACACGCCCATGCGTGGAGCGTTTGGGGAGGTTCTGTCCAAGTTTGACCCCGAAGGTCGCTGTGGACTGAACCTGCAGATCGCGGGCAGCACGGCCGGCTACAGTTCCATGTCCGACGCGCGCCATATTCACTTCGGTATCGACGACGGCTACGTCGGCCCGTGGACGGACTGCGGCAAACCATGGCCGAGCAACTCCCTGGTCTCGGCCCTCGTCGCCTTCGACGGTGATCTCTACGCGAGCATCGCAGACGCCGATGACCCGATGGACGCAGCGCGCGTCTTTCGCTGGGTCGGCGATGCCGATTGGGAAGACTGCGGACGGCTGGGTTCCGATCCCGGACATCTGTCGGTGCAATCGATGATCGTCCACGATGGCCGGTTGTACGCGGGCACCGGCGTGTGGGACTGGCTTCGCTCTTCCGGCGATGGGTTTGAGCCCGCCCTCTCCCGGGTGTTCGTCTACGAGGGCGGTCGGGAATGGCGCGACCTCGGTCCCGTCGGCGCCAGTGTACGCGTCTTGAGTCTGGCGAGCTTCGAAGGTGAACTCTATGCCGGCCTGGACCGGGTCGGCGGCGGGCACTGCTTCAAACACGACGGTCAATCGTGGATCGACTGCGGTGCTCCCGACGGCGACAATTTCGAGAACCTGTTTCCAGTGGATGGTGTCCTGTATGGCGCCACGCACAAGAACCACTACCGCTACGAGGGCGACCAAACGTGGACGTGCATATCGCGGGAACCGCACGGCATCACGCAGACCCATGCCTTCCAGGCCTACCAAGGCAAGCTCTGGGCCGGCACGTGGCCCCAGGGATACGTACTGCGGTGGGAGGACGGCGCGTGGACGAACACGGGCCGCCTCGGGATCCCCGAGGGAGAGCACGCAGAAATCAACGAGATCAACAACATGATCGCCTACAACGGCAAGCTCTACGCCGGCGTGATCCCGAAGGCGCAGGTATGGCGCTACGAAACAGATGGACACTGGACCCTGATGAACAGCCTCGCGAGCCGCCCGGACTACGCAGTCGACGAAGGCGCATCCTGGTGCCGCGTTCCGACCATGACCGCCTTTCAGGGCCGCCTGTTCGCCGGGACCGGTTCCTGCATCAGTCGCGCCATCGATGTCGACGCCGATGACACGCTCGGCCGCGTCCTGGCAACCGAACTGGGGCAGGTGGTCAGCCACGACCACGACATCGGCGCGGACTGGACCCACGTAGCCGCCATCCGTCAGGGCAAGGAACTCCAACTCTTCGTAAACGGCGAGCACGCGGCCAAGTCTCTGGCACCCAAGGGCCACTCCTTCGACCTCACCAATCCCCTGCCGCTGACGATCGGCGCCGGGCCCCAAGGGGCCTTCGCAGGCCGCATCGCCGATCTCCGTCTCTACCGTGGCGCACTATCGGCTGAGCAAGCCATGGCTCTCGCTTCCGCCTGACAGGACATCGCCTAGAATCGCGAGACCAAGCAACCTCCAGATCCTTGCATTGTTGGCGCTGACCTACAGCGACACAGAGAAGCGGCGCGGACTATAGGGTGGCTTGAGAAGTGATTGCTGCTGTGGCGTGAACTCCTGCAGCCTCGCCCCGAGATCTTCATCAACGGCACGCTCACAGGACGCCATCGGTCCTGGAGAATACTTGTAAAGAATCGATCGCCTTTGCTGCACGCCCTTCCACGGTAGCGTTCCATGGGTGAGAGCTTCGGTGAAGATAATCGCGGAGCCAGCGGGCGCGCTGAGTTGCTTGACCATGCCGATGTCGGCTCTCGAGTCGAGCCACATCAGGCGGTGTTGGATAGTGAGCCTTATGACTGCCAGGGATACAGGCGAAACCACCATCACCTGGGTTCACATCGGTGAGATTCCATCCCACGACAGTCAGTCCGCAACGCATCTTTCCGTGGTGGAATTCATAGAAGTGCGTTTGCCTGTCTTGAACAGGAACAACCGACAGAACGGAGGCCGTGGATGGTCGAACCCCTGCGGTTCCCGACGATCGGAGATCCCAGCTTCCATCAACCGCGAGTCGATGCGAACGGCGCCGCCATCAACTGGAAACTCCAACACTATGGAGCAGCCACCTGTATCTGGCAGGTCATGTATGATGCATTTTCTGGGCATAGGTCTCAAGAATACACAGTTTCTAGTGGGGTTTCTACTAGACGCGGGTGCATTTCTCTCTTGGGGGTCGCTTCCCCGGATGAGAACCTGCCGGTGTCGGCAGGAGATTCTGCGTTTGCACCAACTCTCGATCTGTCGTGATGATGCTATTGATTCTGGCTAGGGCAACCGGGCGGGTAGAGGTCGTGGACTGGCAGCCTCGGGGTGGTGTTTCTCCTTCTCGGGCCGGAGGGCACGCCGCCCCAGCCCCTTGGCGGGGTTTACAAGGTCCTCGAAACGCCTATCGGCTACGACGGCTCGGTCCAGGACCGTTAGGAGTTCCTATGGAATTCAGTAGCACTAACAACGGCACAGCGCGAATTTGCGAGATCGGCCACCCCCACGTTGCCTGCAGAGGAGCAAGCAAGAGGCCTTCATGATGGCCAATCTGCTCGAGGCGATCCGCACCGACGGCAATACTTTGTGCCAATGCAGACGATGGAGTACGGACCGTCATCCTCTGCAACGACGAGGCGGTTCGCAGCGGCCAACCCCAGATCGTAGAGCACTATCCTGAATTAGCACGGCACCGCCTGCAGGATTTCCCACTCGCTGATTCTGGCTTATTTTTCGAATGCGGGTCGCCGCAGGCTAAATCGCGATCTGTGCGTTGAAATGAGCGCGGGCTATGAGCACGGTCCGCTGCGCAGACCATTGTATGACTACTTAGACTCGGCAGCAGCGGCGGTGCGGGTGCCAACTAACGCAGACGGAGATAGCGATATGGCCAGCCAGAAAGAGATAGACCAATACCGCGATCAGGGCTATTTCGTCGCGGACGATGCAGTAGACCAGGACTTACTGGCGGAATTGGTGGCAGCGGCGTCCAGGGTGGTCGCCAAGGTGCGTTCGGGGGAGGTGGTGGACGACGAAGGAGGAGTGCGCACCGGTGGGGAAGGGCAAGAACCGCAGTTTGTCAGCGGGCTTATCGCGCCGGAATTCGGCGAGCCCGCGTTCGCGGAGTATCTGGGTTCCGAAGCGCTCGCCCGCCATCTGCGTCCTTTCCTCGGCGAGGAACTGCGCCTGGGATGGGTGCATCTCTGTGCGATAGCAGGCGACTACCAGTGCGGTTGGCACCGGGATATCGGCGGCCACGATCGGGACGGCAGCTACGAGGTGGAGATGGAGATTCTCGCTCATCACCGCAAGAACCTGGTGAAATGGCATATGGCGCTGGTCGACGATCCCTGCTTGTGGATCGTGCCCGGCAGTCATCGGCGCTATCGCACCGAACGCGAGCGCGAGTGTCTGCGAAAAGATACGCAAGGAGAGATCCCGGGTGCCGAGCAGATCGTCTTGAAAAGCGGACAAACGGTCTTCTGGAACGGAAACGGGATTCATCGCGGTCTGAAGCCGGAGGGGGCCGGGGAGCGTTCGACTCTGATGGGCGGGCTGATCGACCATCGGACCGAGTACGATGAGGGCGAAAAGGGCGATCAGCAATGGCTTATGGCCGAGAATATCGGCGAGCATCTGCCGCAAAGCACCCGGTGCTACTACGACAACTGGCGCTCGCTCGCCGAGTCGCGGATGGCGGCTCAACAAAGCGGATAACGCCGCCACAGGTGTATTGCGGGTGGGTGGGCCTGTCTCTCCGCGTACTCGAGCGGCCTTGGACCACTGGGCCCTTGGTGGAACCCTGGAAAAATCCGTACAGCAAATCCGTACAATCGTAGGCGTATAGTGAGGATAAAGGGTGTTATGGATAGTGAGCGCAAGGGAAAATCCGGGCCTGTTGTGGCCAAGGTTGCACCTGTTTCGGCTGTGCGGTGGGCAGGTCAGGCTGGTTGATTCCAAGGATCAGGCGTGGAGTCCCTGTTTTTCGCACGGCACCACGACCTGAGCGGACACACGCGTTCCTTCGCCTGGCGTGTTGACCTGCACATCGGGCGTCGGCGGCATTGGGCGCCAGCACGCCGTGGTAGCGCACCAGGTTGAGCCGCGGCGGCGGCACCAGGGCCGCCAGCTTCTCCAGCAATTCGCCGATTCTTGGGGTCAGAAACAGCCCCATATGCGGGAGCATCCGCGATTCTGGCTGTCAGTTTCCTGGGAAATTGCATGGAGGAGCACCTTCAACCCTACAGGCGTTGAACGCACTACCCTTGCTGATCTTCAACTTCTCGCGTCGTGGTTTGCCGGGGAGACGGAAGGGGACCGGCAGGACTGGCGCAATGTGGGATGGGATGGACGACCACCGGCGCCGGGTGCCGCCTGGGGCGTATTTGTATCGGATCAAACTCGACACCGACGAT
>MDTC01117433.1_pt1 | contig 10850 bp, 10 predicted proteins | sample 811181 | NCBI WGS metagenome assembly MDTC01 (sample SAMN05326644, study PRJNA326480) | marine metagenome | isolation source: seawater | place: Pacific Ocean: North | collected 2011 | reverse complement strand
GCATCCCCACCGCACGCACAAGGTAGTGAACAAATTCATACTAGCTTCCGGGGCCGTCAAGAAACAAGACCAGGCGCCTAATAGATACTGGCCAAGGCAGGTCCCGTGCCATCCCTCTCAAAATCAGTGGGTCACCTTGTAGCCCGCTTAAGGGTGAGTGTTGGAAAGAGTAACATAAAATATTTAGCGTCACGGCAGTTAACACTCTGAGCAAAAAAGCCCCTCTATCTTGCACCTGAAGCGATGAACTCGCCGAGACGGAGGATTCCAGCAGAATCAAGAACAAGTTGCTTCTCCTGATCTGGAAGATTAAAAGCTTTGAGATGAATGACATGGTCATCCATGGCCGCCATTCTCTCAATGTCAGCGACCACGTCGATAGCATTGACAGCCTTATCATCTGTGGGCTGCTGTTGACTAACCACCCAGGTGAGTTCCGGTAGGGAAAGGTCACGTCGACTCTGTTGGATCAAGGATTGCAAACGCTTGGCGGCATCTCGGCGATAGGGCGAAAAGGACATGTCGTTTTCGCCAAGATGATAGAATACTCCGGCAATTCTAACCTCATGCCCCTTGGTTTCGAGATCGCGAACGGACTCACTGATGAACTTGATGAGTTTGGGGTAAAGATTTCGAGTTTTGGCCATACTTCCCTTGGGGGTCCAGTCGATGATTTGTGAACCGCTGTGAGTGAACTTGGCAATGGCAATGTCGCTATTACCAGCCGCTTTGAGAGAGTGAGCAAAGCTTAATTCCGGCCCAAAGGTGTCATAGGGACCTGCCGGTCCTAGAGGTTCCCAACCATTGGAGATCTTGACTCCACCACCAAGGCTATACTTGAAGGCAATGTTGCTTTCGTCGTTAACCAAGGATGCATGCAGCTCTTGAAGATCCTGCACGAAGGCGCGTTCGCCTTCCATATTGCGATGCCCCGCGAGAATAAACAAGTTGACCTTAACGCCCTTCTTGTAGGGCCATTGATCAAGCTGTCTTTTGGTTTCAGGTAACTTGCCGATCGATTTCAGATAGGCCTCTGCATAATTCACACCGTGCTCAAGTTGACCCAACGTGCCATAATGATAGTGCAGCCCAACACCACTACCAATCTCGACACCGATGTGCGCGGTTGGTATATATACTGCTAGGGCGTCAGTTTGGGCCACGGCCTTCTGGCCTTGACTAATCGCATGCATCCGTGGCCGCAGGTCCATGCCCCAAATGGTTTTGGTGCAAAGTTCTCCGATATAGAACTTCAAGTCAGGCAATAACAGATCACGACGCCACTTGGTCAACAAATTAGCTAGGTTCTTACCGTAATGCTTCATGTAATCTTCCTCAAACATATCGTTCTCCCCCTGATGCCACATGACACCTTCAATGCTGTAGGGAATCTGCTGTTTGTCGAATGCTGCCAGCGAGGATCGGATCAGTGCCAATGATCGGGGATACATCCTGAATCCGCTCGGATTATCTGGGTTCCAGTCTCCACCCAAATGAGTTCCGCCTGCCGCGCACTTAATGATCGCAATGGGGGCATCAAGATATTGCGTGACCTTTCGAGCAAAGCTCAACTCTGGTCCTACAACGTTGTTCACAGGTTGAAGATCGACCCAACCGTTAGAGGTGGACTTGTTCTCACGTCCAATACTGTAGGAAAATCTAACATTTGCTTGTGCTTTTTCCAAGCCAGCAAACGGAGGAAAGCGCTTGATATCATCGACTTTAGAGTCGGAACCAACCATATTGGATTGGCCCGCAAAGATGAAGACGCGGACGGGATCTTGATCTCCCAAGATATGCCCAGATGCGAACAGAGAGAAGCCAGCGACAACAAAAAGTGGGAATCGAGAGAATCTTGTCATTTCGGCCTATCAAATCAGGTAACGCTGCATTCGACCAGTTCCAACATGGAATCGAGTGGGCAAGGTAGTGTCGCTATCACCGCGACTTTTGCATCATGAATGCCAAGGCTTCGCGAGGACGGGACTCCTGAGTCTTTCTTTAGAAGATCCATGTCAGGATCAATTGAGTCCAGAGATAGGAAGTTTTCTGCGTTCGATTTGATTGGTGGCGATGAACAGTTCTTGGCGGTGTACTTTCATCGCGTGCACAGGCAGGGAGTAGAATTTGAAGAGCCTTTCCCAGTGACTGGCGGTTGGGGAAAGCTCATAGATACCACCGTTGGAGGTGCCTGCGATTAGGCGCTGGCCTAACCATAGCAAAGAAAGCACTCGCACTTGCAAGCGTCCGGCGCCGGGTTCGTCCTCCATTCCGAGCTCACGGTAGGTTCGCATCAAACGGCCTTAGAGCGAGTGCAGGCGAACTCGAGCATTCCGCAATCCTGATGCCACGACCGCTATTTCTAGATGAATCGTAGGACATTCGACGCCTGCCGTGTGTTCTTGACAGTGTCGCCCTTTCATGGCGGTTGGGCAAGAAAGCACTCAATCCAGATCGTTGTCTCGAATCGCCGCTAGTCTGACGGTGAGTTGCGTGCGAAATCGCTGTACTAGGGCGGCGTGCTCAGGAAACTGGGCTAGATTGGTGTACTGTTTGGGATCGCTATCCATGTCAAACAACTCGATACCAGCCTGGGCGTCTTCGTTGTATTGAATGTAGGCCCATTGATCTTCGCGCAGCAGGAAGCCTTTGCGCATTGGCGCGACAGAGAAGGCAGCGTCACGCACCTGGTGGCTTGAATCATCTAACATCGCGGTGATGTTCTTGCCTTGTAGACGGTCAGGCACCGGCAGTCCGCACATGGCTGCGGTCGTTGGGTAAAGGTCCAGCAGTTCCACTAGCGAATGACACACTGCCGGGGCTTTGCCAGGGACGCTGATGATGAGGGGCACCGACGCGGATTCTTCTCGCAAGCTTACCTTTGCCCAGAAATCATGTTCGCCTAAGTGATAGCCATGGTCACTGGTGAAGATGACGATCGTCTTGTCGGCGATGCCTGCTTGCTTTAGCGCATTCATCACCACACCGACCTGAGCATCCACGTACGCTACCGAAGCATAGTAAGCGCCAAGGGCTTTTCGTTGACGACGGAGGTCCATCTTCATATTGCGACTGGTCTTGTAATTGATGCCGGCCTTGGGGATGTCGTCCCAATCGCCAGCGACCTTCTTGGGCAAGACATTCTTCGCATAAGGTTTGAACGGCTCGTAGTATTTGCGCGGCGCTACAAAGGGCACATGTGGCCTCACAAAGCCAACGCCCAACCAGAAAGGTTTGTCTTTGTGTGTGTCAATCAATTGTGCGGCCTTCTGCGCTGTCTTGCCATCGGAATGGACCAGGTCATCGCCGTCGGCCTCCACCACCACGAAGGTGTTGCCGCCCACTGCGGTTTTTTTGCCGTCGGCGTTATTCTCCAAGGTTTCGCCATCGCCAGCGGCTTTCCATTCTGGTCCAGGAGTATTGAAACGTTCTGTCCATGATCGAGCATCGTCGGCACCATTGTAATCCCTGTTAGGATGTCCCTCCTCCACCCCACCTGGAACACCCATGTGATAGATTTTGGAAACCCGCGCAGTATGGTAGCCCGCATTCTTGAACAGTTGCGGCCACGTCTCGCGATCACCAATTCGCGGCCTTGGACTCTTGTAGCCCAGTTCGCCTGTGGCATGCGGATAATACCCCGACATCATTGAGGCCCGTGAGGGGCCACAGTAAGTGCCCTGACAGTATGCTCGGGTAAAGCGTGTGCCTCGCGCCGAGATTGAATCGATGTTAGGTGTCTTGCAAATCTGATTGCCATAGCAAGACAGTGCGGTGGATGTCAGGTCATCTGAGATTATAAACAACACATTATAGCATTCCTTTGCACCTGCCATCGGGGTCCATGCCAGCACAATCCAAATTGCCAGCTTGATTAGCGAATTGGAACGTTGCTTCATCCCGCCAAATTTACGCATACTGAATTGATTGTCACGTTCTATCCGTGGCAATGCTGTTCCGATTCGAAAAAGGTTTTCTACCTTGCCAATCTACCAATAATCACACGACCAATGAACTGTAGAAACATGAAACGTCATTGGCTCATTGTTACGATTATATTGGTCTAGATCGTAGCATCCCTTGCATAAGATGTTAGTCTGGTGAGACGCTTCGCTACGTGGAATGATATCGCAGCGTGGTCTGATGGTGCTGCTGCGAGTGCTGGCAAGATCTCACGAGCCCCTGCTCGTTCGGGCCAGTGTTTTCCGGCGAGAGCTTCACGATCGAAACTGGCGGCAACTTTGAACTGCGTCACTTCGGTGGTGTGGCGCGTGTCGGTCAACTGAGCCTCGCCGGAAGGGTAGTGACCCACGGCACTGGACGCACCGTTGGCATGGGGGCTACTGGTGAACTCATCGCCGTCCCTGCGGACTCGCGCATCGTTGTGGTGCGCAATTCACAAACATTGGAAGTCCGTTCTCGCCTCACTGGCAGTGCTGGCTTGATGGCCCAAGGCACGATCGTTGGGCCTGGTGATCGCGCCACGATTGCTTTGTTGGGAGTGGGAAATAATTACAGCGGAGCCTAGACGGTTGCTGACGTGACTCTGAAAGCAGTCACGCCAGATTCCATGGGGTCAGGTGATGTCACCATCACTGCGGGCACGTTAGGCTTTGATTACCGTTACCAGAACGCAGACAGTACTTTACGCATTTTCGGAGGAGAAAGCCGACTTTCATTACACCAGGACATCGCTTTTGCTCATGTCTTCTTTGGCGAAACACTGTTGCCAGATGGTGTTCACGACTGGGCCTTCTTCGATGCCCTTGGAGCTGGTTAGCAGATCATTGATGGCGGTGGTCGCTTGATCATTGGCGATCAGGACAGCGATGATGATGGAATGGTGGATGTCCTTGAGACAGAGGATTTTGGTGATCTCAGCAAATGTGGAGGCAATGACGAAGATGGCGATGGGCTCAGCAACTTCGTCAAACTTCATTGCAACAGTGAACCCACCAAGGTTGATACCGATGGTGATGGCCTGGACGACGTTGCTGAAATACAGGCAGACTCGAATCCTACGGTCGAAGACACCGATGGCGATGGCCTCACGGATCTAAGAGAAGTGGCGACACAGTTGACCAACCCGCGGTTGGTTTATACTGATGGTGATTCTATCAGTCATGGTGGCGAAGTGAACAATGGAACAGGTCCTCTGGTTGCAGATTCCGATGTTGACGGCTTTGATGAATTTCACCCCGCCTGATGCAAGTGTGGTGCACCAGTTGCAGAGCAGCGCCGACTTGGTACATTGGCAGCCAGAGGACGTTGAAGGGTTGACCGATTTAGGCGAAGGCTTCACTCGCAGCTTCCAATTCAATCTCGGGGCCGATGCAGAGCGCTTTTACCGCGCAGCCGTGCTACCGCCTCTGGCGATCTTGTCTGAGGACTTTGAGAATGGAGTTGGTGAATGGATGGTGGAGACAGCGTCGGGTGACACGCAATGGGAGCTAGGCACCCCCGATGCCAGTGGTTAAACAATTACTGCTAGTGGTGACAATGCTTGGGGCTGCGATTGCTGGCAACTACGGACCGGGTGCGGTCACTACGCTGAAGTCGCCTATCATCGATCATACGGGTATCGGTCGCCCGAAACTGAGCTTTCAATACTACATTGACACCACTCTGGATGTAGAGGGTGGCCAGCTGCGTTTCCTGACCGAAGCAGGTGAGAAACTATTAACTTGCCAAGAGATTTTCTCTGGCAAGACTGAAGCTTGGACGTTCTTTTGTCTCACCATTCCATGCGAAGGTCGTGATCAGAAGATTGTGATAGAGTTCTGCTTCCTGAGCGATGGTGAGGATGACGGGCTTGCGGGATGGTATATTGATGATGTAGTAGTGGATCGTTGATGAAGCAGACCCTCGTATCCAATACTCCAGTCAAGCCGATCGGGGCGTTCACTAAGAGCGCTCCGCCGGCGTCCGCTCGGGCAGTCATCGTTGGTGGTGGCATTGTCGGTGCAAGTATCGCCTACCATCTCAGTCAGTTAGGCTGGAAAGACGTTGTTCTACTCGAACAAGGCCAGATTGGTGGTGGCTCCACTTGGCATGCGGCGGGTATGGTGGGGCAATTGCGTACCAGTAATAGTCTAACCAAGATCAACAAGTACAGCGTCGAACTGTACAAGCACCTGCACGAGAATCTTGGTCATGACATTGGCTGGTTACAGGTCGGTAGTTTGATTGTGGGCACGTGCGAGGAACGCATGACGCAGCTGCGTCGTACCGCCGCCATGGCTGAAGTCTTTGGCGTGGAAGCAATCTTGTTGGATCCCGATACCAGCGTGGAGAAATGGCCTCTCATGCGTGGCGATGATCTCTTGGGTGGTGTGTATTTACCCCACGATGGGCGCGTCATCCCTGGTGCGACCGCCGTTGCCATGGCACTGGAAGCCGAGAAACGAGGGGTTACCATTCTGGAACAAACCCAAGTTAATGATGTGCTGATGTTAGGACGCCGGGCGTCTGGAGTAAGCACTGATCAGGGTGATATCCAAGCAGAGTTGGTAATCTTGACGGGCGGTATGTGGACTCGGCAGTTAGGGTTGCAGATTGATGTCGATATCCCGCTCTATCCTGTCGAGCACCACTATGTCTTGAGTGAACCCATTGAGGGAGCGACACGCGATTTGCCATGCGCCCGTGACCCGGATCATGCCATCTACTTCCGCACGCTCGATGACGGTTCTATCAAGTTGGGCGCTTTCCAGGCGAGGTCAGAACCGTGGATGGTAGATCGTGTTCCTAACGATTTCACTTGCGGTTTGTTGAATGCTGACTGGGAACGTTTTGCTGAGCCATTGGCTGATGGCAAACATCGTCTACCCGCTTTGGAGAACGCGGCATTTCCCAAATTTATCAATGGTCCAGAAAGCTTCACGCCTGACAACCAATTCATCATGGGCGAACCTGCCGGTGTCGACGGCCTGTTCGTCCTAGCAGGCTTCAAATCGGTCGGTATTGCTTCTGCAGGTGGCGCAGGCAAGTATGCCGCCGAGTGGTTGGAGCAAGGCAGCCCGACCTTGGATTTATCGTCGGTGGATATTCGCCGCTTTGTGTCTTTTCAAAACGACCGCGCTTACTTGCGCGCACGCGTGACGGAAACCTTGGGGCTGCATTATCAAATGGCTTGGCCAAACCGCGAAATGGCCACTGCGCGTGGCATTCGGCGCACGCCGCTGTTTCAACAATTGCAAGGACGTAACGCCTGTTTCGGCCAATCCATGGGTTGGGAACGCGCCAATTGGTTCGCGCCAATTGGCGTTGAGCCAAAGGTGAGATACTCCTTTCAAAAGCAGAATTGGGCTCCCTGCGTCGCCAAAGAAGTTAGAGCCTGCCGAGGGAATGTTGCCATCTTCGATCAATCGACCTTTGCCAAGTTGCTCGTTCAAGGTGCTGACGCCTGTGAAATCCTCCAACACCTGTGCGGTGCCAACGTCGATGTGCCGGTCGGTAGCAGTGTCTACACTGGCATGCTCAATGAGCGTGGCACGTACGAATCTGATCTTACGTTAGTAAGGCTGCAACAGGATGAATACTACCTCATCACCGCCACCACCCAAGCGGTCCGTGACCATGATTGGATCAGCAGACATCTGCCTGCAGATGCTGATGCGCAACTCACTGACATCACCGCTGCGCTCGGTGTGGTCAGTGTCATGGGTCCCAACGCCCGCCAACTCCTCAGCCGAGTCACGTCCACCGACGTGAGCCACGAAGTTTTCCCATTTGGTACGGCGCAAGAATTGGTTATCGACGACTGCCGAGTGCGTGCACTGCGTCTTAGCTATGTGGGAGAGCTAGGCTGGGAGCTACACGCACCCTTTAGCTCCATCCCAAGAATCTACTATGCCCTTATTGAAGCGGGTAGCGATCTCGCACTCACCCACGCCGGGCATTACGCGATCAATGCCATGCGCTTAGAGAAAGCCTACCGGGCCTGGGGCCACGAACTCTCCACCGACGAAACTCCACTGGAAGCCGGCCTAGGCTTCACGCTCGACTGGCAGACCGATTTCCAGGGCAAACAAGCCCTTCTAGAACAGAAAACTCAAGGAATCCGCAAACGCTTGCTAGCATTCACTCTAGAAGACCCAGAAACCACTCTTTGGGGCAGTGAACCCATCCACAGAAATGGTAAGTTGGCAGGCTACACCACCTCAGCTGCGTTCAGCCCAACGTTAGGACGCGCCGTAGCCTTGGGCTATGTGCGACTTCCCGATGACGGGATCACCAACAGAGAATTGCTAGAGTGCCCGTTCGAGATCGTTAACAATGGCCAAGCGTACAAAGCGCTGCCATCGATCACATCTCCCTACGATCCAGAGCGTAGTAAGATGACATAGATCGAAATCGGCAGTTATTGCAGCATTTTGTGTTTTCTGTCAGTGTTGCTAGGCATGGATGAGGTTATGGTGTGCAAATAAGAAAGGAGACATCTTGGTAATGGACAATCTTGCAATTCATAAGAACAAAGCAACGCTATCTCTGCTCGAAGAGGGCGGGGTCGAAGTGCTGTTCCTGCTGCCATACTCACCTGACCTCAATCCAATTGAAATGATGTGGAGCAAGATCAAAAGCTTGCTATGCTAAGTGGAATCTAGAACCCAAGAGACATTACCTGCCGCTATCAGAAGCGCATTGTCCAAAGTCACTCCGAAGGACTCTGCCAATTGGTTCGCACGCTGTGGATATGCCTTTATTTAAAATGCTCTAGAAGTCTTTTATAATAACGACAGTTGTCACAGCTCTTAGGAAAACGTCTCTAGTAAAACCTTTTCAATCAAGTAATTTCACACTCAGAGAACACATTAAAACTAACATAGAAATATTTTAAGTGCGCATTTACCTTCTTGGGGAATTCCAAAGTGCAGTTGGAAGAAGAGCGTATGTAGGTGCAAGTTGAAGCTACCCCGAAAGCTTGGTGCAAGTTGAAATGTTTTGACCACAGCTTGGCAGATTTGTTTCGCTTGATCTAGTTCTTTGGGGTAATGCGCGTGGGGAATTTGCTTGATCTCGTGCGCTTGGGTCGGGTTTGGCCATGAGCGATAGGGCGCGCTCCTTGCAGCGCAGGATTGAAGAGATGGTCACGACGACATTGGCACGATTCTAGGTGGAGCATTTGGTCTCGAAGTGCAGACCTCACGTCTGGATTTTAAGGATGAGCAAGTGACCCTGACTGTGATGTAGTGGGTTGGTCAATTTGCCAGGAAAGAAACTCGGTGAACCACTTGCGTGCCTGCCGGTTTTCTCGTTGAATTACCCTTTATGGAGCAAGTCGCCAACTGGATCGTCAAAGAGGTCTGCCCGGAAAGCCTAGCAAAGGTGGAGCAGAACCCCCAGGTCCAGGGTTTGCCACCCTTGGTGCGGCGTATCTTGGCGCAGCGTGGCGTGGCTGAAGCGGATCAAATCGAGCGCTTCCTGAAGCCAAGATTCAGCGATTTGTCCGATCCGTTCCTATTGCCCGATATGAAGCTCGCCGTCGATCGGTTGATGCAAGCGATTGATAATAAAGAGACCGTGGCACTTTTCGGTGACTATGATGTCGATGGTGTGACCTCAGTGGCGCTCCTAAAGGAGGTCTTCGATCATTATGACCTCAAGTCTCATTGCTTTGTCCCACACCGTTTGGAAGAAGGTTATGGCATGAGCCAACCTGGCTTGGAACGGTGCCTGGAAGAATACCAGCCAGATTTGATCATGGCGGTTGATTGTGGCACAACATCGATTGATGAGATCGGCTGGCTAAAGGAAAAAGACATCGACGTGATCGTCTGCGATCATCATGAGTGCAACCCAGACGCACGCCCAGCTTGCTTGGCCTTGGTGAATCCGAAGGTTGGCGATGATTTCCATTATCTCTGCAGCGCTGGGGTGGCTTTCAAGGTTGCGCACGCGATGCTGAAGACGCGGCCCAACCCTAACATCGATTTGAAGTCGTTTATGGACATCATTGCTCTCGGTACCGTGGCAGACATTGTACCGCTTATTGGTGAGAACCGCATCTTGGTGCGCAAGGGCCTGCATTGTCTTCGCAACACGGCTAATTGCGGTTTGGTTGCGCTCAAGCAAGTGACCAAGTTGGGAAAAATCGTCTTCACCTCAGACATTGGATTTCGCTTGGGACCACGGTTGAATGCTGCCGGGCGTTTGGACACGGCCAAGGCTTCGTTAAATCTCTTGTTAGAACGTAATCCGGAGCGTGCCCAAGAGATCGCTGAGCAGTTGGACGAGCAGAACAAAGAGCGCCAGCAGTTGGAAAGTCGCATGTTTGATGAAGCCATGGCGATGCTGGAAAGCGATGGCCATCCCAAAGATCGATGCAGCATTGTGCTAGGGTCTGATGATTGGCACCCTGGTGTGGTTGGCATCGTGGCTTCACGTCTTATGCGTCGTTACCACCGTCCAACTTTCATTGTAGCCTTTGATGAGACCGGCCTGGGTAAGGGCAGTGGACGCAGTGTGGAGAACATCTCACTGGTATCTGCTTTGCATGAGAGTAATGACCTGTTGATCAAAGGTGGTGGGCATGAAATGGCAGCCGGCCTGACTATTTGGAAACAGAATTTTCCGGACTTTCAAAAGCGTTTCGAGGAAATTGTGGCGTCGAATGCGCGATCAGAGTATTTGGTGCCCAAGATTTACGTGGACGCAGAAACCGATCTTTCGGAACTGACATTGTCTTTACTTGATAGCTATGAATTGATGGAGCCCTTTGGGTCTCACAATCCGCAACCCTTGCTCATTTGCTATGATGTGCAATTGGCTGGTGAGCCCACTATCTTAAGTAAGAAGCATTTGCGCCTCGAACTCTATCAGAATGGCGCCATTCGGGAAGCTATCTACTT
>MDTC01062963.1_pt1 | contig 10851 bp, 8 predicted proteins | sample 811181 | NCBI WGS metagenome assembly MDTC01 (sample SAMN05326644, study PRJNA326480) | marine metagenome | isolation source: seawater | place: Pacific Ocean: North | collected 2011 | reverse complement strand
GCTAGTAATCTGAGGTCTTTGTCTGATTTTCCATACTCGTTTATGATTTGTTCTTGTATTTTTCCCTTACTCGATTTCTTATTAGTGATGTGTTCAAGTATTGTTACCTTAGAATTAACGATATGATCAGGTTTAAACTGTTCTTGTGAGGATTCTGATTGAAATACATTATAAATGGATGCTAACATCCTATAATTAGAAATTCTACCGTTGAAAAAGTCATTTACATTATAATTTTCTTTAATTTGTTTTATCAGATTATATTTTTCCCTTCTTAAAGATGAATTACTGAGTTTTCTTCTTGATTTTATCACTGCTTCTAATAAATAATCAGCTCTATTTTCAGAATGATAATGTTTTTCTGATAATATACGATAAAGTTCCAATTCTTTACCAAGTTCTGTGTTTTCATTGAAGAATTTCTTCACGAGTTGTACTGACTTGCTGGTTTTTCCAGCCAATACATCAGCAGTAATCTGTCTTGTTAATAATTCAAAGAGAATACCTGTATTCTTAATCTTTGAATGCTTTAAATTTCGAGCCATTATAGGTTACTCCAATATTCGTATATAAATAAATATAAAGTTGTGTAATAATTATTCATTTGATATACCTTTAGTTAAAGAAGTTACCTCATTTTTGTAATCCTCTTCCACCTCTGTCATTTCTGTAAGTATTTTTTGATTCTTAACATTAAATTTCATTGATTTTTTTAATGAATCATAGTGTGAGAGTGCTAAAGATTTACCATATTTTGGTGAAGCACTACCACCTTTCCTCATATCGTGAGCTCCAAGAGGATCTCTACCCCTTACACCACTATCCTTTGAGTACTTGTTTGGTTCCTTTGGTCTACCAGCACCTTCGAACCCACCTTCTGGTGCTCCACCGACATCATCAAATATGGAACCAGCTGGTGTATCACGATCAGCCTGATCGCTATCAGCTGTAGCCATGTCACTAGGTGTTCCAACAGACTCTCCACTAGACATAGGATCATTACCCTCATTTTCTATCTGTGAAAATCTAAACTTTTGTTTATAATCATCAGCTATATTTTTATTTTCTGTTTTAATTTCATCATCCGAAAATCCAAATATATTCTTATAGATCCATTTGGTGGATAAGATACCATCCCTCATCATTGATTCTGCTAATGATGTTTTATTATTCCACAATTCAATTTTTTCTTGTTCATATACAGTAGAAGGATTGGTTAAGTTTAATTCGAAATTTATCAAATCAGAATCTTGATATCCTTGAGAGTATAAATGAACTATTGCAATTTTAGTTAACTCAGATAATGTTATTCTTTGTATCCTTTCGATTGTTCTAGCAAACCTTACATCCTCAGCTGCTAGTGTAGCTTTAGATCCAATTCCTTCTTCATATCCTAAAAATGCTTTTGGTATTCTAAGAGATGCTAATAATTTATTTTTCAAATACTCTATATCTTCTGTTGCCTCATAAGTAAGACCAGGTAAAGACTCAATGTTAGTCCCACTATCCCCACCACGAACTGGTAGGAAAAAATCCTCTGTTATATTTTGCATATTATATTTCAAATTATAATCACCAGTAGTTTCATCAACTACAGGTGCTTTCTTCATTTTATTAATAACTTGTTGCATATAGTTATCCACCTCAGCAGGTGGTATGTTTCCAATATCCAACTTGAATATTCTTTTCTCAGGTGCTCTCATGATCCTATGTATTAACATAGCATCTTCCATGAGTGTTAATTGTTTATAAATCTTACGACCACCTTCAATTTGGGATTTTCCATAAGGTAGATAATTAGAATCCGATAATAGACGAAAGTGTGCAACCTCGTAATTCTCCAATTCTTCTTTAGTTGCAGATGTTTCAGGTTTATATCTATGTTCAGTCGTAGCAGATTCTATTAAATACTTTACATATTCTGGATTGTCAGGATCTAAACCTTCAAGTCTCGATACATCATAAACTGATAAAGGTATAACATTGGTTATACCATATTTTTCACTAATGTCCAACTTTAGGAAAAAATCACCATACTTACACATATTACGAATCCAAGGCCATAAATTAAATTCGATATTCAATATATCATAGAATAAATTGTGTAATATTTGTTTGACTTGATCATTGTCAGTCTGTATCTCTAAAACTTCACCATATTCGGATTTCATAGTAGATTCATCAGCATAGATATCAAGAGCCGATGAAATTATAGCATCACTATCCATAGCCTCATAATCTTTGAATAAATTCAACCTCATGGATTTCGTGAGTAAGGAGTCAGAGTAACCACTTAACCCTGCACCAGTAAATATTTTTTGATATCTATCAACCAAATTACTTTTCGCTATTGATTGTACACGACTTGTGTCAGCTACCTTTAATCTTTTACCACCGACATTTCTGACTATAACATTAGTCGAAAATAATCGTAATAATCTTGATTTTAAACTTGTATCTGCCATAATACCCTCTTTTTAAATTAACCACTCTAGTGATTCTTTTTGTTTTCCTATTTCCCAAGTCCACTTATCTCCTTGGTTGGACTTAGGTGTGTACACACCTTGATTCGAAGTTATACTTCCCATAGCTTTCTTTTGTAACTCGATACCTTCTGCTCTTAATCTCAGAGCAGTCTCTCTTATCCAAAGTCCCATAGCAAAGGACATTACAAGATCGTCATTATATCCTCGCATTGCTTCTGCTCTATTGTTATTATATATAAATACAAACAACTCATCAATTAATCGATTTGAATGAACAATAACTGATCTTTCTCGAAAAAATTCCTCTAATTTAGAAACTATTAATGGTCTAGTTTTCTGTGTTACCGTAAAACCAGGTACCAATTGTTTTTCCATCCGATTAATTTTATTATTTATATGTTTTTGTGTATCCACTACTTGTAAATCTTTACTCATATAAAATAGATTCTCATAATTCCGATCTATTATTTGTTGTATAGCGGCCCATCCAATATTATTGTTCTCAACAACTAACAATGCATTATTATATTCGATTGATATGTTGACTAACAAATTTCCGTAATCCCTGGTGGATAATCGACCTTTATACTCTGCAACTTGTTCGAGACTTTCAATCTCTAGAATATGAAAAGCTGAATAATCAGTTGAGTCACCTCTACTAACATCAGCACATACAATATAATCCTTAGTATAGTTTGGGGGTTCCCATATCCAAATATTACTATCAACTCCTCTTTTTTCAATTGGTTCTCTGACTTGTTTAGTTCTATACTCTTCTAGTATTATACCATCAACAACGGATTGACCAGATGTGATAAAGTCACAATCACATTCTTGAGCTGCTAATGAAGGGCCTAATAATTTATCCTGTTCATCTCTCCATTCTTGACCACGATCAGGATGCATATCCCAAAACAATTTTATAAAATTAAAATCATTCAGTCCATCTTGTGCGTCCATCCAAGTACGATGAAACCAATTACCCACACCATTAGGAGTAGATAGTGCAATACATTGACCACCTGTAGATAGGGTCTGAGAAGCTGCTGCCCAAATCACATCTATCTTATCAATGAATGCCGCCTCATCTAGTATCAATAATGATAAAGCCTCAGAACGACCACTATCCTCACCACTCGAAACAGCTTTTATTTGTGAACCATTTTTATACCTAAGAGATAACTTGTTGTCCTCAGTGCATTTTTGTTTCAACCAACTAGGGAGATTAGCATGCATGACTCGTACTTTGGTTACTAGGTTCTTAGCTGTCTCTTGTTTGGTTGCTATTACCAAAATATTTTTATCTTGGTGAAAGGACATCATCCACAATGCATAACCTGCAGTCAATGTGGATATACCTAATTGTCTAGCTTTCAGAATAATATTGAAACGATGTTGCATAAAATCTTCAATAGATTTTTCTTGAAAATTATATAAATGAAAGGGTACTTTACCTTTCATCGGATGCTGTATTACACAATATTTCTTTAAAAAATAGACTGGATCGGATGCACTCCTCACATACTCTTGTTTGATCACATCCTTTAGTTGTCCTTGTTGATTTCTATTCATATTAGTAAACTACATTCACCGTGCAACTACCACTAATCTCTTTTAATCCTATTTCATATAATTCTTTAGCTGTTAGATCGGATGCAGTCAAATCTCCACCATCTGTTGCAGTCAGTACTCCTTGACCTGCTGTCTTGATGATAAATCCACTAGGCCCAGCCAATGAACCAGTCAAATATGTTATACCACCAGATGCTGGTATGCTAACAGTATGAACTTTACTGAATTTAGCATCTTCTTTAAACTCTGGTGTTGACCTACTAGATACATCAGTTCTTTTATTACTACCATGTGTTATTGTTGCCATTTAATTTCTCCCATTTGTTTTCAAGTTGGCACTTTTAATTAATTCTAAAAATGAGTATTCATCTTGTAAATCAAATATGTTGACATTTTCAAATATATTTGAATTGAGTAATTCCATCACAAAATCGTCATATTCTTTCTCAACGAAAACACTATCATCACCATTTTTTGTTGAATATCTAACTGTGATATCTTTGAGATTACTCAATAATTTAATAAATTTTTTTAAATCTTTACCATAAATTGGATATATTTGTTTATCTAAAATCATTGTTCTCACCCTATCTATAAATATACTATTTTAAAGATTCTTCTATTTTTTCTAAATATTCTAACGCTTCAGTTGCTTGTTTATTTATAGTGGCTTCACTTATACTCCATTTTTCTTTGTCAACGGAATATCCATCAGGTCTGTATTGTTGATAAAACTCAGGTGTTTTCTGTTTTTTGAATTCCATAATGGATTCTTTTTGATCTTTCACCCAAGCTGAAATATTTTTATGAACCTTTTTTCTTTCCCAATCCTTGTATGTACCTTCAATCCTCATTTTGTTTTCAATTTTTAATTGACAATCAAAACAATGATCATACAACAACCACATTTTATTATCTAATCTTTTTTTCATTACTTTATCACACTTCGGACAAAACCATGGCATCCTTGCTTCTTTCGTAGCCTCGAATTTTTCGTTTATTCTTTTTCTTTCAGCTTCCGTTTTTTCCTTAGCATCTCTTACTGGTTCACTAGTTGAAACCATAATCCTTTTTTCAGGTTCACCACCGTCCAATATGGATTGTAATGCTTTGTTTTGTCTCTCACTATCTCTACTATATCCCATAACCTACTCCTATACGAATTTTAACATTCCTAATATTTGATTTGCTGGTGCAAATGCACCCGTATATTTATATAATTTTCCTTTATATACAAATGTTATACCCTCACTTGGTACAACTGCTTTTAAACCACCTATTGATTTTAATCTATCTAATTGGGTTTTCAAAGTATTCAACACTTTGGGATCTTTTGATTTCTTGACCTGATTTATAGCTTTAGTCAAATCTTTTTTGATTTGTTGTGTAGCTTTACTAGGATTTGCAGCTATGAAGTCATTAAGGTTTGACAATATCTCTGCTCCCAATTCGAAAAATAATACTTCCCAATCTCTTATATGCTGTTTCTGTAACCTTGCATGATCTATCTTATCAGTTGTCAATACCCAATCTAAAAATTTTGGATATCCACCTAAATCTCTTCTTATATCAGGTACTCTATAAGACTTATCAAAGAATGCCCACCGTTTTGTCAACTTCATCATAATGTCATTAGATGGATTTGGATAATCTGTGTTTCTAGCTCCATTGTTTATGTATTCCATCCAATATGCCTGGTGATAATCTGCTAAGGTATCGGTATCTTTCATATCATATCTTTTTTGTAACTTAGATAATTTATTCAGAAAATAAGATTGTCTCTTTGAAAAATCCTTAACTTTTGGTAGATTAGTCACAAATGGTTTTGTAATACTATATGTCTTTTGAACATTTTGATTTATCTGTTTTATCATTCCAGCCAACATCCTAGCACTACCTCTGTCCTCCCCAATAGGTGATCCAGCTGAATTATATTCGATAGTTCCGTGGAATTGTAATAATGATTTTTCATAAGGTATGACATTAGCTGTTTTTGGATATATAACCTCTAATGACATAAATTTTTTACCTTCATCAAATATTTTATCTTTTTGTTTTTTACTCAAACCCTTGACAGCTTTTTGTAAATCTGATATTGCTGATACAAAGGCTACCTCTAAATCACCACGACCTCTGAACATATTTTTTATACCATTGAGATCGAGAGCATTTGCTCCGTGATTTTTAATATGTCCCTTATTTCTAGCTGCAATCAATTTATTGTTTTTCCAACTGACCATGATGTTTTGACCATCGGTTTTTTCAGTCACAGCTCCTTCACTATCTAACTTACCTTGTAATGTATTTATAATTAGTGTCTTAAAATCTGAAAATGTAAGATTTTTATTATCAAAAGGATGGTTCAGATGACCGTATGCTCCCCCCTCTAAAATAAGTCTGACCTCATCATCAAGATTTATTCTTTCGGTAATATCTGGTTTGAAATCAAATTTTTCAATCGGTTTTAATTTACCTTTATCACCTTTTGTACCTGACCAAGCCCAACCAGTTTTTCCTCTACCGTACTCATCACTAGGTATGGGTGAAATTTTTACACCCTTACCATCAAATCCCATCCATGTTACCAACTCATAACCTATTCTATCTACTATACTTTGTAATCTTTCTTTATGTTTTTCATCAGCATCTTGGGTTCCAGCTATTGATCCAGCCCTTCTGAATGTTACACTACTTATAGGATCTTCTATCATAGTATAATCTAGACTAGGATCTAAAACTTTATCTTTGACAAGATAGTTGACAACACTCCAACCACTCTCTTCCATAAATGAGGGTAAATCATCTTTAGATACTCTATAATAATCGGATAGATCTTGGTAGAAAGTACCAGGGCCATCATCCGAAGTAACATTTATATTAGAGTTTACCTCGTTTATTATTTTTGTAATATCAGTATCAAGTAAAAAATCCTCTATTAAATCATTAGTAATCTGAAATTTTTCAAATAATTTCTTGAACTTGTTTGTCATCATTGCATACAGACCTTTATCAAAATAACCGAAAGTCTTTTTGAAAAATTTTATCTTATCATTATCATTTACCTTTGGATTACCCAACATATTTCTTGTCATGGTTCCACTTATATTACCGAACTGAGGAGCTGTGACAAAGTATCCGTGTTCTTCATATCCCCTAATATCACCCTTACTTTTTTTGAAATCTTGATAATAGGTTTTACCACCACCCTTTTTCGTTCCAGCTTTTAATCTACCAGCATCCTTCTCCCCAAATGCATATACAACAGCTGTTGTATTTGGATCGAATTTTTTCAACAGATTGACTGCTACATAAGGAGTTTTTTCTTGAACAATACGATTCTTTGGTACACCAACCTTTACCATGTGACGAACCTTTTCCTTGAAATCCATTGGATGTCTTGGTGGTTTCTTGATATTGGATGTTGTTATATATGCTTCATCTACTTGTTTTGATAACCATTTATATGTTGCTAGATGACCAGAATGGAATGGTTGGAATCTACCACCGAATACACCGATGGTTTTTTTGATTTGTTTGTTTTCATTCATTCCTAATTTTTTTCGTAAAACTTTGATTTTTTTCTGTAGTTCTTTTTGACGAGGAGAACCAGGCATCATTTTCATAGCTTTATTATACAACTTCATCAATTCGGTTTTATCGTTCTCATTTATCTTTTTGTAACCACTACCATAAGGAACCGATGTGTTACCTTTTCTCTTCATTTTCTCAACTCCCTTACGACTAGGTGATGGAATGACATCCTCTTTTTTTCTTCTACCAGCACAATGTGCCTTCTGACTGAATCCCTTTGGATTATTACAGTCGATGCTCTTCTTGTACTTCTCACTCCAACCCTCGTTTTTCTTTTTGGTCTTTTTCTTCATCTTGTTGATGTAAGCTCTATACACAGCTGCCTGGGATGTTTTTCCCATCTCCCTTGCTCTCTGCTCCATAGCAACTGCTGCCTGGATCTTATGAGCATGAGACCTACCACTGCTCTTAATTTTATTTACGGAAGCCTTTGCATCCTTTACCGTTGCAAACTTCAACCCCTTTATCGTGCCCTTTGGATTCTCATCTGTATATAAATCTGAATGAGATTTAGAACTTCTGTGTTGTCCTTTCTTACGAGGTTTTCTTGGTTCTTCGTTTACCTTTTTCATTATTCTAAATTTTAGAGCTGGTCTACCATTGATCAGAAGATCACCGTTATCGTTGTAATCTATTGATTTCACCACCACCTTTTTGTTCTTGAACCTACCCATGAGCACTGTATCACCCACATCAACAGGTATCTTTACACTTTCAGCCATTTTAACTTTTTTTGCTAAATCCTTTACACCTATTTTTTTAATTTGTTTTTGTTTTTCAACCCAATCCTTAGCGGTTTTACCTAATGGTGCTTTTAGAAATTTATTAATACCCTTTTTAGCTAACATTTCAAATCGTTTATGGGATTGTGCTACGGATTCAATACTGTCATTCTGTACAATCATAAATCTATTCATACCAAACATACCTTGAAAGTACCCCATATTCTTTTGGACATCCTCCCAACTTTTTCTAACAATAAATTCAGGTAGAGCTCTTGCTCTTTGTTCATTTCTCTGTAGTGCTACCTCTAAACTTGTATTAACAAATATCATAAAGGTATCATAACCCACACTCATTAATTTTTGTCTCTTAGCTTTTACTGATTTAAATTTATGACCCGTACCATCTATTATAACTCCCAACCTACCCTCTACATAGAGTCTTAATCTTTCCAAACTTAAAGATTTAGCAAAATGTCTTAATCCACTATAGTCATCATATCTAGGATCGGCTAACTGTCTGAATAAATCTACTGGCATGTTTGCTAAATCCACAGTACCATAGTATTTTTTCAATAACATTTCAAGTTCTTTGTCTTGATTTACCATTTTCAGTCCTGAAGCAGATATATTTACCCTTTCAGGTATACCAAATAGTTTAGAAACTACATAGGATTTACCACTGCCAGGCCCACCTGCTAAAAAGATAGCTTTGAAGATACCAGGATCGTTGACCCCTTCTTTTAGGATATCTTCTTTTAAGAATGGTTCTATCAAATACTTAGTGAGTTTATTCATTTACACTTCCATAGTTCTACGATACCAACCGAATAAGAATCTCTCTTGTTCAGGTTTCCTATTCACCAAATCGTAGTAGTGTTTTAACCGATAACAACGAACCCTCTCAACGGATGGATTAACATCATTGATCGCTCCCAATGTCATCGGCCCGAGACCACCATCAACCTTTAGATCCTTTCCCTTTGCATTACAGGTTCTCTGTAATATCTTGACAGCCGTCCCTTTACCTTGGTTTACACACATATCGAAATAAATATGTTTGAGTTGATCAGGCATCTCATCAACCTTGTTCTTATCCCAATAGTCTTGTTTATAAATATCTTTCGCTCTATCTTTCGTTAGATTTTTTATGTCCTCATTGGGATAGAATCGTTTTGCAATACCGAAATTCGTCTCACCGCCTAAATCCTTGGGATCGTGTACATATCCACCCTCGTGATGTAGGGTTACTTCTATTATTTCATCAAAATCTTTTAACATTTTATTTTCTCCTTATTTTTTTAAGATAGGGTTCTGCCTGTGACACTCACGACATCTTGAATACCTGTGTTATGATCAAATGTGACAGTCCTTACACTAGTGAGGGTCGCTGGTGCTGCAGCTGCTGGTGAGTATCTGAATCTAACATGAATCGTGACATTAGTAGAAGTACCTAAATCAGAGCTAGATAAGGTACAGGTTGAACCCTCTGTAACATAGCCTGTTGCACTATTAGCAGAACCACCAGTGCCTGGATCACCCGTACCAGACATTGATATTTCTAAGGTTCCATGAGTAGTATCACCCGCTATGTCTGCTGTCAATCCCACGGTGGTTATTTGATTATTCAAAACAAAACTTAGAGCACCAGATGTTACACCCGCTGCTCCAGCTGCTGCTTGGAGAGTCTGATCAGCAATAACACTTGAGTATGATGGTACGGTTAGAGTCTGACTATACGCTTGAAATTCTTGCATCGTATGTGGAGCATTACCATCTGGCCGGTTTTCAACTAAGTTTCCTAAGTTGATCGTACCAGTCGTTCCATCCGAAGCTTCTTTTAGGGAAGCATTTGTGGGAGTTTTTGCAGATGAATAACCTTGACCATCAACTTCTAAAACGATTGATTTCAAACTTAATTCACCACTAGCTGGTACGGGCATCTCTTATCTCCTTAATCTCTTGTTTAAGTTCATTGATTTGTTTTTGTTGTTCTTTCATTCCTTCAATCAATACCGCTGTTAATTTTTCATAATCCACGGTTTTATATTTTTTTCCACTACTATCAATCAGTGGCATTTCATGTTCAGTTACCAATTCAGGTAAGACTTTTTCTACTTCTTGAGCTATGACACCCAAATCCCTCTTACCAACTCTACCACCAGAGTTCCATGTGTATTCCACACCTCTAAGATTGTTTATTTTGTCTAGAGCTAGGTCTATTGTTTTTATATCATCCTTCAATCTCTTATCAGATATTGTGCTTGATAAAGCGATAACATCACCGTCTGCATGGAAATCACCACCATTTTTGAATAAAAAGTCTAGAGCATTATTTACAACGACATTCACACCATTGGAATCGTGAAAAAGACCATCATTTGCACTATTGATTTGTATGCCTGGAGCATCCTCCGAACCCTCACCTGATGTTATTGTTGTGAATGTTCCAGCTGCAGCTGTGTTACCACCAATTGTTG
>MDTC01166607.1_pt1 | contig 10852 bp, 13 predicted proteins | sample 811181 | NCBI WGS metagenome assembly MDTC01 (sample SAMN05326644, study PRJNA326480) | marine metagenome | isolation source: seawater | place: Pacific Ocean: North | collected 2011 | reverse complement strand
ATTTAAATTTGTAGTCAAAATTATAAAACCTTTGTAGATTTAATTTTATGAATTAATAATATGATTTAAATGAATAATTTAACAAATAAAGAAAAAAATTTAAACACTCTTATTGATAGATTAAGCGATCTTTCGAAGAGTTATACACATGACTCTATTAGTTCAGAAAACTTAAAAAAAGAGAGGGATAGCTTCTTGAATGAAAAAAACCAGCTCGAAAAAAAACACGATGAGCTTTTAAGGGAGCACAAATATTTAAAAAACAAAATAGCAAATCTAGAAGGGGAGCTAAGTAAAAAATCAGAATTACAAGAAAAATTTAGCAGAGAAATTGATGAATTGAGCCAAGACACCGAAGAACTAGTGGAGGAAATTGATAAATGGCAAACATAAACATTAAATTTAACAACAAAGATTATTTACTTTCTTGTGATGACGGACAAGAAGAATCTTTAAAAATACTTGTAAGTTTTTTAGACAAAAAATATATTGAGCTCAAAGAACAACTTGGAGCAATCGGAGAAAATAAATTACTCTTAATCACAACAATAAAAATTTTAGATGATTATTTTAATTTAAAGCAAAAAGTAGATATTCAGAAAAGTAGATTAGATGAAATATCTAAAAAATTTTTAGAAATGAAGTCATTAGCGATTCAATATAAAGAAAAAAAAGATTCAGAAATAGATAATTTAAACAATGAAATTGACAAGCTCAAAGTTATGATAGAAGAAAGCAACACTTTATACGAATCTATACTAGACAAAACTACCAAGTCTTTACAAGATATTATTAATAACGCTGATTCAAAATCTGAACTTCAGTAATGCAAGAAAAAATAGCTATCAGAAAAAAAGCATTAATTAATAGAAAAAAAAAATATTTTGAAATTACACCTCAATTTTTTGATCCTCTAATAAATCTTTTAAGAAAAAAGAAAAAAAATAATAAAAATAATCTTTCAATGTATTATCCTTCAAATTATGAAGTAAATGTTCTAAGTCTTTTTAAATTAATAAAAAAAACAAAAATAAAGACTCTTCTCCCGGTTATAAAACCTAATAACCAAATGAATTTTGTAGAATGGAAATATTCAGACCCTCTAAAAGTAAATGAATTTGGAATGCTGGAACCATACCTGCAAAGAAAAATTATCGTACCTAATTTTATGTTAATTCCGCTTTTAGCTTTTGACAAAAATAATGATCGATTAGGTTATGGTAAAGGTTTTTATGATAAATTTTTAAAAATAAAAAAAAATATAATTACAATCGGCGTCGCATTTTCATTTCAAAAATACAATAAACTTCCCACATCAAATTTAGACATCAAGTTAGACTACATACTTACTGAAAAAGGCTTAGAAAAATGAAAATTTTAATTCTTGGCGATCTGATGGGAAATTCTGGAAAAAAAGCTTTGCAGGAAAATTTATTTAAAATTGTGAAAGACAGGAATATAGATTTTACCATTTTAAACGGAGAAAATGCAGCGGAGGATGGCAAGGGCATAACCAAGGATATTGCAAATGAATTATTTGACCTTGGTGTTGATGTAATAACATCCGGAAATCATATTTGGGATAAAAAAGAAACATCGGAATTCATAGCTAAAGAAGAAAGACTGCTAAGACCAGCAAACCTAGCTGAAGGTTCACCAGGTAATGGATTTGGAATTTTTTTGTCTAAAGATAAAAAGTACAAAGTTGCTGTTATTAATCTAATGGGTAATGTTTTTATGAAAAAAACAGAAGATTTATTTATGGCAGCAAAAAATTTACAAAATAAAATAAAATTAAAAGAACAGGTAGATTTCATAGTAGTAGATTTGCATGGAGAAATCACAAGTGAAAAAATGGCTATGGGCCATTATTTTGACGGCAAAGCAACAGCAGTCGTCGGTACTCACACTCATGTTCCAACAGCTGACACAAGAATTTTGGATAATGGCACTGCCTATCAGACAGATATCGGCATGTGTGGAGATTATAATTCAGTGATTGGGATGAATAAAGAAAATTCAATTATGAAATTTTTAAAAGACAATAGTGCACAAAGGCATTTTCCTGCTGTTGGTCAATCAACTCTATCTGGAATAATAGTTGAAGCTGATCCTAAAACAGGTTTGGCAAATAAAGTTGAAAGATTTATTCACGGAGGGGTCCTAAATAATTGATATGGCAGGTCACTCGCATTGGGCTGGAATTAAGCATAAAAAAGGAAAACAAGATAAAGAAAGATCTAAAATTTTTGCTAAGTTATCGAGAGAAATTACTGTTGCGGCAAAACTTGGCGCAAAAGATCCAAGTAGCAATCCTAGACTAAGAGCAGCAATTCAAGCATCAAGGGCGGCTAATATGCCAAAAGAAAATATTTCCCGTGCAATTAGTAAATCTGAGATTGATGTAAATAAAAATTATGAAAACCTAAGATATGAAGGCTTTGGCCCTCATAATGTTGCTTTGATCATTGAAACATTAACGGATAATAAGAATAGAACTGCCTCTAATATCAGAACCATTTTACAAAAAAGTGGTGGAAGATTAGGAGAAACAGGTTCTACAGCACACTATTTTTTCTCGTGCGGGGTTTTACATATAGCTAAAGACAAGTTATCTGATGAAAAAATTTTTGAGCTTTCGATCAACGCTGGGGCTAAAGATTGCTTAAGTAGCTCAGAATATCATGAAATTATAACAGAAAGAGAGGATTTTTATAAAGTAAAAAATGAAATTGAAAAAAATATAGATAGTTTCCTTTATTCTAGCATAGAGTGGAGACCACAAACTTATTTAAATATTTCTAAAGAAGAAAGTGACTTAGTTATTAAAATGCTTGAAAATTTAGATAATGATGATGATGTACAAAATACATTTGTAAATTGTAATTTTCATGTAAATTAAATTATGCGAATTATTGGTATAGATCCTGGATTGAGCGGCGGAATTGCAATCCTTGAGGACAATAAAGTAAAAGATATGTTTGATATGCCTGTAATGGCTGACGGGAAAAAAAATAAAAGGCAACTTAATAGCGCTCTTTTAGCCCAAATAGTAAAAGACAATATTAAAGACATTGAGGACACTGTAATTATAGTAGAGCAAGTCAACGCAATGCCAGGTCAGGGGGTAACCAGCATGTTTAATTTTGGTCAATCATTTGGAGCAATCAAGGGTATTTGTGCCGCTATAGGTTTACCTATTTTTTTTGTTAGACCGGCAAAATGGAAAAAATATTTTGAACTCATTAATTCCTCCAAAGATGCCAGTAGAACAAAAGTTATTGAAATGTATCCATCTATTGCCGATAAACTTTCAAAGAAAAAAGACGTAAACAAGTCAGACGCTATCTTAATTGCACGATATTACAGCGAAACTAGATTTAAAGAAGAATCGTAATAAATTTAAGCAAATTTAAATAACAATATGTGGTCTAATTCATGACACATTCTATAAGTATTTCACTAACATGGATCAAGAAATAGCAACTCAAGTTGTGGGCTTAGGTGGAGTAAATGACTTCTCTCTTTGGCAACTTTTCTTACGTGCAGATTTCGTAGTAAAATCTGTAATAATTCTTTTGTTGGCTAGTTCAATATATTCTTGGGCGTTAATATTTGATAAATATAAATTATTTAAAAAAATTAATTTATCAACGCTTGAATTTGAAAATAAATTTTGGAAAGCAAGATCAGCTGAAAGTTTACATGGAAGTTTACCAGCAAAGTCAGAAGACCCTTTGACAAAGATATTTCAGCAAGCAATGGGAGAATTGATAAAAACAAAATCTAAACCAAACTCAATTCAAAGCGCAAGAGTTGAAAGAATCTTAGAAATCGCGACTGATAATCAAATAAAAGAGATAGAGAAAAATTTTACTTTTTTAGCAACAATTGGCTCTACTGCACCTTTTATAGGTTTGTTCGGTACTGTTTGGGGAATTATGAATTCTTTTCAATCAATTGCTATTTCAAGAAACACAAGTTTAGCAATTGTAGCTCCTGGTATTGCAGAAGCTTTATTTGCAACTGCCCTAGGTTTGCTTGCAGCTATTCCAGCCGTAGTAGCCTACAATAAATTTAATAGTGACTCTAGAAGATACAGCGCAAGAATTGAAAATTTTTGCAAAAGATTTTTATCTATAATCTAAATTATGGCTTTTAAACTTAATCGCTCTAGAAATGAACCGATGAGTGAAATTAATGTTACCCCGTTTGTTGATGTGATGTTAGTTTTGTTAATTATTTTTATGGTTACAGCCCCTTTGTTAACAGTTGGTGTACAAGTAGATTTACCAGAGTCAGCGGCAGATTCTTTGCCAGATGATCAAGAGCCTCTAACAGTTTCTATTAATTCTAAAGGAGAAATCTTTATACAAGAAAGCCAAGTTTCATCTGAAAAAATAATACCAAAGTTATTAGCAATAGCAAAAAATAGAACTGATACAAGAATTTATGTGCGTGGAGATAAAAATATTAACTATGGAAGAGTTTTAGAAATTATGGGAACCTTATCAGGTGCAGGTTTTTCAAAAGTAGCTCTTATTTCAGAGCCCTATAAGAATTAAATGAAAAATGACAAGAAGCTTAATTTATTCTTTATCCTTTCATGCAGTTATGATTTTATTAACAATATTAAGTCTACCTTTCATGATTAGGCAGCCAGTTGATTTACCACCAATTATATCAGTTGAATTAATACAAATTTCCGACAAAACTAATATTCCTTTTGCTCCAAAGGCTAGAAAAGTTATTGAAGAAGTCAAAGAAGAAGAAAAAAGAGTTGTATCAGAGCAAGCACCTCCTGCTGCAAAAGCTAAAGAAAAACCAGATCGAATTCCTTTACCTAAAGAAAAAGATGAAAAAAAAGAACTTATTAAAAAAAAACAAAACCCAGAAGAAGTTAAGCCTGAGATAAGACAAGCTTCTGAGTTTGAAAAAAAAGAAATTATTGACACCAATCAAATAGCGGCTTTAATTGACAAGGCAAAAGAAGAAAGTACAAAAGTGGAAAAAAATAAAAACAAATTAACTCAAAGCAGCGTAAAAAACTCCTTTGCTAAGGGACTAACTCTCTCAGAAGAAGATGCCTTAAGAGCTCAAATTTTTGGTTGTTGGACTGTTCCTCTAGGACTTCCGTACGACGATGATTTATTGGTTAGAATTAAACTAGAATTAAAACAAGATGGCACTATAAGCAAATCTGAAATTTTAGACCATGAGAGAATGAACAGGCCGGGTCAAAAATTTTATAAAATTTTAGCTGAAAGTGCTTTAAGAGCAGTTAGAATATGTCAGCCTCTTAGAGTGCCTCAAACAGGATATGACAAATGGAAGAATATTCAGCTAAACTTTAATCCGACAGAAATGTTAAAAGGATAGTAAAAAAATGAAAAAAATACTTTATGTTATAACAATTTGTTTATTTAAATTTAACTTTGCTTATAGTTTAATAGAAGTGGATATCACCAGAGGAAATCTAGACCCTTTGCCTATAGCTGTTTCACCATTACATGTAGATGTTAAATCTGATAATTATCAAGATGTAAAAGTAAAAAAACTAGGAGACCTTATTTCTTCAGTTGTAGAAAAAAATTTTAGATCTACTGGATTGTTTAACCCTCTGAACAAAGATGCATTTGTACAGAAACCAGATATTGCTCATTTAAAACCAAGATTTGAAGATTGGAGTTTAATAACCGCTCAAGCTTTGGTTACAGGCAAAATATTAGTTAAAGACGAAAAACTTAAAATAGAGTTTAGACTTTGGGATGTCGCAGCTAACAAAGAAATGATTGCTCTTGCTTTTACAACAACTCCTTCAAACTGGAGAAGAGTTGCACATATTATATCAGATAAGATTTATGAGAGACTTACTGGAGAAACAGGTTACTTTGATACCAGAATAATTTATGTTAGCGAAACAGGAGACAAAACACAAAGAGTCAAAAAACTAGCCATTATGGATCAAGATGGTGCGAATACCAAGTATTTAACCCTGGGTAATGAATTAGTTTTAACGCCAAGATTCAACCCAACAAATCAATTAGTTACATATCTTTCTTATTTTAGAAATCTTCCTAGGGTTTATTTATTAGATATTGAGACTGGGATTCAAGAAGTTGTTGGAAATTTTCCAGGCATGACATTTGCCCCAAGATTTTCTCCCGACGGGAAAAAAATAATAATGAGTTTTGCTAAAGATGGAAACTCAGATATTTATACTATGGACATAGAGTCTAGACTAGTTGAAAGACTAACCGAGGACTCTTCGATTGATACATCTCCATCTTATTCTCCCGACGGACAGTATATCTGTTTTAATTCTGATAGAAGCGGCCTCCAACAAATTTATACAATGAAAAGTGATGGTACTAGAGTAAAAAGAGTAAGTTTTGGAAAAGGTATTTACGGTACTCCCGTCTGGTCACCACGAGGAGACTTGATTGCTTTCACTAAAATGAGAGCAGGAAAATTCTACATTGGTGTGATGAGATCTGATGGATCAGGCGAGAGATTACTAACAGAAAATTTTTATCAAGAAGCCCCTTCATGGTCACCCAATGGAAGACTATTAGTTTTTTATAGAGAGACAAAATCAGGAAAAAAAGGTCAGGGTTTTACAGCTAAGTTATGGTCAATAGATATTACAGGTTATAATGAAAGGCAGCTTAAAACAGAAACGGATGCATCAGACCCATCATGGTCTTCTTTGCTATCTAAATAAGGAGTTTTTTATGTAATTAGCACTTGTATTACTAATTAAAATTTGAAATAACCAACTCAACCACAAAAAGGGGAAAAAATGAAATTTAACAAACAAATTAAAAATTTATTAATCGTATTATTGTCAACCTTGGCATTAAGTGCATGTTCTACGGCTAAAAAATCAGGAGTGAGTTCTGGAGATGTTTATACTGGAAATGACACAGTAAAATATTTAGCAACTGGAGTTAAAGACAGAGTATTTTTTGCAACAAACAGTTCTAAACTAACAACCGCTTCTAGAGACACTTTAAGAAAACAAGCCTCTTACATGAGAAAAAACAAAAAACTTAATGTTGTTCTTGAGGGTCATGCAGATGAAAGAGGCACTAGAGAATTCAATTTAGCTCTTGGAGAAAAAAGAGCGAATGCAGCTAGAGATTATTTATTAACATATGGAATTTCAGGTAAAAGAATTTCTGTAATTAGTTACGGTAAAGAGAAGCCTGTAAACTCAGCTTCAACACCTTTAGCTTGGTCACAAAACCGAAGAGCAGTAACTATTAAAGCAAAATAACATTAGTTTTATTAAAAAAATACTAGACCCCATGATTTAAAAGTCCTGGGGTCTTTTTTTTGCCACGATATATAAATATTTAATACTCAGAATGACTCTAAACAATAATTTAAAATTTTTTTTTTTACTTTTTACGATATTATTTTATCCAATAAATTTTCTTTACGCTGAAGATAAAAAAATTGATGCAATCGCAGATCAATTACAAATAATCACCCAAGATTTAAAAACTTTAGAAAAAGCAGTTTATAATTCATCAGATATTACCGCGAAGACCTTACCATCTAACGGATTAAATGAAGAAATTTTAACTAGGCACTTATTAAAGCTTAATGAAATAGAAGATCAATTCCGTTTGTTGACCAACCGTTTTGAGGAAGTTAATTTTAAATTAGATAAATTATCTAATCGTGTAACAAAAATTCAATCTGATACGCAACTTCGTTTTTCAGATTTAGAAACCAGCGATAATGATAATAGAGTAAAACTAAATAAAACTGAAAAAAATTCAAAAAAATTAAAAAAAACAAAACAAACTAAACAAGTAAGTTTACCAGGATCAGACAAACCACAAGATCTTGGTGCAGCGCCAGGATACGATTTAAATTCTAACGAAACCAATCAAGCTACACAATCTGTTGAAGCAACAGCCTCTATTTTTACAGAGGAAAAAATATCCGAGACGTCTTTATTGCCGAACAAACCTCCTAAAGAACAATATAATTTTGCTTTAAGTTTTATGAAAGTAGGAGACTATGAAACAGCTGAACTTGCTTTAAGAGAATTTATTAACAAAAATAAAACTGACGAACTAGCAGGAAGTGCACAGTATTGGTATGGGGAAACATTTAGAATTAGACAACTTTATTCAGATGCAGCAACTGCATATTTAGATGGTTATCAAAACTATCCTAAGAGCAAAAAAGCACCAGAAAATCTTTTAAAACTTGGAACGACAATGGTTGAGTTGGGTGAAAAAGATCAAGGTTGTAGAATGATTACTGGATTGAAAAAACAATATCCTAAAGCAGCGCAGTCTGTGCTACAAAAAGCTCAATATGAGAAAAAAAGATTCAAGTGTTCTAAAACTTAAAAATTTATTTTCAGAAAAAAAAATTTCACATATTTTTTCAAATTTCAGGTCTCAATTAAATAATTCTATAAAAAAAAACAAATTTCTAGTTGCGGTATCTGGTGGCTCAGATAGCTTGGCACTGAGCGCTCTTAGCAAAGCTTATAGTGAAGAAAAAAAAAATAAAGTTTTTTACGCTTTAGTGGATCACGGCATAAGAACAAACTCCCTAAAAGAATCATTGGCGGTAAAGAATTTTTTAAAGAAAAGAGGAATACTTTTAAATATCCTAAAAAATAAAAAAAAAATAAAAAAAAATATACAAAATCAAGCTCGGATAATTCGATATGAATTACTATTAAATTTTTGCAATAAACATAACATTAAATTTATTGTGACTGGTCACCATAGAGACGATCAAATTGAAACTTTTTTAATAAGGCTTTCTAGAGGGAGCGGCATTCAAGGTCTTTCTTCTATGAAAAAAATGACCAAAATGAACAACAGAACAAAGCTATTTCGCCCTCTGCTAAATGAAAATAAAAAAGATTTAATCTTTTTAACTAAGAAATATTACGGTAAAATTTTTAAAGATCCAAGCAATACGAATAAGAAATATCTAAGAACAAATATTAGAAATTTAATCAAACAATTTGAAAAAAATGGCATTAAAAGAGATCAGATCATTAATTCAATTAATAATCTTGCCTCTACAAGGGATACTCTAAATTCCTATATTCAAGGTATTGAAAAAAAGTGTTTAATAAAAAAAAAGGAGAGTATTTTAATAAATTTAAATTTTTTTTTAGTAGAAAATAACGATATTAAATTAAAAATTTTAAGCAATAGTTTTAAATATATTTCAAAGAATTATTACCCACCACGGGCAAAAAAGGTTTTAAATTTGATTAGTAGAATCAAAGCTAAAAAAGAAATGAAAGCGACTCTTGGGGGCTGTATAATCCAGAAGCGGCAAAACAACCTGATTATTTCCAAAGAAAAATTAAAAAAGAGCATAAAACTTTAAATTTTCTTAAAAATTAATATATTTGTCACATTTACAAGACAGATATTATTTAGTTATACTTGTTAAATACTTAAAAATACCTATTTATATAAGATATGAATTTAAAAAATTTAGCTATGTGGGGAATTATAGTCCTTCTTTCCGTTGGACTTTTTAACATGTTTCAAAACCCAAAAAAAATGGGTGAGGCAAAAACAAAGGTAGCTTTCTCAGAATTTTTATCTGAAGTTGAATTGGGCAAAGTAATAAAAGTTGAAATTCAGGGCAATAATATTACTGGCGTTTTAAGTAATGGCTCAACATTCTCAACTTATTCTCCAAACTATCCAAACTTAGTAGAAAAATTAACAGAACGAGGAGTGAATATAGTAGCCTCACCACTAGAAGATAAAATGCCCTCTCTTCTGGGCATATTATTGTCTTGGTTTCCAATGTTGCTTCTTATTGGAGTTTGGGTTTTTTTTATGCGCCAAATGCAAGGAGGAAAAGGTGGAGCGATGGGATTTGGCAAATCAAAAGCTAAACTTTTAACAGAAGCTCAGGGTAAAGTTACTTTCAACGATGTAGCTGGAGTAGAAGAAGCTAAAGAGGAAGTTGAAGAGATAGTTGAATTTTTAAAAGATCCAAAAAAATTTAGTAGGCTAGGTGGAAAAATTCCGAAGGGTGCATTATTAATAGGACCTCCAGGTACAGGTAAGACTTTATTAGCCAAAGCAATAGCAGGTGAAGCCAATGTTCCATTTTTTTCTATATCTGGATCTGACTTCGTTGAAATGTTTGTAGGCGTAGGAGCCTCTAGGGTTAGAGATATGTTTGAGCAAGGAAAAAAACACTCCCCTTGTATTATATTTATTGATGAGATTGATGCTGTTGGCAGAAGCAGAGGAGCAGGACTTGGCGGAGGTAATGACGAGAGAGAACAAACACTTAACCAGCTTCTTGTCGAAATGGATGGCTTCGATACTAACGAAGGTATTATATTAATTGCAGCAACAAATAGACCAGATGTATTAGATCCTGCTTTACTGAGACCAGGTAGATTTGACAGACAAGTTGTCGTGGGAAATCCAGATATTCTTGGAAGAGAAGCAATTTTAAAAGTGCATGTTAAAAAAATTAATGCAGGTCCTGATGTTAAGCTTAGAACCATAGCCAGAGGAACACCCGGTTTCTCGGGAGCTGATTTAGCAAACTTAGTAAATGAGTCAGCATTATTAGCAGCTCGTAAGAATAAAAGAGTTGTTACTATGGTAGATATTGAAGAAGCAAAAGATAAAGTTATGATGGGTGCAGAGAGAAGATCCATGGTTATGACTGAAGATGAAAAGAAGTTAACAGCTTATCACGAAGGTGGACACGCCATCGTCGCATTAAATGAGAAAGCCTCTGATCCTATACATAAAGCAACTATTATTCCAAGAGGTAGAGCATTAGGTATGGTTATGAGACTTCCAGAAAGAGACCAACTTTCTGT